>Ga0153922_1000085_pt1 | contig 36512 bp, 26 predicted proteins | sample TSNJ006MetaG_FD_104723 | JGI IMG/M metagenome (GOLD analysis project Ga0153922, IMG submission 104723) | Attine ant fungus gardens microbial communities from New Jersey, USA - TSNJ006 MetaG | ecosystem: Host-associated > Fungi > Mycelium > Unclassified | place: USA: New Jersey, Brendon T. Byrne... | reverse complement strand
CTGGCGTCGCAAGTCCCGTAGCTGCGGTTTCATCCCACCGCGTCGGCGACGGCGACCATGGCCGCGGTTATCTGGTCGATCTCCGGGGACGAACAGATGTACGGCGGCATCGCATAGATGAGATTGCGGAACGGGCGCAGCCAGACGCCGTGGTCCAGTGCGATCGGCGTGGCGGTCGCGAGGTCGACGGGCCCGGTCATCTCGATCACCCCGATCGCGCCGAGGACCCGAACGTCGGCCACCCCGTCAACCGCGCGCGCTTTCTGCAACCCCGAGCGGAGACCCGTTTCCATCTCATGGACACGAGACCGCCAATCCTGGCCGAGCAGCAGGTCCACCGACGCAACGGAAACCGCGCAGGCCAGTGCGTTGGCCATGAACGTCGGACCGTGCATCAGCGCGCCGGGCTCGCCGGTGCTGATGGTCTGCGCGATGTGGGCGTTGCACAGCGTCGCGGCGAGCGTCACGTAGCCACCGGTCAGCGCTTTCCCGACGCACATGATGTCGGGCGCGACACCGACGTGGTCTGCCGCGAACAGCTCCCCGGTGCGGCCGAAGCCGGTAGCGATCTCGTCAAAGATCAGCAACACGTCGTGTCGCGAGCAGACATCGCGCAGGTCGACAAGGTAGCGCGGATCGTGGAACCTCATCCCACCTGCGCCCTGCACCACGGGTTCGACGATGACGGCCGCCAATTCGTCGGCGTGCCGGGCGAGCTGCGCCTCAAAGGCCGCGCTGTATGACGCGTCGTACTGCGCGGGCACCGGTGGCGCGAAGACCTGCGGCGCCAACACGTCCGTCCACAATGCGTGCATGCCGCCGTCGGGGTCGCAGACGCTCATCGGCGTGAAGGTGTCCCCGTGATATCCGCCGCGCCATGTCATCAGCCGGTGCTTGGGGGGACGGCCCAGGCTGCGCCAGTACTGCAGCGCCATCTTGACCGCCACCTCCACCGACACCGAGCCGGAGTCGCTGAAGAACACCGAGTCCAGACCGGCCGGGGTGATGCCGACGAGCCGCTGTGCCAGGCGCGCCGCGGGTTCGTGGGTCAGCCCACCGAACATCACGTGGTTCATCGTCGCGAGCTGCTTCGTGATCGCCGCGTCCAGAGCCGGATGGCCGTGGCCGTGTATTGCCGTCCACCACGAACTCATCGCGTCGAGAACCTCGACCGGCCGGCCTTGGCGAATCACCGTCAGCGCGGCGCCCCGCGCGCCGACCGCGACCACGGGCGCCAAGGCGTGTGCGCCGACCGGGCTGTACGGGTGCCAAATGTGTGCGGCGTCGATCGCACCGATCTCATCGGGTGTCAACGCGGGCACGAAGAGCGAGCCTAATGCCGCGAGCGGTCGATGACGGCCGCCGATAGGGTCGAGTGATGGCCGCGCTCGACGAGAACCGCGATGAGAGCCTGGATACCGGTCCGATCCTTGCGACGGTATGGCCCGGCACACCGTATCCGCTCGGCGCGACCTATGACGGCGCCGGCACGAACTTCTCGGTGTTCTCCGAGGTCGCCGAGATGGTTGAGCTCTGCCTGATCGCCACCGACGGCACCGAGGAGCGCATCCGCCTGGACGAAGTCGACGGCTTCGTCTGGCACGCCTACCTGCCCGCAATCACGCCGGGACAGCGCTACGGCTTCCGCGTCCACGGTCCGTGGGACCCGGCCGCCGGGGACCGCTGCGATCCGAGCAAACTGCTGCTCGACCCGTACGGCAAGGCGTTCGACGGAAACTTCAAGGACGGCCCGGCGCTGTTCTCCTACGACACGGCCGCGCACGACGACTCGGCGTCCGGCGACCGGCCGATGATCGACTCGCTCGGCCACACGATGACCAGCGTGGTTATCAACCCGTTCTTCGATTGGGGCTCCGACCGCGCCCCCGGCCGCCCGTACAACGAGACAATCATCTACGAGGCCCATGTCAGGGGCATGACCCGGACCCATCCCGCGATTCCCGAGGAGCTGCGCGGCACCTACGCCGGGCTGTCGCATCCGGTGGTGATCGACCACTTGCGGTCGTTGAGCGTGACCGCGATCGAGCTGATGCCCGTGCACCAGTTCATCCAGGACTTCCGGCTGCTGGACCTGGGTCTGCGGAACTACTGGGGCTACAACACGTTCGGCTTCTTGGCGCCGCACAACGCGTACGCGTCGATCCGCCAGCCCGGCGCCGCGGTCCCCGAGTTCAAGACCATGGTCCGCGCATTCCACGACGCCGACATCGAAGTCATCCTCGACGTCGTTTACAACCACACCGCCGAGGGCAACCAGCTGGGCCCCACCATCAACTTCCGCGGGATCGACAACGCCCACTACTACCGGCTGCGGGACGAGGACTTGCGCTACTACAAGGATTTCACCGGCACCGGCAACAGCCTCAACGCGCGCCACCCGCACACGCTGCAGCTGATCATGGACTCGCTGCGCTACTGGGTGCTGGAGATGCACGTCGACGGCTTCCGGTTCGACCTGGCGGCGACGCTGGCCCGGGAACTGCACGACGTGGACCGACTGTCGGCGTTCTTCGACTTGGTCCAGCAGGACCCGGTGGTCAGCCAGGTCAAGCTGATCGCCGAGCCGTGGGACGTCGGGGAGGGTGGCTACCAGGTCGGCAACTTCCCGGGGTTGTGGACCGAATGGAACGGCAAGTACCGCGACACCGTCCGCGACTACTGGCGCGGCGAACCGGCCACGCTCGGTGAATTCGCGTCGCGGCTGACCGGCTCATCCGACCTTTACGAGGCCACCGGACGCCGACCGGGCGCCAGCGTCAACTTCGTCACCGCGCACGACGGTTTCACGCTGCGCGACCTGGTGTCCTACAACGAGAAACACAACGAGGCCAACGGCGAAGACAACCGCGACGGGGAAAGTCACAACCGATCGTGGAACTGCGGTGTCGAAGGGCCGACCGACGACCCCGAGATCACCAAGCTGCGGAGCCGCCAGATGCGCAATTTCCTGGTGACGCTCATGGTTTCGCAGGGCACCCCGATGATCGCGCACGGCGACGAGATGGGCCGCACGCAGCAGGGGAACAACAACGTCTACTGCCAGGATTCCAACTTGTCATGGGTCGACTGGTCGCTTGCGCAGCGCAACGCCGAGTTGCTCGGGTTCACCAAGAAGGTCACCGCACTGCGCAAGGACCATCCGGTGTTTCGTCGTCGCCGGTTCTTCGAGGGAACACCGATCCGCAGCGGCGCGCAAGTCCGCGACATAGCCTGGCTCACCCCGGCCGGCCAGGAAATGACACTGGAAGACTGGGGCAGCGGGTTCGGCAAGAGCATCGCGGTGTTTCTCAATGGGCAGGCCATCCCCGAACCCGACGCACGGGGCTCCCGGGTCGTCGACGACTCGTTTCTGCTGTGCTTCAACGGCCACGACCAAGATCTCGATTTCGTGGTGCCGGAAGGAATTTACGGCGGCCAGTGGGAGGTGTGCATCGATACCGCCGACGCCGAAGGGAGTTCCGATCTCGTGGCGCGAGCCGGTGACAAGATCACGCTCGCAGCCCGTTCGGTGATCGTGCTGCGGAGAACAGCGTGACGCCCGTCGTTTCGATTTACCGGCTGCAGATGCGCGGCCCGGCAAGTGGACAACCGTTCACATTCGCGGACGCGGCGAACCTGCTGGACTATCTCGACGATCTGGGCGTCACGCACGTCTACCTGTCGCCCATCCTCACCGCCGTCAAGGGCTCTACCCACGGCTACGACGTCACCGATCCGACCACCGTGTTCGCCGAGCTGGGCGGTTCGGAAGGGCTGGGCGCGCTGTCCGCATCCGCGCAGGCCCGCGGAATGGGGTTGGTTGTCGACATCGTGCCCAATCACGTCGGCGTGGAGAAGCCCGAGCAGAACCGGTGGTGGTGGGATGTGCTGCGGTGTGGGCGGAAATCGCGGTTCTCGCGCTTCTTCGATATCGACTGGGCACCTGACAACGGTGTCGACGGCAAGCTCGCCCTGCCGGTACTCGGCTCCGAGGACGACCTCGCCGGACTGACCGTCGACGGCGAGCTGCTCCGGCTGGGCGATCTCGTTTTCCCGATCGCGCCGGGCACCGGCCCAGACGTCGCAACCGGCACGGGCCCCGAGGTGCACGATCGGCAGCATTACCGGCTGATCAGCTGGCGCCGGGGGTTATGCGGCTATCGGAGGTTTTTCGCCGTCAGCTCGCTGGCGGGTTTGCGGCAGGAGGACCGGGACGTCTTCGCGACCAGCCACGTCGAAGTGCGGCGGTGGTTCAGCGAGGGACTCATCGACGGCGTCCGGGTGGACCACCCCGACGGGCTGTCGAACCCGAGCGGATACCTGTGCTGGCTTCGCGAGCTCGCCGGAGCCCAGGCATGGATCGTCATCGAGAAGATCCTTGCCGTCGACGAGCCACTGGACCCGGCACTGCCAGTAGCGGGAACAACCGGATACGACGCGCTGCGCGAAATCGGCGGGCTGTTCATCGATCCCACCGGCGAACCAGCGCTCACCGCGCTGTTCGACTCCGCCGGCACTGACTATTCGACGATGCCGGCGCTGGCCCGCGCACTTAAGACCGACGCGGTGACACACATGTTGGCGAGCGAATTACGCCGGCTGTGCCGCGCCATCGTCACGGCGGTTGGCGCCGATGACCCGCGGCTTCCCGATGCCGTCGCGGCCCTGGTGAGCCGCGTCGGCGTGTACCGGTCCGACTATGCCTGCCTGACTTCAGTGCTGCCGACGGCGTTCGCCGAAACGGCGCAGGCCGCACCGGAATTCGCGGAGGCGCTGGAGATCGTCGCAGCGGCACTGGCGCACGATGAGCCAGCCGCGCGGCTGGCGCAACTCTGCGACGCGGCGGCGGCCAAGGGGGTGGAGGACTGCCTGTTCTATCGGGACGCACGACTGGTGTCGTTGAACGAGGTCGGCGGTGAGCCGGCACGTTTCGGGGTTAGCGCAGCCGAGTTCCATCAGCGCGCAACGGAGCGGGCACGGATGTGGCCGAACGCCGTGACGACGCTGTCCACCCACGACACCAAGCGCGGCGAGGACGTGCGCGCGCGGATCGGCGTGCTGTCGCAGGTGCCGTCGCTGTGGGCCGAGCTCGTCGGCGGATGGGAGCGGCGGGCCCCGTCGCCGGATGCGGCGACGGGGCTGTTCCTGTGGCAGAACGTCTTCGGGGTATGGCCGGTCGACGGTGTGGTGACGGAGCAGTTGCGGGAGCGACTGCATGCCTATGCGGAAAAGGCGATCCGCGAAGCGGCCGCACACACTTCGTGGACCGATCCCGACGACGCGTTCGAGTCGGCAGTCCACGGGTGGCTGGACACCGTGATCTACAGCGACATCGCCGTCGAACTGACCGGATTGGTCGCACGGCTCGATCCGCACGGACGCAACGATGCGCTTGCCCAGAAAGTTATCCAGCTCACCGTCCCCGGCGTGCCGGACGTCTATCAGGGCACCGAGGTGTGGGAAGACAGCCTCGTCGATCCGGACAACCGTAGGCCGGTCGATTACGCGGTTCGGCGGGCCGCGCTCGCCGCGCTCGAACACCCCAAAGTCCTCGTCACCGCCGCGGCGCTGCGACTGCGTCGTCGCCGTCCAGGCACCTTCCTGGCCGGCGGATACACCCCGGTGCTGCCGATCGGGCGAGCACACGAACATATCGTGGCGTTCGCCCGCGGCGACGACGTGTTGGTAGCGGTCACCCGGTGGACCGTACGCCTCGAGCAAACTGGTTGGGGCGACACCGTTCTCGCCCTGCCCGACAGCCAGTGGACAGACGTGTTCACCGGCCGGCAGCGGAAGGGGCGCGTGGCGGCCGCCGAGCTCTTCGGTGAACTGCCGGTCGCGCTGCTGGAGCGCGGGGATGGCTGAATTCGCGGTGTGGGCGCCTCTTCCCGACAGGGTGCGGCTCGACTTGGCCGGCACATTGCACCCGATGGAACGCGGGGATGACGGGTGGTGGCGCGCGACCGTCGACGCGGCGCCCGACGCCCGGTACGGGTTCGTGCTCGACGACGGACCGAACGTGCTGCCCGATCCGCGATCCGCGCGCCAGCCCGACGGGGTGCACGAGCGATCGCAGCTTTGGGAGCCGTCCGCCGACGCCTGGACCGACCGGGGGTGGCGTGGCCGGTCGGCCGCCGGCGCGGTGATCTACGAGATGCACGTCGGCACATTCACGCTCGGGGGCACGCTGGATTCGGCGATCGACAAGCTGGACTACCTCGTCGACCTCGGTGTGGACTTCGTCGAGGTGATGCCCGTCAACGCGTTCGCCGGCACCCGGGGCTGGGGCTACGACGGGGTGCTGTGGTACGCGGTGCACGAACCCTACGGCGGCCCGGACGCGCTGGTGCGTTTCGTCGACGCCTGCCATCGCCGGGGACTCGGCGTGTTGATCGATGCGGTGTTCAATCATCTTGGGCCGTCCGGGAATTACCTACCCCGGTTCGGCCCGTATCTCTCGTCGGACTGCAACCCGTGGGGCGAAGCCCTCAACCTGTCCGGCCCGGGAGCCGACGAGGTCCGGCGATACATCATCGACTGCGCGCTTCGCTGGATGCGTGACTTTCATGCCGACGGGCTCCGATTGGACGCGGTGCACGCGCTGGTGGACACCACGGCGATTCACATCCTCGAAGAGCTGTCTGCCGAAACCGATGCTCTGGCAGAGCGGCTGGGCCGGCCGCTGTCGCTGATCGCCGAGAGCGACCTGAACGACCCACGGTTGATCACGGCGCGGGATCGCGGCGGCTACGGCTTGACCGCGCAATGGGACGATGACATCCACCACGCGATCCATGCCGCGGTCTCGGGCGAACGCCAAGGTTACTACGGCGATTTCGGGTCGCTGGAGACGCTCGCGACCACGCTGCAGAACGGCTACTTCCACGCCGCGACCTATTCATCGTTCCGGGGGCGACGCCACGGCAGGCCGCTGGACAAAACGACCATTCCCGCCAGCAGACTGATAGCGTTCACGTCCACGCATGATCAGGTCGGCAACCGCGCCGTCGGCGACCGCCCGTCGCAGAACCTGGATTTCGGCCAGCTTGCGGTCAAGGCCGCGTTGGTGCTTGGATCCCCATACACCGCAATGATTTTCATGGGTGAGGAGTTCGGCTCATCCAGTCCGTTTCAGTTCTTCACCAGTCATCCCGAGCCCGAACTCGCCGAAGCGACCGCCGAGGGGCGAAAGGCGGAATTCGCCGATCACGGGTGGGATGCCGATGAGATACCCGATCCTCAAGACCCGCAGACGTTCCTGCGATCGAGACTCGACTGGGAAGAAGTTGACGCGGGCGAGCATGCACGACTGCGTGACATCTATCAACGCCTGATCGCGCTGCGCCGCAGGCTCGCGGACCCGTGGCTGGAGCATCTCGCCGTTGACTACAACGAGAACGGACGGTGGCTGGTCATGCAGCGCGGCGGGTGCGTGATCGCGTGCAACATCGGCAGTGCTCGCGCGGTGGTGCCGGTCAGCGGCGAGGTGGTGCTCTCTTGGCGTGAACCGAGGGTGGAGGGCTCCGAAATGACGCTGCCGGGCCACTCGTTCGCGGTTGTGCGGATTACGTGACGCCGAACGTCGACTTATGGCGCATTTCTGCGCGATCGGTGTGCAATAAGTCGACGCTCGGCGAGCCGTGGTGGCTAGGGGTTGATCAGGTAGCGGTACGCGGGTGAGGCGGGAGCCAATAGTTCGACGTCGATACCGGAGGCCTCCATCCGGCTGAGCAGACCGTCGTAGTCCTCGGCTGAACCCAACTCGATACCGATAAGCGCCGGTCCTGTCTCGCGATTGTTGCGCTTGACGTACTCGAACAGCGTGATGTCATCGTTCGGTCCGAGGACCTCATCGAGGAAGCGGCGCAACGCCCCGGGCTCCTGCGGGAAGTCCACGAGGAAGTAGTGCTTCAGCCCGCGGTGCACATTCGACCGCTCCAGGATCTCGCCGTAGCGCGACACGTCGTTGTTGCCGCCGGAGATCAGGCAGACCACCGTCGAACCGGGCTCCGCGACATCGTTTTCCAACAGGGCCGTGACCGACAGCGCTCCGGCCGGTTCGGCGATGATGCCTTCGTTCTGGTACAGGTCCAGCATCGCGGTGCACACCGCGCCCTCGTCGACCGTGGTCACCGACACCATGTCGCCGGCCGCCGCAAGCGCGGCGTAGGTGAGCGTGCCGGCCCTGTTTACGGCGGCACCGTCGACGAACTGGTCGACATGTTCCAGTGTCACCGGCTCGCCGGCGGCCAACGCCGCGATCATGGCGGCCGCGCCGGCTGGCTCGACGCCGAGCACTGCCGTGTTCGATGTGCGCTCGGCGAAGTATGTGGTGACGCCTGCGATGCAGCCGCCACCGCCCACGGGCACAACCACCAGGTCCGGCTCTTCGTCGAGCTGGTCGAGGATTTCGGCGGCGATCGTGCCCTGGCCGGCTATCGTGCGGACGTCGTCGAACGGTGGTACCAGCGTGGCCCCCGTCCGCGCCACATCCTCGAGCGCGGCGGCCGCAGCCAGGTCGTAGGTGCACCCCACCGCAATCAGCTCGATGGAGTCGCCGCCGTGGTAAAGAATGCGGTCGCGTTTCTGCTTCGGCGTCTTGCGCGGCACGTAGACGCGGCCCCTGATGCCGATGGAGCGGCACGCATGCGCGAAACCCTGCGCGTGGTTACCGGCCGATGAGCACACCACACCGGCGGCGCGCTCCTCGTCGGAGAGCTGCATCAGCAAGTTGTAGGCGCCCCGCAGCTTGTAGGACCGCACCGACTGCAGATCCTCGCGCTTGAGGTACACCGTGGCACCGATCGCCGTGGACAATCGCTCACTGAGCTGCAGTGGCGTCGGCGGGACGACCCCGGAAATCCGTTTGACCGCCGCGTCGATGTCGGCGGCGGTCAGCGGCGCACCGCTTTGGGTCAGGCTAAGGTCAGCGGACACCGGTCAATGGTGCCACGCCGCACGGCACCTCTAGTCGACCCGGGTCAGGACAAAGACCGGAATTTGGCGATCAGTCTTCGTCTGATAATTCGCGTAGTCGGGCCACGCCGCCACCGCACGCTGCCACCACGCGGCTTTCTCGTCGCCGAATACCTCACGCGCTTCGTAGTCATGGCTTTCGGGGCCGTCCTGCAGTTCCACCCGCGGATTGGCCTTGACGTTGTAGTACCAGACGGGATTCTTCGGGGCGCCGCCCAGCGATGCGACGATCGCGTACCGACCATCGTGCTCGACACGCATGAGTGGAGTTTTCCGGATCTTCCCGGACTTGGCGCCGATCGTGGTCAGCAGAATCACCGGCTTCCCCTGCAGCTCGGTGCCCTCGATCCCGCCGGATTGGATGTACTTCTCGGCGTTCTCGCGAGCCCAATCGGACGTACTAGGAGCGTATTCACCAGACAAAGGCATGCCCTCACAGTAGGCGATCGGCCTGGGCGAAGCGCCCGCAACCGATGTTTCGGATCGCCGAAATCCTGATCTTGGGCTACCCTTAATCTATGACGACGGTCGGCAACGAGGTGACGATCGCAGGCGTGCCGTGGCCGCTTTACAAGGTGGCGGCACTGGTCGTCGGATTGATCGCGGCGCTGGTGGTGGGGGTCGTCACCATGAACGCGGCTCCCGCCGTCCTCGGCGGAACCGCGGCGGGCACGCTGACGTGGATTGTGCTCGGCACCGTCACGCGCTTACGCCACTAGTGGGCTCGGGCTTTCTTTTCGCGCCACCCGCGCTCGAACGGCAGCCGCCACGCGCGGGGCGCGATCAGCTGATGGACGGCGTTGGGACCCCACGAGCCCTGCTCATACGACTTCACCGCCGGCGGATCCCGGAGCAGCGGAGCGGATCGGTCCCACAGGGATTCGATGCCCTCGGCGGTCGTGAAAAGCGTGTGGTCGCCGCGCATGGCGTCCAGTAACAACCGTTCGTACGCCTCCAAGACGTTGGCGACTTCGTCGGTTTCCTGGGTGGAGAACTGCATCGACAGCTTCTCGAGCTTCATGCCCGGTCCCGGGCGCTTGCCGTAGAACGACAGCGAAACCTTGGAGTTGTCGGCCAGGTCGAACGTGAGGTGGTCGGGGCCCTGTTGGCCGACGCCTGATCCGGGCGGGAACATGGTCTTTGGCGCTTCCTTGAACGCGATCGATATGATCCGCAGTCCCTCCGCCATCTTCTTGCCGGTACGCAGAAAGATGGGAACGCCGGCCCAGCGCCAATTGTCGATACCGACCTTCAAGGCGATGAATGTCTCGGTGTCGGAATCCTTTGCCACACCCTCTGCGTCGCGATATCCCTTGTATTGGCCGCGAATCACATGGTCCGGGTTGATCGGCAACATGGAGCGGAAAACCTTGTTCTTCTCCTCGCTGATCGCGCGGGGTTCCAACGCGGTGGGTGGCTCCATCGTGACGAACGCCATCACTTGAAGCAGGTGGGTGACAACCATGTCCTTGAAGGCGCCGGTGGCCTCGTAGAAGCTCGCGCGCTGGTCGAGGCCGAGCTGCTCGGGAATATCGATCTGAATGTGGTCGATGAAGTGGCGACTCCAGATCGGCTCGAACAGGCCGTTGGCGAAACGGAAGGCCAGGATGTTCTGCGCCGCCTCCTTGCCCAGAAAATGATCGATGCGAAAGATTTGCGACTCTTCGAACGTCTCGTGCACGAAGTCGTTGAGCCGCACCGCGCTCGCCAGATCGGTGCCGAAGGGCTTTTCCATCACCACCCGAGATCGCTCCACCAGCTTTGCGTCGTTGAGCATGCAGATGACGTCCTGGGCTGCTTTCGGCGGCACCGACAAGTAATGCAACCGCCGGACATTTTCTTTCTCTTCGTTCTGTTCTTTCTCTCCGTTCTGTCCGTTCTCCAGTGCGAGTTCGGTCTCCGCGCGTTCGACCGCGGCGGCCAGCGCCTCCGGCCCGGCGCTCTGGGGGATGTAGCTGATCTTGCCGGCGAAGCTCGCCCACTGGTCGTCAGTGGGTCGGTGGCTGCCGAACGAGTCGACCGCCGTCTTGGCCAGCGAGCGAAACTCGTCGTCGGTGAAGTCCTCGAGCGAGGTGCCCACGACGCGGATGCTCGGTGCGAGGGCAGATTGATCGAGGTAGGCCAGGCCCGGGATCAGCTTGCGCTTGGCGAGGTCGCCGGTCGCGCCGAACAGCACAATCACGTGCGGGTCGAGCTGCTGGACACCGTGCCCGCGCGCGCGAGAACCTGGTGCGGGGTAGGCGATGGACTGCGGGTCGTCGGATGCCATCGTCGGGTTTCCTAATTGGGCGAAGCGGTGGCAGCGGATCGGGTCGCTGGCTCGTGGACGGGCCCGTGCAGGTCTGCCGCATAAAGTTCCTCGATCTCGGCGGCGTACTTCTCGTTGATCGGTTTGCGCTTAAGTTTCATCGTCAGCGTAATTTCGTCGCCGCCCGGCTCCCAGAAGGCCGGCAGCACACGGAAGCGCTTGATCTGCTCGACCCGGGATAGCCTGCGGTTGCCCTCGGCGACACCCGCCGCGATCTCGCCGATCAGCTCGGGGTGTGCGGCGAGCGCCGCCGGCGACGCGTCGGCAAGGCCGCGCTGCGCCGCGTACGGTCCGGCCGACTCGGCGTCGAGCACGATCAGCGCCGTGTTGTACGGGCGGGCGTCCCCGAGGGCAATGATGACCCCGATCAGCGGACATGCGGCCTTGATCGTGTTCTCGATATTCGACGGCGACATGTTCTTGCCGCCCGCATTGATGATCAGTTCCTTTTTGCGGTCGACGATGCGTAGATAGCCGCCGTCGTCCATTTCGAGGATGTCTCCGGTGTGCAGCCAACCGTCGGAGTCGATTGCCTCCGCGGTCTTCTTCGGCTCTTTGCGATAACCCTTCATCACCAGCGGGCCCCTGACCAAAAACTCGCCGTCATCAGCGATCGTGCCCTCGAGGCCCGGCAGGAGCTTGCCGACGGTGCCCAGCCGGGCATCACGTGGGTGACTCACCGCGGCGATGCAACTCAACTCCGACATCCCCCACACCTCTGAGATCGGAATTCCGATTCCGGTGAAGAAGCCCAGCGTCTCCCTCGGAATCGGTGCGGCGCCCGACACCGACCACCGCAGTTGATCAAGCCCGAGCTTTGCGCGGAGTTTCGACAGCACGAGTTCGTCGGCCTTGGCCCATTCGGCCGCGATGTCGTCGGGAACGGGCTCGCCAGCAAGGAGTGCGGCCGCCTTCTTGGCGCCAACCGACAGGCCCCATTGCAGCCCCTGGCGCTTGGTGTCGTCCGGTTCGTTAGCGGCTGCGAATTCTATTGAGGCCTTCAGCTTTTCCCACACACGCGGGACCGCTCCCCAGATGGTCGGCCGTACGTCGGGCAACGCCGCCGCGATGGCCCGGGCGTCCGGAACCACGGTGACCTGCGTGCCGAACACCTCCTGCCCGTACAGGGCGGCCCACCGGTCCGCGATATGCGCAGAGGGAAGGTAGGAGGTCATGCGGTCGCCGAAGTGTGCGTCGAGTACCTGCGCGACAGCGGTCGACTCGAACATCAGGTTGGCGTGCGTCATCTCGACGCCCTTGGGGTTCCCCGTGGTGCCGGAGGTGTAAATGAGAGTGGCGACGTCGTCGGGCTGCACCGCCCGCCACGTGGATTCGAAGTCGAAGTCTGCAGACCCGCCAGCGTGGAGCTCCTCGAGCGACATCGTGCCTTCCGGTAAGCCGTCAATGCAGACGATGTGATCGATGGCGGCCCCGCTTGCGCGGATCCGCTCCACGTACTGTGCCTCGCAGACCACCACCTTGGTCTCGGCGTTGGAGAACAGGTAGGTCAACTGCTCCGCGGCCAAGGTGTTGTAGACCGAGAAGCATGTTGCGCCGAGATGCTGTGCCCCGACATCGAGGGGATAGAACTCGATCCGGTTTGACATCATCAACGACACGGTGTCGCCCCGCCTCACGCCCAGCGCGGCCAACCCGGCCGTGACCCGACGCACCTGGTCGGCGTAGTCGCGCCAAGTCAATGTCTGGGTGTTGCCCACCGTTCGCAGTGCTACCGCGTCCGGATCGATCGCCGCGGTTCGTTGAAATGCCTCGCATAGGGTGGCGGGTCGCTCAGTCATGACCGGTAGCCTACGGCGTCGATCATGGGCGCAAGCTAGCCGCTGAGGCAGCCGGGACCGAGAAGCGCCTTCAAGTCCCCCATCAGCGCCGATGACGGCGTCACGCGAAGCGATTGATCGAGTTCGAGCGTGGTCACCCGGTCCCCGCTCACCAGCCGCAGGTGCACTTGCGACGTGCCCGGGTGCCGGGCCAGCACCTGCTTGAGCGCGGTGACCTTGTCAACCGTGCACTGCCGAGTGGGAATGCTCACCGCCACCGGCCGGTTCAGGGTTACCTTCGAAAAGTCCGGCACCACAAGGTCGCTGGCGACCAAACAGATCCGGTCGTCTGACATCTTCACCCGCGCGCTGACCAGCACCACCGCATCGTCGACGACCTCGGCGGCGAACGACGAGTAGGTGTGCGGGAAGAACATCACCTCGATGCCGCCGTTCAGATCCTCCAACTGCGCAGACGCCCACGGCAATCCGTTCTTGTTGACGCGCCGGTTCACCGACGCCAAGATGCCACCGACCTTCACCAGGGAATCGTTGGGGGCGTCGCCGTCGAGGATCGCGGGGATTGCGGTGTCGACCTGGCCGACCAGCAAGTGCGCGACACCGTTGAGCGGATGCCCGGAAACGTACAGTCCCAGCATCTCCCGTTCCAGTGCGAGCTTGTGCTTGTCGTCCCATTCGTCGCCGGGCACTTTGATCGAGAACACCGCGTCGGAGCCGATGTCCGCGCCGTCGTCACTGGCGCCGAAGAGATCGAACTGACCCATCGCCTCGGCCTTCTTGGTGCCAAGCACAGAGTCGACGGCGTCCGTGTGCACCAGGAAGAGTCCCTTGCGGGGATGCCCGAGCGAATCGAATGCCCCGGACTTGATCAGCGACTCCGTGACTTTCTTGTTGCACGCGGCGATGTCGATCTTGTTGAGGTAGTCCGAGAAGTCGGTGAATTTGCCCTTGTCGCTGCGGGTTCGGATGATCGAGCTCACCACGTTCGCACCCACGTTGCGCACTGCCCCGAGCCCGTAGCGGATGTCGGCGCCCACCGACGCGAAGTTCAGACCCGATTCGTTGACGTCGGGCGGCAGGACCGTAATGCCCAGCTTGCGGCAGTCAGACAGGTACACCGCGGCCTTGTCCTTGTCGTCGCCCACCGAAGTCAACAGCCCGGCCATGTATTCCGCCGGGTAGTGGGCCTTCAGGTATGCGGTCCAGTACGACACCATCGCGTAACCGGCGGCGTGCGACTTGTTGAACGCGTAGTCGGCGAACGGCAGCACGGTATCCCACAGCGCCTTGATCGCTGCCTGCGAGAATCCGTTGGCGCGCATCCCGTCGGCGAAACCCTCATACTCCTTGTCGAGCACTTCCCGTTTCTTTTTGCCCATGGCCTTGCGCAGGATGTCGGCGCGTGCCAGGGCGTATCCGGCGACCTTCTGGGCGATGCGCATGATCTGTTCTTGGTAGACGATCAAGCCGTAGGTCTCGGCGAGGATGTTCTCGAGCGGCCCGGCCAGCTCGGGGTGGATCGGTTTGACAGGCTGCCGGCCGTTCTTGCGGTCTGCGTACTCGTTGTGGGCGTTCTGGCCCATCGGCCCCGGCCGGTACAGCGCGATCACCGCGACGATGTCCTCGAAACCTGTGGGCTGCATTCGGCGCAGCAGATCGCGCATCGGGCCACCGTCGAGCTGGAACACGCCCAGCGTGTCGCCGCGGCCGAGCAGCTCGTAGGTGGCCGCGTCGTCCAGCGGGAGCGATTCCAGATCGACGTGGATTCCCTTGTTGGCTTTGATGTTGTCGATCGCGTCGCCGATGATCGTCAGGTTGCGCAGCCCGAGGAAGTCCATCTTCAGGAGGCCGATCTTTTCGCAGCGCTCGTAGTCCCAGCCGGTGATCACCGCACCGTCCTGCGGTCGTTTCCACAGCGGAATCACGTCGACAAGCGGCTCCGAGCTCATGATCACCGCGCACGCGTGCACGCCGGCGTTGCGGATCAGGCCCTCGAGACCCAGCGCGGTCTCGTAGATCGTGCGCACCTCGGGGTCGGTGTCGATCAGGCCGCGGACCTCGGCGGCTTCCTTGTAGCGGTCGTGGCTCGCGTCGGTGATCCCTGACAGCGGGATGTCCTTGGCCATGATCGCCGGTGGCAGCGCCTTGGTGATCTTGTCGGCGATCGAGAAGCCGGGTTGACCGAAATGAATCCGCGCCGAATCCTTCAGCGCGGCTTTGGTTTTGATGGTGCCGAAGGTGATCACCTGGGCCACGCGGTCGTGCCCGTACTTCTCGGTGGCGTAGCGCAGCATCTCGCCGCGGCGGCGGTCATCGAAATCGATGTCGATATCGGGCATCGACGTGCGCTCAGGGTTGAGGAAACGCTCGAACAGCAGACCGTGCGGAATCGGGTCGATGTCGGTGATGCCGAGCGCAAAGGCGACCAGCGACCCCGCGGCCGAGCCCCGGCCGGGGCCGACCCGGATAGCGACGGACCGCGCGTAGCTGACCAGGTCGGCGACGATCAGAAAGTATGACGGGAAACCCTTGTCACAGATCACCTGGATCTCGTAGGCCGCGCGTTCGGCGTATCCGTCAGGCAGACCGTCGGGGAACCGGCGCCGCAGGCCGGTGTCCACCTCAGAGCGTAACCACGACGCCTCGTCATGACCGTCGGGCACCTCGAAGACCGGCATCCGGTTGCGTGGCTGCCACACGTCGGCGTAGGAGCCCACCCGCTCGGCGATCAGCAGCGTTGTGTCGCATGCCCCAGGCACCTGTGCGTCCCAGAGCTGGCGCATCTCGGCGGGGGATTTCAGGTAATAGCCGTCGCCCTCGAACTTGAAGCGGTTGGGATCGGACAGAGTCTTGCCGGTTTGCACGCACAGCAGCGCCTCGTGGTTGTGGGCGGCGTCGCGGGTGACGTAGTGACAGTCGTTGGTGACCAACGGTGTGATCCCCAGCTTGCGGCCGATGTCCAACAGCCCGTCACGAACCCGGCGTTCGATGGCCAGCCCGTGGTCCATCAGCTCCAGGAAGTAGTGGTCGGGGCCGAAAATCTCCCGCCACGCCGCCGCCGCCTCCAGCGCCTCGCGCTGCTGCCCGAGCCGCAGCCGGACCTGTACCTCTCCCGACGGGCAGCCCGTGGTGGCGATGATCCCGGCGGAGTGCTCGGCGATCAGTTCGGCGTCCATCCGGGCCCATTTGCCGAGCTGTCCCTCGAATGAGGCGAGCGAGGACAGTTTGAACAGGTTGCGCAGTCCCTCAGCGTTCTCGGCCAGCATCGTCAGGTGCGTGTAGGACCCGCTGCCCGACACGTCGTCGTCCTTCTGGCTCGGATCTCCCCACAACACCCGGCGGGTGTCAAACCGCGACGCCGGCGCAATGTAGGCCTCGATGCCGATGATCGGCTTGATGCCGGCCGCGGTCGCCTCGGTGTAGAACTCGCTGGCGCCGAACATGTTTCCGTGGTCGGTCATCCCGATGGAGGGCATCCCCAGGCGCTGGGCTTCGGCCAGCATGGGCGCGATCTTTGCGGCACCGTCCAGCATCGAGTACTCGGTGTGGTTGTGCAGGTGCACGAACGAGCGGTCCATAGGGAGGCCAGTCTATGGGGAGCCACCGACGCTTCTCGGCGTGTCGCCCGCGTGTGTTGCGGCCGTGCGGCACGACACCAGGTAGTCGCGCACGTCGTCGTCGACGGTCAGCGTTATCGCCCGCGAGTAGGCATCGGCGGCGGCCTTGTTCTCCCCAACGCGGGCGAGCAGGTACGCACGGGTGGCCCAATACGGCTGGAACGCCTCGACGGCCGGATCGTTAATCTCGCCGAGCACCACCAGGCCCGTTTCGGGTCCCTGGATCTCACCGTCGACGGCAGCGAGAGACACGGCAGCACCCAGCGACGGTGCCACGTCGAGCAGACCGCGGTGCAGCGTCCGCAGGGCACGCCAGTCGGTCCGGCCGGTGCGCGCGCGGTCACAGTGCGCCGACTGGATCGCCGCCTCCAGCTGATAGCGCCCCGGCCGCCCGGCCGCGTGCGCCCGCCGCAGCAGCGCTTCGCCCCGGTCGATCAGACCCTTGTCCCAGCGCCGGGTGTCTTGTTCGTCGAGCGGGACGAAGCGCCCTGTCGGAGTCCGCCGACCCGGCCGGCGAGCCTCCGACAGGGATATCAGCGCCGCAAGCCCCAGCACCTCGGGCTCGTCGGGCAGAAGCTCTGTCAGCACCGTCGCCAGGTGCAGCGCCTCGGTAGCCAACGATTCGGCGGGTTCGCCGCGGCTCGGCCAGTCGATCGCGTAGGCGCCGTACACGGCTTGCAGCACCGCTGGCAGGCGCTCGGCCAGTTCGGTGCGCGGGGGCACCGCAAACGGGATGCCGGCGACCCGGATTCGGCGTTTGGCCCGCACCAGTCGCTGCGCCATGGCGGCGGGCGCCACCGCGAACGCGCGGGCGATCGCATCCGCGTCCACGCCGAGCACGGTCTGCAGCATCAGAGGTGTCCGGATCGCGGGAGCGACCGCGGGATGGGCGCACACCAGCATCAGCTCGAGCCGTCGATCGGGGATGGCGTCGGGATCACCGATGCCGAAAGTTTCTGCGCCCCCGTTTTTCTCGAGCAGCGGTTCGGTCATCCGGTAGCCATGTGACTTCCACAGATCGCGTAACCTGTTGCGCGCCACAGTGAGGATCCAGCCCTCCGGATTGTCCGGGATACCGTCGCGGGGCCAGCGCGTCAACGCGCGTTCGATAGCGTCGGCGATCGCGTCCTCGGCGGTGGGGATGTCACCCGTCAGGGCCGCAAGAAGGGCAAGCAACCGGCCGTAAGAGTCGCGGGTGACTCGCGCCACCCGCGACTTGACTTCTACGGCGTATACCACTCGCCGCGCTCGCCGGTGTAGGTGCGGGCGACGGGCCGGATCTCAATGGAACCCCACTGCGCCGCAGGATTGCGCTTCGCCCAGTGCAGTGCTGCGTCGAGGTCCGACACGTCGATCACGAAGACGCCGCCGAGGCGCTCCTTCGTGTCGGCGAACGGCCCATCCTGAATTTCCGGGCTTCCGTTGCGCGCGGTGACCGTGGTGGTCGCCGCGCTCGGTTCCAGCACCTGGGTGGTGACGAGCACGCCGGCCTTGTCGAGGTCGCGGGCGTAGGCCTGGAAGGCGGCCATCGCGGGTGCCATGTCCTCTTCGGTCAAGCCGAGCTCACCGGCCTCTTGGTAATGCATGAGCAGGCAGTAGCGCATGATGCCGTCCTCCGTGATGTCGTTGTGTCGAGCCTGTCACGGTGATGACGATTCGGAAGGCCGCAGATCGACACGTCCGCTCACGTGCTCTGGCCGCGCAGCACGTCGAGGGCGTGCTGCAGGTCGGGTGGGTATGGAGCGGTGATGTCGATGCGCCGGCCGTCGGCCGGGTGTGCGAACCCCAGCGAGCGGGCGTGCAGCCATTGATGGTCCAGCCCAAGCCTTGCCGCCAAGGTGGGATCGGCACCGTACGTCAGGTCACCGACGCAGGGATGGTGCAGCGCCGCGAAGTGCACCCGGATCTGATGCGTCCGACCGGTCTCCAGATGGATGTCGAGCAGACTGGCGGCGCGGAACGCCTCCAGGGTGTCGTAGTGGGTGATGCTGTGCCTGCCGTGCTCGGTGACCGCGAACTTCCAATCTTGGCCCCGGTGCCGGCCAATCGGTGCGTCGATGGTGCCGCTTGACGGGTCCGGATGGCCCTGCACAAGCGCGTGATAACGCTTGTCGACGGTGCGCTGCTTGAACGCCCTCTTCAGCAACGTGTACGCCCGCTCGGAAAGCGCCACCACCATCACCCCCGAGGTGCCGACATCGAGACGATGCACGATGCCCTGCCGCTCGTGGATGCCCGACGTGGTGATCCGGAAGCCGGCGGCGGCCAGGCCGCCGAGCACGGTCGGTCCGGTCCAGCCGACGGACGCGTGGGCAGCGACGCCCGCGGGCTTGTCGACGGCGACGATGTCATCGTCCGCGTACAGGACGGTCATGCCGACCACCTCTTCGACGCGGTTCTCCGGTGGTGCGGGCCGCTCGGGCAGGCGCACCTCCAACCACGCGCCGGGCGTCAAACGGTCGGCTTTGCCGGCGCGGGAGCCGTCAATGTCGACGGCACCGTCCTCGGCGAGCTCGGCTGCCGCGGTGCGGGACAGTCCCAACAGGCGGGCAAGGCCGGCGTCGACCCGCATTCCGGCCAGCCCCTCGGGCACCGGCATCGACCGATCAGCCATCGGCGCGTTCGGATGCGCTGCGTCTCCCGGCGGTGTCGAAGTCGTAGCCGAACAACGTCCAGGGCATTTGTTCATGTTAGCTGCGTTGGCTGCCCGGGAAACCAGCAGGTCACAGCGTTGGGGCCGTTGGCTGCCGGAAGCTGTCGCAAGTTCTGCTGCGGACGCTCTGCGGACGGGGGCAGGATGCCCCCATGCCCACCGACGCCCGCTCCTGCTACATCTGGGACCTGCCGGACATGTGCCGCCCGTGCAAGGACGCCCTGGCCTCCGGCCAACCCAGCTACAGCCCGGCGATGTGCTACCCGGCGGCCACGGCCGACGACATCAAGGATCTCTCGGTTCGGGACTTGCTCGATCGTCAGCCCGTCGGTAGCCAGCGCTGGATTGGCCGCGCCCGCAGCGCGGCGGTCAAATTCGGGCATCCCCCGTACCTATCGCCAGAGGGTGATCTGCCGCCCGAACCGACGACTCCGGTCAATTCATTACCGCCTGAGCCCGAGGTCAATGAGGGGCGGCTTCGCGAGCCTGAACCCGAGATCGATGAGGACCGCAAAGGCCGGCCTCGCGAAGACGCCGAAGACGACTGGCAGATGATCCAACGCCTAGTAAAGGATGCGATGAGCGCCGAGGCGATATCGTCGGGCTCGACCCACTGCTGACGGCGAGATCCGGGCGCGATGGTGGCCGCGGTCGGCGACTGAGCGGCCCTGGCGCCAGGCCCGTCATTCCTGCTTGGGTGTCGGGCCGACCCCTGTCTCATTCTGTTTGGCGGTCGAGATCGTCAAGGCTTTCGTGCGGGACGTTGGCCGGGGAATATTTCTGCGGGTTGTCTATCTTGTCGAGTTCCCGACCCAGCTCGTTGACCCTGTTGAGAAGATGGTCAAGCCACGCCTTCTCTCGCTGCACCTCGGGGTTCTCGTCATCTTCGAGGTCGAAGAGATGACTTTCGGTCCGGTCGCGCTCCGCGACAAGCATGGCCTGCTCGCGCGCGAGCAGATAACGTCGGTCTGCAACTTCGCCAGCCATAGGTCACTTTTACGCTTCCAGACGTGGCGCGTCGAGCGGGCGTGATGGTAACGCCTCACCCGGCGTCAGCCCGCGACGGCGTAATCATCGCCTGCACGGCGGCCGGCTGCGTCGACGCCAAACGATGGTCATCGAGGATGCGCGCCATCGCGATCGCGCCCGCGGCCAGCGCCTGCCAACCCGCCAAGTCACCCAGCCCTTTTAGGTCGGCCAGCACCGCAGCCACCACAGGCCCGGGTGTTCCATTTGGAACAGTTCCGACATCTTGTCGCACGTCAGCGACGGCACTCGTTCCATTTGGAACAGTGGGCACCGGCGTCAAACCGCGCTTACGCGCCCGCTGCGCACGCTTCGCCTGCTGCGGGCCTTGGACGCTGTTACGGGCGATCCGGGCCGCGCGGTCCGAGGTTGAAGGTTTACCGGAGGGCTTCACCTTCCACGATCTGCGGCACTATCTGGCGTCGCTGCTGATCGCCTCGGGTGCGGACATCAAGACCGTGCAGGCGCGGATGCGTCACGCCAGCGCGAGCACCACGCTGGACGTCTACGGGCATTTGATGCCGGACGCCGACCAGTCCACGAGGACCGCGATCGCGAAGGTGATCACAGAGCGTCTTGGATCTGCTGCGGACGCTCTGCGGACGGACGAAGGCTGATCAGGGCGTTTCCGCAGGTGAGCGACGGTTGCGGCCCGGTTGGTCGAAGTCGTAGCCGAACATCGACAACGCCACCAGCAGCGCGGCACCGCCGACCACGCACGCGTCGGCCACGTTGAACACCGGCCACCAGCCGACCGACAGGAAGTCCACGACATGCCCTTGCAGCGGCCCCGGCCAGCGGAAGAACCGGTCGACAAGGTTACCGAGAGCCCCGCCAAGGATCATGCCGAGGCCGATCGCCCACCACGGCGACACGAGCCGGCGCCCCATCCAGATGATGCCGATCACAACGGCGGTGGCGATCAGCGTGAGAACCCAGGTGTACCCCGTCGCCATGGAGAATGCCGCACCCGAGTTGCGAACCAGCGTCCACGTGATGGTGTCGCCGACGATCGACACCGGCTGCCCCGCCGTCAGCATGCGCACGGCAAGGACCTTGGTGACGACGTCGACGGCGAGGATCACCGTCGCGACCACGACAAGCAGCCGGACCCGGCGGCGCGACCCGGCGCCCGTGGCATCGTCGGCTGCGGAGACCGGCGGCGTACTCGACTCGTCGCTCACCGCCCCATCATCCCAAAGGCCACTGACCCGAAACGACCCAGTGATGCATGATTCGGCCATGAGCCGTGTCGTCGTCATGACTACGGGCGGAACCATCGCGTCCGTCACCGATGACCGCGGAGTGCTGCGCCCAGCGCGCACCGGCGCTGAGCTGCTGGGCGACGCGGGTGACCGGGGAGTCCAGATGATCGACCTGATGGCAAAGGACAGTTCGCAGCTGACCGTTGCGGACTGGGACCGGATCGCATCGGCGACCGTCGCGGCGGTCGACGACGGGGCGGACGGTGTGGTGATCACACATGGCACCGACACGCTGGAGGAAACCGCGTTGTGGCTGGAATTGACGTACGGTGGCGCCGCACCCGTGGTCCTGACCGGGGCGGCGAAAAGCGCGGATGCTCCCGATGCGGACGGACCGACGAACCTGCGGGACGCGGTGGCGCTGGCCGGCAGTGCCGATACCCAAGGCCTGGGCGTGCTGATCTGTTTTGCCGGCGCGGTGCTAGCGCCGCTGGGCACGCAGAAGGTTCCGGGAGGGTTCACCGGCCCGCAGGTCACCGACCGCAAAGAGCGGCCGTTCCTCGGCGCGGTCTCGGCGCTGGCGGCGCCGCGCGTCGACGTGGTTGCGTGCTACCTGGGCGCCGACGCCGTCGCTCTCGACGCGTGCGTTGCGGCCGGTGCGCGCGGCGTTGTTCTCGAGGCGCTGGGTGCCGGCAACGCGGGTGACGCGATTGTCGAGGCGGTGCACCGCCATTGCGCCGCGGGCGTGACCGTGGCGGTTTCAACGCGGGTGCCGAACGGCCACGTCGCCGCGAGTTACGGCCCCGGCCGCGCGCTGGCGGACGCCGGTGCGGTGGTGGTGCCGCGGCTTCGCCCGCCGCAAGCCCGGGTGTTGCTCATGGCCGCGTTGGCCACGTGCTCACCGGTCGGCGAGGTCGTCGCCCGCTGGGGCTGACTCGTCCAGCAATCCATTCACATAGTCCGGCCAGTCCAGGCTGTCCACCGGGTTGGCGCGCTGCACGACGGGATCGTCGGCGGGAAGCGTGCGCGCCGGGCCGGGCCCGCTGGCACGGGTTTCGAACCGCACCGTCATCACGCCGTGGCCTGCGCCCTGGACCCAGCCGTGGCCCCACCGTGCGTGGTGCACATCGTCGCCGATGCGCCAGCCGCTCACGTGCACCGTCGATACCGAGGCCGACGCGGTCTCGGTCGGCTGCTCCCAGATGTCGAGATTGGGAAACAGCGGTTCCTGACGGACCTCGGTCAATCCCGAAAAACCAACGCCGACAAGGCGAATCGGCCCAATCTCCAGAGGATCGAGAAGCAGCCGTCGCGCCGCCGCGATCAACGTGGAGGCGTCGGCTGTGGCATACGGCAACGTCAGTGAGCGAGTCAGTGTGCTCATGTCGGAGCGTTTCATTTTGACGGTCACGGTGCGCGCGCCGCGGCCATCCTTGATCAGCCGCTGATGGGCGTGCTCGGAGATCGGGCCCGCCACCTCTTGCAGCTGCTCGAGCGTCGTCAGGTCTTCCGGGAATGTCGACTCGGCGCTGATCTGCTTGGCCTCAGCGCGCTCGGCGATCGGCCGGTCGTCGACGCCCCGCGCGAGCCGGTGCAGGGCGGGGCCGACCGTTGCGCCCAGGATGTCGGCCGCCTCGGCGTCGGTCAGTTCGGCGAGCTGGCCAATGGTCTGGATCCCGAGCCGGTGCAGTTTGTCCTCGGCGACTGGACCAATACCCCAGAGCCGCCGCACGGGCAGGGCGGCCAACAGGGGGCCTTCCTCGTCGCGCCTGATGACTCTGATGCCGTCGGGTTTGGCCAGCCGCGAGCCGATCTTCGCGATCTGCTTGCCGGAGCCGGCGCCGACGGAGGCGATCAAACCCGTCTCGTCGCGCACCCTGCCTCTGAGGTCAACGCAGAATCGCTCCACATCGCTGGCCGACGCGCCGGCCAGCTCGGCCGGTTCGCCGAACGCCTCGTCGTACGACAGCTGTTCAAGCACCGGCATCGCCGCCCGGACGGTGTCAAAGACGCGGCGGCTGGCCACTCCATAGACGACGCCGCGCGGCGGGAGGACGACGGCGTGGATCCCGACCAGCCGACGGGCCTGGTGCATCGGCATTGCCGAGTGGGCCCCGAACGCACGGGCCTCGTAGCTCGCGCCGGCGACGACCCCGCGGCCGCCGAGGCCGCCGACCAGGACCGGACGGGCACGCAACGTGGGCCGGGTGAGCTGCTCGACGGACGCGAAGAACGCATCCATGTCGATGTGGAGCACCCACCGGCCCATGCCGATCAGGCTACGGTCGCCATGTGGCAATGAACCTGGTCCATGGGCTGTGTTGCGGCTCCAACTATTGGGCACGGACAGTTGAGAAGAAGCTGCTGCCGTGGGTGTTGCGTGATGTCGAGTTGGGTGAGCAGACCCTGGAGATCGGCCCCGGGTACGGAGCCAACCTGCGCGCGCTGGTCAACCGGACGGAGTTGACGGCCGTGGAAATCGACAAGTCCTTGGCTGATCGGCTCATCGGCAAATACGGCGAGCGTGCCCGGATCATCCATGGTGACGGCACCGATCTGCAGCTGCCGGACGCCGAATTCAGCTCGGTAGTGTGCTTCACCATGCTGCACCACGTGCCGACGCCGCGGCTGCAGGATCAAGTGTTTGCCGAGGCGTTCCGGGTGCTGCGGCCGGGCGGGGCGTTCGCCGGCAGCGACGGCGTGCCCTCACTCGTCTTCCGCGTCATGCACTTTCACGACACGTACAACCCCGTCAACCCCGACACGCTGCCGGATCGGTTGCGCGGCGTGGGCTTCACCGATGTGCGGGTCGATGTCGAGAACGGTGAGCAGCGCTGGCGGGCGGTCAAGCCTTCGCGATAGCCACCCGTACGCGATCGCCGATCTCCACGCTGTCGCTCGGTTCCCCGAAGTCCAAACGGGTGGCTAGGATCTCACGCGCCATCAGGTCGCGGTGAATGTTCGCCCAGTCGGCACGGTCCTCGGGCACCGCCATCACGACGTTGATCCGATCGGACACGTCGAGTCCGGACGATTTTCGGAGCTCCTGCAATTCGCGGATCCTGTCTTTAGCCCAGCCCTCGGCCTCAAGTTCGGGTGTGACTGCGCCGTCGAGCACGACCAGCCCCGCGCCGTCGGGAAGGGCCGCGGTGTATTCCGGATCGGCCGCAACGAGCTTGGACGAGTACTCGTCGGCCGCAAGCACGACAGGACCCGCCGTCAGTGTGCCGTCGGGATGGCTGACTGCTTCTCCCGCCTTCACGACCTTGATAGCTGCCTGGACGTCCCTGCCCAGCCGCGGCCCGGCCACGCGGGCGTTGACGGTCAGCTCAAAGCGCCCGAATGCCGTGATGTCGTCGGTGAGTTCGACATTCTTGACGTTGAGCTCGTCTGCAATCAGTCCGGTGTATGGCGCGAGCCGCGAGGGATTGTCGACTACCACAGTCAACTTCGGTAGTGGCAATCGCACCCGCAGCTTCTTGGCCTTGCGCAGCGACGAGGCCGCCGAGCACACGTCGCGCACGAGATCCATGTCGGCGACCAGTTGAGGGTCCGCTGGCAGGTCGCGTTCCGATGGCCAGTCGGTCAGGTGCACCGACCGGTCGCCAGTGACGCCGCGCCAGATCACCTCGGTGGTCAGCGGCAGCAGCGGGGCGGCCAGCCGGGACGTCACCTCCAGCACGGTATGCAGCGTGTCGATGGCGTCGGGGTCTTCGTCCCAGAACCGCTGCCGGGACCGTCGCACATACCAGTTGGTCAACGCGTCGGTGAACTGCCTCACCTGCTCGCACGCCCCGGAGATGTCACAGACCTCAAGCGCCTCGGTGAGGTCGTTGCGCAACTGTGCCAGCTTGGCCAGGATGTAGCGATCCAATACGTGGGTGGAGTTGGTACGCCACAAGCCGACCTTCGGTGCGTAGAGGGCCAAGAAGCTGTACGCGTTCCAGAGTGGCAGCAGCACCTGGCGTACGGCATCTCGGCTGCCCTGCTCGGTGACGATGAGGTTCCCGCCGCGCAGCACCGGCGACGCCATCAAGAACCAGCGCATCGCGTCGGAGCCGTCGCGATCGAACGCCTCGGTGACGTCGGGATAATTCCGTAGCGACTTGCTCAGCTTCTGCCCGTCGGTGCCGAGCACGATGCCATGCGCCACGCAGGTCCGGAACGCCGGTCGGTCGAACAACGCGGTGGCCAGTATGTGCAGGGTGTAGAACCAACCGCGCGTCTGGCCGATGTACTCGACGATGAAGTCACCGGGAAAGTGCCCGTCGAACCAGTCGACGTTCTCGAACGGATAGTGCACCTGCGCGTACGGCATGGACCCGGAGTCGAACCAGACGTCGAGGACGTCGGGGATCCGCCGCATCGTCGACCGACCGGTCGGGTCGTCCGGGTTCGGGCGCGTCAACTCGTCGATATGTGGGCGGTGCAAGTTGTCGGGCCGGACGCCGAAGTCGCGCTCGAGCTCGTCGAGGCTGCCGTAGACGTCGATACGCGGATACGCGGTGTCGTCGGACTTCCACACCGGTATCGGTGTGCCCCAATAGCGGTTACGTGAAATCGACCAGTCCCGTGCGCCCTCCAGCCACTTGCCGAACTGGCCGTCCTTGACATGCTCGGGATACCAGGTGATCTGCTGGTTCAGCTCTACCATTCTGTCGCGGAACTCGCTGACCTTGATGAACCACGATGACACCGCCCGGTAGATCAGTGGACTGCGGCAGCGCCAACAGTGGGGGTAGGAGTGCTCGTACGTTTCATGGCGAATGACAACGGCGCCGTTGACTGCCGCGGATCCCGTGCCGTTCTTGAGATCACGAATGATCTGTGGATTGGCGTCGAACACATGCTGATTCGCATAGTCGACGACGGTGGCGTCGAACCGGCCCCGGGAATCGACGGGAGTGACCGCCACGATGCCGGCCTTGGCCGCGGCCGCCATGTCGTCCTCGCCGTAGGCCGGTGACATGTGCACGATGCCGGTACCGTCCTCGGTGCTGACGAAGTCCCCCGACAGCACCTGAAAACTGTTGGCGGCGTCCCTGAAGTATGGGAACGGCGGCAGATAACGCACGCCCAACAGCTCCGATCCGCGATAGGTCGCGACGATCTGGGGCTCGTCGCCGAGTTCGCGCGCGTAGGCGGCCAGCCGGGCCCTGGCAAGCAGGTAACGACGCTGCTGCGCTTGCACCAACACGTACTCGACGTCCGGATTGACCGCGACGGCCTGGTTCGACGGCAGCGTCCAGGGCGTTGTTGTCCAGATCAACAGGTATGCGCCTGCTAACTCTTTGGTGTCGCCTTCCAAGGTGGCGTGGCGATCGATCTTGAATCCGACGGTGATCGCCGGGTCCTGCCGGCTCTGGTAGACGTCGTCGTCCATCCGCAGTTCGTGGTTGGACAGCGGCGTCTGGTCACGCCAGCAGTACGGCAGAACGCGATAGCCCTCGTAAGCCAACCCCTTGTCCCACAGTTGCTTGAACGCCCAGATCACCGATTCCATGAAGCTCGGGTCGAGCGTCTTGTAGTCGTTGTCGAAGTCGACCCAGCGGGCCTGGCGGGTGACGTATTCGCGCCATTCATTCGTGTAGCGCAGCACCGATTCCCGGCAGGCCTCGTTGAACTCGGCGATGCCCATCGCATCTATCTGCGACTTGTCGGTGATGCCCAATTGCCGCTCGACCTCGAGTTCGGCGGGCAACCCGTGGGTGTCCCAACCAAACCGGCGGTCCACCTTGTAGCCCCGCATTGTGCGGTAGCGCGGCACGATGTCTTTGACATAGCCGGTAAGTAGGTGGCCGTAGTGCGGAAGTCCGTTGGCGAATGGCGGACCGTCGTAGAACACGTACTCAGGCGCCGAATCGCGTCTCGCGACGCTGGCGCGGAATGTGTCGTCGGCCGCCCAGTAGTCGAGTACCTGCTGCTCAAGCGCGGGAAAATTTGGCGAACCACCGCGTTGTTCGGTGCCGAGGTCGCTGCGCGGATAGGCGGACTGGCTCACGGGTGCGTCTCTCCTGTGCCCGATGTTGGTCTCGGCACGGGGACGACGACGCGCCGGAGCGCGAACGCCGCGGTACCACCCCGCTTGCCAACGCCGACACGTGGCCGCTCGTTATCGGCTGTGACGGGCCTACCCGTTCGGTTCTACTGGGCCGCTCGGGCCGTTCTTCCGAAGGCTCCCCGGTGATGGCCGGATCGATGCCGTTGCGTCAAGCTTAGCGGGTACCGGCAGTGACCTTCACCGTGGCGAGGTTCGCGGGTTCCCGGACCGGGGGTAGGGCGTCAGACGTCATGTCGATCAGCGCAAGCGGGAATTGCTCCGTCAGTTCCTCCACCGTGTAGCGGTCGAATTTGCGGGTGTCATACCACCAGTCCACCTGAACGGAATCGGCCTTGCGGCATACCCGGATCTCGAGGGCATGGCCCAGACTCGGCAGCACCTCATGTGGTGGCACCACGTCATCCGAAAGCAGTTCGGGAACGGCCCCGCTGTAGGAAAAGAAGACGTCGGACGATGGCGGTGCGGCGTGGTGTGCGGCAGCAAGCGAGCGGTGCACGCCTTGCAGGACCTCGGTAGCGTCGGCGCTTCGTGAGGCCATACAGGCCAGGACGACGGTGAACCGGCCGTTCGCGTTCACGTCGACGGCCAGGTCGGCTTCCCCGAACGTGCGCGCAATCGTTCGGCTGAGCGCCGCAAGAAGGATCTCTTCTGCGGGCACGCCGAGATAGCTCCGCGCCCCGTCGAGCTCCGCTTGCAACGTGCTCGTGAGTGAGGCCGGGATTCTCGCCAGGTCGTCTGGACGGGGACGTCCGGCAACCTGATGGTCAAAGAGCCGCGAGGTGGTGATCGCTGAGTTCGACATGCAGCTAACAGTACAACGACTGTCCCAGAAATAGGAGATATGTGCCAAAACTGTGACGCCTATGTCAATTATGGACACCCACCCGATATTTGCGAAGGACTGCCCACCGACGACAGAACCGTCTATGGTGAGGGAGTGCCACGAACAGATGAGAACGGCAGACAGCTGAAAGCCCTGCTCGGCTACCTCCTCGACGGGGACATCGATGCCAAGGAGATCTACGACGCGCTCGGGGTCTCTAGCAGCACCTACTACCGGCGGATAAAGGAGGATGATTACCCCAACGCGGAGGAGCTGCGACGGGTGGCAGACAGGTTCGGTCTCAGCTATCCCGACCTCCAAGTCCGCTTCGGGCTTATGAGTCACCACGAGGTGAGGACCTACATTGAATCGGGCCCGTTAGCCGTGGCGACCGTGAGCGCGGCGGCACACACCATCCACCGACCGCCGAGGCTGTCTGAGTTGAAGCCGCGCCCCGATGCTCCTCCGCTATAGCCCGCTGTAGATGTAAAATTTTGCTGACTCCGCGACAAAGGCACTGCCCATGGCTCTAGCAACACTCATCACGATCACTCTCGCGTGTATGGCCTGGAGCCTGTGGATTCGCCGCCTCACATGGTCGTCTCGCTGGGAGGTTGCTGCGACACTCAACATCGCGCTGCAAGGTGCTGCCGTGCTGTTGATGTCTCCCTTGGCGTCGCAAACCATCGGCGTAGCGCTTCATGCGCTCACGGGTAAGTGGAACCTGTCGGCCTACATCGGCCACGACTGCTACATCGTCGCCGCTTCCGCGGTCGTCTACAACTCGCTGGGTAGGCTCCAGGACGACCACGCCCTGCAGCGGTCGTTCAAGCAGTACGTCGAGCGCCCCGCGACCCTGTGCATCCCGCTGCTGCTGGCGACGTTCTCGTTGGGTAACGGGGCGCGGATCTATCGGGCCGACTTCTTCGAGGTGCCCACCGATTTCTGGCTGAACATGTACTGGCTGCTGCTCTGCGGCACACTGGTCTATCTGCTGGCGTATGGCTCGCGGGCTTTGCTGGTGCTGCGAAAAGACCCCCGGTCCCGCACCGTGGCCAACGTGTATCTCATTGCATCGGTCTCGGGCGTCTTAGCGTGTGTCGTCCGGATCACCACCGCCTTCGTGCCGCCGATCCAATCCGTGGCGGGCGCCACCCTGGTGTGGATCTTTGCCTGCGGATGCGGCGCCGGCTTCGCGCTCGCTTCGGCGCACTCTTGGCGGATCAAGACGAAGTGGTTCACCAAAGTCAGTCACTAGACGCTACCCCGAAAGTCCGAGAGGACTGCACGAACCTGATGGCGGTCTGGATTATTTAGGCTGCGGCGGACAGGCGCGGTGACGTGTCCTACACAGTGCGAGCCAGACGGTCCGCGAGCAGTCCTGCGAACTTTGCCGGATCCTCAGGTACGCCGCCTTCCGCGAGAAGGGCTGTCCCGTGAAGTAATTCGGCGGTTTCAGCGAGCGAGGACTCGTCATCGCGGTTCTTGTGCGCCTGTTGCAGGCCGGCGACGAGCGGATGCTTCGGATTGAGTTCGAGAATCCGTTTCCCAACCGGCACCACCTGTCCGGAAGCCCGGTACATGCGCGCGAGCGCCGGTGTGATTCCGAAGGTATCGGTTATCAGGCAGGCCGGCGACTCGGTCAGCCGTGTCGACAACCGCACTTCCTTGACATGATCACTCAAGGTCTCCTTCAACCAGGTGAGCAAGTCCGCGAAATCCCGCTCCTGCTCCTGGCGCTCAGCCTCGTGCGCCGCCCTTTCATCCTCGGAGTCGAGGTCCACCTCTCCCTTGGCTACCGACTGCAACGGTTTGCCGTCGAACTCGGGCACCGATCCCACCCAGATTTCGTCGACCGGGTCGGTGAGCAGCAGCACCTCGTAGCCCTTCGCCTTGAACGCCTCAAGATGCGGCGACTTCAGAAGTTGCTCACGCGACTGTCCGGTGGCGTAAAAGATCTGCGCCTGACCGTCCTTGATCCGCTCGACATACTCGGCCAAGCTGGTGAGTTCCTCGTCGCTATGGCTCGACGCGAACGAGGAAACGCGCAGCAGCAGGTCTTGGTTGTCGAAGTCCGACATCAGGCCCTCTTTGAGCACCCCGCCGAACTGGCTCCAGAATATGCGGTAGTCCTGCGGCCGTTCTGACTGCAGATCCTTGATCGCCGAGAGGACCTTCTTGGTCAGACGGCGACGAATCGCCATGACCTGCCGATCCTGCTGCAAGATCTCGCGAGACACGTTGAGCGACATGTCCTCTGCATCGACGACTCCCTTGACGAAGCGCAGGTACCTCGGCATGAGTTGGTCACAGTCGCCCATGACGAAGACACGCTTGACATAAAGCTGCACGCCGATCTTGGCGTCCCGGGTGAACAGGTCGAATGGGGCGTGCGATGGGATAAACAACAGTGCCTGGTACTCGAAGGTGCCCTCGCCCTTCATCGTGATGACCTCGAGCGGATCGTCCCAGGCATGAGCGATGTGCTTGTAAAACTCCTTGTACTCCTCGTCGGAGACCTCGTCTTTCGACTTGGCCCACAATGCCTTCATCGAGTTGAGGGTCTGCGTTTCGATGGTGACGGTTTCTTCCCCACCCTCCTCCGCGGCTGGGTTACGTAGCTCGACCTGCATCCGGATGGGCCAAGCGATGAAGTCGGAGTACTTCTTGACGAGCTCCTTGATCTTCCACTCAGAGGTGTAGTCGTGCAGCTGATCCTCGGCGTCTTCGGGCTTGAGGTGTAGTGTGACGGACGTTCCTTGCGGAGCATCGTCGACGGATTCGATGATGTAGGTACCGTCACCGCTCGACACCCACCGAGTGGCATTACTTTCCCCGGCCTTGCGCGTGAGCAGCTCGACCTTGTCGGCCACCATGAACGTCGAGTAGAAGCCGATACCGAACTGACCGATCAGTTCTTCAGAGGCGGCGGCGTGCTTGGCCTCACGCAGTTTCTGACGCAGCTCGGCGGTACCTGATTTGGCGAGAGTACCGATCAGGTCCACGACCTCTTCGCGCGTCATACCGATGCCGTTGTCGCGAACGGTCAGGGTCCGTGGATGTTTGTCCACCGCGATCTCGATTTGGAGATCTGAGGTGTCGACGTTGAGGTCCTTGTTCCGCAGCGACTCTAGCCGCAGCTTGTCCAGCGCATCGGAGGCGTTCGAGACCAACTCCCGCAGAAAGGAATCCTTGTTGGAGTACACCGAGTGGACCAACAAATCCAGGAGTTGGCGTGCCTCCGCCTGAAACTCCAACTGTTCGACGTGTGCAGTCATGTGAGTCCGTCCAAAACAACCTTCTATTACCCGATACCCGGAAGATAATAGCGGGCGCGTCATTGACCAGCGCCCGGACCAACGTGAGGCGCAGTGGGGACACCGACTAAGCGTCCAAACGGGCGAATTGACCGTGCCGGTACTGCTCGGCACACGCCGCTCGCCTGACCTTGCCGCTTGTGGTGATCGGTATCGAACCAAGCGGCACTAGAACCAGATCCGCGACGCTAAGACCGTGCGAGTTGGATATCGCCGAGGTGACTTCACGCTTGACGACGGTGAGCTTGTCCGCTGCCTCCTCATGGGACTCGCCCCGTTTCTTGACTTCGATGATCACAACAAGCTTCTCGGTGTGACTATCCGGAACCGCTATCGCCGCGCACCGGCCCCGCGTGATCTCCTGGATCGTCGCCTCGATGTCGTCGGGAGAGTGGTTACGCCCATACATGATCAACAGGTCCTTGATGCGGCCGATGACAAACAGCTCGTCATCAAAGAAGAATCCCGAGTCCCCGGTGCGCAGCCAAGGCCCCTCGGGTGTGCCAGCCGACGGAGCGACAAGCCTTCCACCGAACGTAGTTTCGGTCTCGTGAGGTTTCCGCCAATAGCCCATCGCGACGTTGTCGCCGTGCACCCAGATCTCACCGACGGTTCCCGCCGGACACTCGATACGTGTCTCCGGATCAACGATGCGGATCATCGGTGACCGCGGCACCCCGTAGCTGACCAGCGGTGTACCACCTCCGCTTTCGCAGCGCTCCGCGTTGCCAGCGGTCAGCTTCTCGGATTCGAAGCGCACGATAGCCGGTGGTTGAGCCCCTGCGCGGGTCGCCGTATACACCGTTGCTTCCGCGAGTCCATATGACGGTCGTATCGCCGTGTCGGGGAAATTGAAGCGCGCGAACCGTTGGGTGAAGCGCCGCAGCGTCGCCGGGTGTACCCGTTCACTACCGGTGGTGATGAAAAGCACGTCCGAGAGATCAAGCCCGGCCATGTCATCGTCCGATGTTTTTCGCACCGATAATTCGAACGCGAAGTTCGGTGCTGCCGAGTACGCGTGACTATTGCTTGCCAGCAACTGCATCCACCGGGCCGGCCGCTGCAGGAACGCCACCGGGCTCGTGAGCACAGCGCGACATCCCGTCAGAATCGGCCCGCAAATTCCCAGATACAACCCCATGTCGTGATAGAACGGCAGCCACGACACAATAGTCAGGTCTGGCGGGACAACGCTTCCGAACTCCACAAAATAGTCGGACATGATCTGCTCGAAATTGGCCAGCAAGTTCCTATGCGAGATCATGACTCCGGCCGGCTGACGGGTCGATCCGGACGTGTATTGCAAATACGCCGTACCCGGGTGATTCTCGCGCCGGGCGCCGAATCCTGTCGGGGCGTCAAGATCCAGCAGGTCAACCTCAACGACCGATGGAACGGATTCGCCCGACTGCGACTTAACATACTCGGCTACGGTGCCTGCGACAGGGGACGTTGTGAGAACGACAGTCGGCGACGCGTCGCGCAGCACCGAACTGACGCGCTCATCGCTGACGCCGCCCAGCGGAACAGAAAGCGGAACCGCGATCTGTCCCGCCTGCAATGCGCCGAGAAACGCAACGATGTAGTCAAGCCCCTGCGGTGCCAATATGACAGCGCGGTCACCCGTCGACCCGCAAAGTTTGAGCTCCCGTGCAGCGTTCAATGTTCGCCGATACAGCTGCGACCACGTCAGGCTTTCCGCAATCCCGTTCCAGTCCCGCTCGTAATCAATAAACGTGAACGCCGTGTCATTGGGCTGCAGGCTGGCGCGTTCGCGCAGCACAGCCGTAACGGAAGTCTCAACCACGGGCACTAGATTACCGTGGCCATCGCTGCGGCACCTTCGGAAAAGAACATTACAGTTAAGTGGCCGCCCATCCTTCACCCGCCGTCCAGACACACGTACTCCTCGGGCTCCTCGGGCAGCCGCTGTAAATTTTCCGGGACCGCGACCCCGATGAGCGCCGATCGCCTACAGTACAACGAGGGGAGGGCAGCAACTGAGCAGACGTAAGCACCGTGGGCCCTCGAGGAGGTGCCACGCCTTGCGTCAAGGCAGCGGACAAGGCTACTTAGCGGTTCCTGTGAGGAGACGGAATGGATTCATTCGGAGCGATCGATGACGGTGTGCACCGCTCAGCTTCGGCCTATCCTTCGCCCACTGTGAGCACCACACCTGTCGCTCCGGTCGCCGTCATTGGCATGGCGTGCCGACTTCCCGGGGGAATCGACTCACCGGAACGGTTATGGGAAGCGTTGCTGCGGGGTGATGACCTGGTCACCGAAGTTCCGGCCGACCGCTGGGACGTCGACGAATACTACGACCCCGAGCCCGGGGTGCCGGGTCGGTCGGTCTGTAAGTGGGGCGCGTTCCTCGATGACGTTGCCGGCTTCGATCCTGAGTTCTTTGGGATCAATGAGCGGGAGGCGATCGCGCTCGACCCGCAGCACCGGTTGTTGCTGGAAACCTCGTGGGAAGCTATGGAGCACGCCGGCCTCACCCCGGAGACAGTGACCGACTCGGTGACCGGCGTATTCATGGGACTGACTCATTTCGACTACCAATTGGTGGCCGCCCAGTCCCACGCCATGGAGGGGCCGTACGGGTTCCAAGGCAACACTTTCAGCATGGCGTCCGGGCGGATCGCCTACGCCCTGGGCGTCCACGGTCCCGCGGTCACAATGGACTCCGCATGTTCTTCTAGCCTGCTCGCGGTGCACATCGCCTGTCGCAGCCTGAACGACGGCGAAAGCAACCTGGCCCTCGCGGGCGGCGCGTTCGTGATGCTTGAACCGCGCAAGTTCGCCGCAGGGTCGGCGCAGGGCATGCTATCTCCTACTGGACGCTGTCATGCGTTCGACGTCGCGGCGGACGGATACGTGTCTGGCGAAGCTTGCGCAGTGGTGTTGCTCAAGCGCTTGTCGGATGCGCTAAGCGACGGCGACCGGATCCTGGCTGTGGTGCGTGGCACAGCCGCCAACCAGGACGGCCATACCGTGAACATCGCGACGCCGTCGCCGAACGCGCAGACCGCGGTGTACCGGGCGGCGTTGGCCGCTGCGGGTGTGGATGCCCGAAGCGTCGGCATGGTGGAGGCGCACGGCCCCGGTACCCCCGTGGGTGACCCGATCGAATACGCAAGCCTCGCTGAGGTTTACGGCATCGAGGGTCCCTGCGCGCTGGGCGCGGTGAAGACCAATTTCGGACATACCCAGTCGGCCTCCGGAGCACTGGGCTTGATGAAGGCGATCCTTGCGGTGCAGCATCGTGTGGTTCCGCGGAATCTGCACTTCACCCGGCTGCCCCATGAGATGGCCCGCATTGACACCAAACTCTTTGTGCCACAAGAGATCACCCCGTGGCCCACCCACGGCCATCATCCCCTGCGGGCGGCCGTGTCGTCGTACGGGCTCTCGGGAACTAACGTCCATGCCATCCTGGAACAGGCTCCCGAAGCCGTTGCGCCCGAGGACATCTCAGCCGAATCGGCAACGACGGCACCACTGCTGTTCCTGCTGTCGTCCACCTCGGCCGACGAACTGCGCCGCACCGCCGGCCGGCTGGCCGCTTGGGTGCAGGCACATGGCGATGTGGCGTTGCCAGATCTGGCCTACACGCTGGCGCGCCGGCGTGGGCACCGGCCTGTGCGCACGGCGGTCATCGCCGGCAGCCAGTCAGAGCTCACCGAGGCTTTGCGCGAGGTCGCCGACGGCGATACTCTGTATCAGGCTGCGGTCGGGCGCGATGATCGGGGTCCGGTGTGGGTGTTCTCCGGGCAGGGTTCGCAGTGGGCTCAGATGGGCGCTGAGCTGTTGGCGACCGAACCGGTGTTTGCCGCCACTGTCGCGCAAGCCGAGCCACTGATCGCCCGCGAGTCCGGGTTCTCGGTGACCGACGCGATGTCGGCGCCGCAGATCGTGACCGGTATTGACCGGATCCAGCCGACGCTGTTCACCATGCAGGTCGCGCTGGCGGCCACGATGAAGTCCTATGGGGTGCGCCCAGGCGCGGTGGTCGGGCACTCGCTGGGAGAGGCCGCTGCGGCTGTCGTCGCGGGTGCGCTGTCGCTGGAAGACGGGGTGCGTGTTATCTGCCGCCGCTCGCGGCTGATGTCCCGCATCGCCGGCGCGGGCGCCATGGCATCGGTGGAATTGCCTGCCCAGCAAGTGCTTTCGGAACTCATGGCTCGCCGCCTCGATGACGTCGTGGTGGCGGTGGTGGCCTCGCCGCAGTCGACGGTGATCGGCGGTGCCACCCAGCCGGTTCGCGATCTGGTCGCGGCCTGGGAGCAGCGTGATGTGATGGCCCGCGAGATCGCCGTCGATGTCGCGTCGCATTCGCCTCAAGTCGATCCGATCCTCGACGAACTGACCGGCGTACTCGCTGAGCTCAACCCGATGACACCGGAGGTTCCCTTCTACTCGGCGACCCTGTTTGACCCGCGCGAGCTGCCGGTGTGCGATGCCGGGTATTGGGTGGACAATCTGCGCCAGACGGTGCGGTTCGCCGCGGCGGTGCGGGCCGCTTTGGAGGACGGCTACCGGCTGTTCGCGGAGCTGACGCCACATCCTCTGCTTACCCACGCTGTCGAGCAGACCTCCCGCAGTCTCGACATTCCGGTGGCCGCTCTGGCCGGTATGCGCCGCGAGCAGGAACTGCCGCACGGGCTGCGTGGCTTTTTGGCGGATCTGCACTGTGCAGGCGCCGCGGTCGACTTCTCCGTGCT
>Ga0153922_1000084_pt1 | contig 36640 bp, 38 predicted proteins | sample TSNJ006MetaG_FD_104723 | JGI IMG/M metagenome (GOLD analysis project Ga0153922, IMG submission 104723) | Attine ant fungus gardens microbial communities from New Jersey, USA - TSNJ006 MetaG | ecosystem: Host-associated > Fungi > Mycelium > Unclassified | place: USA: New Jersey, Brendon T. Byrne... | reverse complement strand
CTCTTCGCGCGAGCGCTCATATGGCCTGTCGCTCTTCGCGCTAGCGCTCATCGCCTGTTGCTCTTCGCTCGAGCGCTCATCGCCTGTTGCTCTTCGCTCGAGCGCTCATCGCCTGTTGCTCTTCGCTCGAGCGCTCATCGATGTCCCTCCGCCTAGATGTGGTAGTCGTACCATTTCAGATAGCCGCCGGCGTCGACCCGCAGCTGCATGCCGGTGACGTATCTGGCCTCGTCGGATGCAAGCCACAGCACCGCATTACTGATGTCATCGGGCTCGACGTAGGGAATCCGCATCGCCTGTTGCACACCGAACACCGGCTCGGCGTCGGCGCGCGTCGGGCGTTCGAGGTCCGGACGGAACGACCTGTACATCGGCTCGCTCTGCAGCATGTCGGTGTTGCAGTTCGTCGGGTGAACCACGTTCGCGCGGATGCGCAGCGGTGCGAGCTCGGACGCCAGGTTGTGCACATACTGCGACAGCAGCCGTTTCGAGTGGAGGTACGCGGCGCCGCCCGGGTCCGCGCCCGGATTGTCGTTCTTGGACACGTCCATCAACGCGGCGGTGGAGCCCGTCGCGATGATCGACGCCCCCGCATGCAAGTGGGGCAGCGCAACCTGAATCGCGTTGATCGTGCCGATCAGGTTTGTGTTGATCACGTCGCACCAGGCCTGCAGCGGCGGCTCGCCCTTCATGCCGGCGATGCCCGCCTGGGCAACGACGATGTCGACCTTGCCGAACTGCGACAGGCCGTTCTGCAGGGCTTCGCGCAGTTGGGCCGGCTCGCGCACGTCGGCCTGCGCGATCACGACACCCTGCCCGGTCTTCTCCACCATCCGTGCGGTCTCGTCGAGATCCTCAGGACTCGCCATCGGGTAACCGATCGTGTCGATGTCGCGACAGATGTCGACGGCGACGATGTCGGCGCCCTCTTCGGCCAGCCGAACCGCGTGAGCGCGACCCTGCCCGCGGGCGGCGCCCGTCACGAATGCGACCTTGCCTTCAACGCGTCCCACAGAATGTCCTTTCGCTGTTTTATCTGATCGTCAGGTGTTGCGGCCGCCGTTTACGCCCAAGATCTGGCCTGTGATGTACCCGGCCTCCTCGGAGGCCAGGAATGCGCACGCCGCGGCGATGTCTTCGGGCTTGCCGATGCGCCGCACCGGAGTCCTCTCGATGTTCTGCTGGACGTCGCCGAGATAACCGCGGGTTTCTGCGGTGCGCAGCATCGGTGTGTCGATGAACCCCGGCGGCACCGCGTTCACCGTGATCCCCTTCGGTCCGAACTCCAGCGCCAGCGACTTGGTCAACCCGTTGACGGCCGATTTCGCGGCGACATAGGCCGCCATGTACGGCTGACCCGAGTGCGTGCTGGACGAGGAGATGTTGACGATGCGGCCCCAGCCGGCCTCGATCATGTCCGGCAGCACGGCCTGCACGCAGTGGAACGTGCCGTTGAGGTTGACATCGATGACGCGTCGCCAGTCATCGAAGGTGATATCGGCGAAACGCTTGAAACTGTCCAGGCCCGCGGCGTTCACCAACACGGTGACCGGGCCGAGACGCTCACGGATCGCCGCGAGCGCCGCGTCGACCTGGGCCCTGTCGGTCACGTCGGCCGTGAACGCCGACTCGTCGTCGGACGGGTTCAGGTCGATCGTGGCAACCACCAAGCCGTCCTTGAGGAGCCGGGCCGCGACGGCCTGCCCGATGCCCGACGCACCCCCGGTGACCACAGCGGTCCTCACGACAAGAATCTCCCTTCCGATTTTGAGAACCTTACTCTCCTAGATTCGGTCCACGCAACCGGCCCCACACTGCGGGTTTTGGCGCTGAGCTGGGCGAATGTATGCAACTAGACCGGGTGTCTCAGATCATCCGACTCGCTTGAGTTCTCGATACCGGAATGTATGATTCGCCGCAGATGAGAACCAAATTATCAGTTGTGGTCTAGGAGGGCCGATGTCACTGCAGGACACGGCGACCGCGACCTCGGAGGCTGGGCCGGCGGTCGATCGCCGTCTGCTGATCGACGGGCGTCTAGTCACCACCGAAAGGACGTTTCCGTCATTCAACCCTGCCACCGGCACCCTGCTGGGCCGCGCTCCCGACGCCACCACGGTGGAGGCCGAGGCGGCGATCGCGGCGGCCCGGCGAGCCTTTGACATGACCGACTGGTCGACCAACACCGAGCTGCGGGTCCGCTGCCTCGATCAGCTTCACCGGGCGCTGGTCGAGCATCGAGACGAGATGGCCGAGCTGACCATCGCCGAGGTCGGCGCCACCCAAGCGTTGTGCGCGGGCCCTCAGCTCGACCAGCCGATCCAGATCGTCCGCTATTACGCCGACCTTCTGAAGAACTATCCGATGGCCGAAGACCTCGGCAATGTCGAGAGCCGGGGCATGCTGCACCACCGCTGGGTGGAGAAAGAGGCCGCGGGGGTCGTTGCGGCCATCATCGCTTACAACTACCCCAACCATCTCGCGCTGGCCAAGCTGCCGCCCGCGCTCGCTGCGGGATGCACCGTTGTCCTCAAGGGCGCACCCGACACTCCGCTCGTCACGCTGGCGCTCGGCGAGCTGATCGCCAACCACACCGACATCCCACCCGGCGTGGTGAACGTGCTCAGTTCGTCCGACCCCGAGGTGGGTGCCATCCTGACCACCAGTCCCGACGTCGACGTCGTCACCTTCACCGGTTCGACGGCGACCGGTCGGCGGATCATGGCCGCGGCCAGTGACACCCTCAAGCGGGTCTTCCTCGAGCTGGGCGGCAAGTCGGCGGCGATCATTCTCGACGACGCCGATGTCGCAATGGCGTCGCTGTTCGCGGCGTTCTCCATGGTTTCCCATGCGGGTCAGGGCTGCGCGCTCACATCCCGGCTGTTGGTGCCGAGGAAGCGCCACGACGAGATCGTAAACATGGTCGCGCAAAACTTCTCGCTTGTGCGGCACGGCGATCCGGCCGACGAGAAGACGTACATGGGCCCGCTGATCAGCGAGCGCCAGCGTGACAAGGTGGACGGCATGGTCAAGCGGGCCGTTGAGGCCGGGGCGACTTTGGTGACCGGAGGGAAGCGTATTGACCCCGGCTACTTCTATGCGCCGACTCTGCTCACCAACGTCGACCCGAACAGCGAGATCGCCCAGGAAGAGGTCTTCGGACCGGTCCTTGTCGTCATCGCATACGACGACGACGATGACGCGGTGCGGATCGCCAATAACTCGATCTACGGGTTGTCCGGCGCCGTGTTCGGCGGACAGGACCGGGCGCTCGCGGTGGCCCGCCGCATCCGGACGGGCACCTTCAGCATCAACGGCGGCAGCTACTTCAGCCCCGATGCGCCGTTCGGCGGATACAAGCAGAGCGGCATCGGAAGGGAGATGGGAACCGCAGGCCTCGAAGAATTTTTGGAGACCAAGACATTCGCAACGGTCGTCGGATGAGGAAGCCGCTGGACGGAATCCGCGTTCTCGAAGTCGCCATGTACGGCTTCGTCCCGTCGGCGGGCGCCGTGCTCACCGAGTGGGGTGCCGACGTCATCAAGGTCGAGCATGCGGTGACCGGCGATCCGCAGCGCGGGCTGCGCCAGACCGGCCCGCTGCGCGTCGAGGGTGACCCCAATCCCAACATCGAACACGCCAACCGGGGCAAGCGAAGCATCGGCCTGGACATGTCGGTGCCCGAGGGCAAGGATGTGCTCCTCGAGTTGGCGCGCCGCGCAGACGTTTTCCTGACCAGCTTCCTGCCCGGCCACCGCAAGAAGTTCGGCATCGACGTCGACGACATCAGGGCCGTCAACCCGAAGATCATCTACGCGAGGGGCAGCGCGCTGGGACCCCGGGGTGGGGAGTCGGTGAAGGGCGGCTACGACATGACCGCTTTCTGGTGTCGCGCCGGCACCGCCGCAACCATCACTCCGCCGGGTATCGACGGCATGATCGGCCCGCCCGGTCCGGCGTACGGCGACACCATCTCCGGCACGAATCTGGCCGGCGGGATAGCCGCCGCGCTGCTGGCGCGCGAGCGCACCGGCGAACCGTCGATCGTGGACGTCTCGCTTCTCGGCAGCGGGCTGTGGTCGATGGGGCACACCGTGGCGCTGACCAAACACCTCGGACAGTTGATGGTCAACCCCCCACCCGGGGTGCACGGTTCGCCGATCAACCCGCTCGTCGGCGTCTATCCAACGGCGGACGGCCGCTACATCTCGCTGGTGATGATGCAGGCGTCCAAGTTCTGGGCCGACGTGTGCCGGCACATGGAACTCGACGAGTACATCGACGACCCGCGCTTTGCCACCGACGAGTCGATCGCACAGAACACCCCGGCGGCGGTGGAGATCCTCCACGACGCGATGGCCAAGCGTCCGCTCGCCGAATGGAGCGAACGGTTCGCCACTTTGGCCGGACCATGGGCACCGGTGCAGGACACGTTGCAAGCGGCCGAGGACGCCCAGGTCCGGGCCAACGAATACCTCCTGCGGGCAGGTGAACTCGAGTTGGTCGCCAACCCGGTGCAGTTCGACGTCGCGGCCCCGCAGACCGGCCCGGCACCGGGATTCGCCGAGCAGACCGACGAGATACTGCTGGAATTGGGCCTGGACTGGGATCGCATCATCGAGCTCAAAACGGCCGGCGCGGTCACGTAGGTCGTTGAGGGTCCATGCCATACGTCGCGTCGATCGGAACCTACCTCCCGTGCTGGGGGACGCCGGACCACCGCGTGCCGGGCGACGACGAGGATGCGATCACGCTGGCCGTGGAAGCCGGTCGGGCCGCGCTCGCCGACAACGCCGCGGCGGAACGCGTCGTGCTGGTCAGCCGCGACCTGCCGCTGCTGGAAAGCAGCAACGCCGCGGTGCTGCTTGCCGGTCTGAGCCTGGACCCCGAACTCGAAGTGGACGAGCGGCTGGGCGGCGCGCCCGCGGCCGTCGACGCGCTCAGTTCCGCGCGACCGCGCACGCTGATCATCGGCGTGGACACCGACCCTGCCGGGGCGGCGGCAGTGCTGACCGCCGACAACGGGCTGTGGGTGAGAACGGCTGCCCGGGTTGCCCGCAGCCTGCCGGTTCGCACCAGAAGCGACATCGGAGTGGTGCACGACTACGGCGACCCGCGGCTGCTGCACGAACGCGGTCTGGTCGCGTCATTGGGCGCGGCCTGGCTCGACACGCCCGCAGCGCTGGCCGGCGTGGACCACGCGACAGCCGCCGAGCTGTGCGTCGGTGACCCCGCGCCGATTCCGACCAGTGGTGCGAGCTCGGGCCTCTTCGCGCTGGCGGCCATGGCGGAGGCCGAAACGACCGGGCCGCTGGTGGCAGTCGAGCAGGCGAGCCTGTCCGGACTCACCGTGGTCGGCGGTGCCGCGAAGCTGCACCGGCACGAGCCGGTGGCGCGCGCCCTGCCTGACGGGACGGTGGTCTCCGCGACGGAGATTCCCATCTCGCTCGCCGCCTACGAGCGGGCGTTCGAAGCGAAGGTTCGGTGGGAGGCGGGCAGGTTCGCCGACAGTGACGAGCTGGACTTTCCGCCCCGCTACCGCGTTGATGGCGACGGCAGGCTCAGCACCCACTACGAGCGGGTACCGCTGCCGCGCACAGGGACGGTCTACACCGAGACCACGGTCGACATCCCCGTGCCGGGGTTGAAGACGCCGTATTCGTTGGTGATCGTCGAACTCGACGGCGTCGACGTGCGAGCCCTGGTGAAGGTGACCGGCGCCAAGCCGGGATCGGTCGGGATCGGAGCCCGCGGCAGGCTCGCGCTGCGCAGGGTTGCTGTGAGATCGGGAGTTCCGGACTACGGTTACGCATTCGAACCCGAAACGGATGCGGCGTGAGTAATACTTTTTTGACGGTCCAGAAAGTGGCGGGGCCTGACACTTCGGTCGTGGTTTGTGCCGCGGCTTCCAGCGGAGCGCGGGAGGGGGCGGAATGCGAAAGGTAGCCGTCGTCGGCGCCGGCATGACGCCCTTCGCCGAGCATTTCGCGCTCGGCATCAAGGATCTGCTGCCGATGGCGTTTGCCGAATGCGCGGCCAGCGTCGACAAGGGCATCACGAAGACGGACCTGCAAGCGGCGTGGTTCGGCGCGATGGGAACCACCGACGGGTTTCCCTCCGGAATCCTCGCCGACACGCTGGGTTTGCCCGATCTGCCCGTCACCCGCGTGGAGAACTCATGCGCGACCGGAAACGACGCGGTCCGCAATGCGCTGTTCGGGGTCGCGTCCGGCGCCTACGACGTGGCGCTCGTCATGGGTGCGGACAAAATCCGCGAGACGTCCACGAAGGACATGGTGTGGGAGTGGGAAGCCATGGCCCGCGACATGGCGTGGGATTACCCGTTGGGTCTGGTGTCGCCCGCCGGTTTTGCTCTGCACGTCGCCCGCTACCTCTACGAGTCTCCCGCGACCCCCGAGCACATGGCGATGGTGGCCGTGAAGAATCACCGGCACGGAGCGACAAACCCCAAGGCGCGGCTGCGGTTCGAGATCACCTTGGAGCAGGCACTGTCCGCCCCGACCGTCGTGACGCCGTTTCGGCTCTATGACTGCGCTCCGCAGAGCGACGGGGCGGCGGCATTGGTGCTCGCCGCGGAAGACGTGGTGGACAGGTTCACCGATCGGCCGGTGTGGATCCGCGGAGTCGGGCTCGGCCTCGACTCGGTCATGCACCAGCACAAGCGGGACATGACCACGTTTCCGGCAACCGTTCGGGCCGCCAAGCAGGCGTTCGGGATGGCCGGCTTGACGCCATCGGACGTCGACGTCGCCGAGGTGCACGACTTCTTCACCGGCATCGAATTGATGAGTTATGAGGATCTCGGTTTCGCCGACCGCTTCGGCGCATACAAGCTCGTCGAGGCAGAGGTCACCAGCGTCGGTGGGTCGCTGCCGGTGAATCCCAGCGGGGGGTTGAAGTCCAAGGGGCACCCGCCCGGGGCGACGGGCGTCGCGCAGTGCGTGGAACTGTTCGCCCAGCTCCGCGGCGAGGCCGCGAACCAGGTCGACGGCGCACGAATTGCCCTGGCGCACAACATCGGTGGTCCCACCGCGGTGTCTGCCGTGACAATATTGGAAGGGCCTGGTGCCGATGGTGGCTAAGACGGAGGCGCCGGATCGCTGGAGTCCGGGTATCTCGCTGGGGCGAGGTTCCAGGCCGATGCAGGCCATCGGCGGATTCTTCGCCATGATGGCTGACGCGATCCTGTTCGTCTTCCGGCGACCGTTCCAGTGGCGGGAATTCCTGGAGCAGGCGTGGTTCGTCGCCCGGGTGTCGCTCTGGCCCACGCTGTTTGTGGCAATTCCGCTCACGGTCCTGGTCAGCTTCACGCTCAACATCCTGCTGCGCGAACTGGGGGCCGCAGACCTCAGCGGCGCGGGCGCCGCATTCGGCGCCGTCACTCAGATTGGTCCACTGGTGACGGTGCTGATCGTGGCGGGGGCCGGCGCCACGGCGATGTGCGCGGACCTGGGTTCGCGCACCATTCGCGAAGAGATCGACGCCATGGAGGTGATGGGCATCAACCCGGTACAGCGGCTGGTGACGCCGCGCATGCTAGCCGCGGGCCTGGTGGCCCTGCTGCTCAACAGCCTGGTGGTCATCATCGGAATCCTCGGCGGCTACGTCTTTTCGGTGTTCGTCCAGGATGTGAACCCCGGCGCCTTCGCCGCCGGCATCACGCTGCTGACCGGCGTCCCGGAGGTGATCATCTCTTGCGTCAAGGCGGCTCTGTTCGGTCTCATCGCCGGGCTCGTCGCGTGCTACCGCGGCTTGACGATCAGCGGCGGCGGTGCCAAGGCGGTCGGCAACGCGGTCAACGAAACTGTCGTGTACGCGTTCATGGCGCTATTCGTGATCAACGTCGTCGTGACGGCGATCGGCATCCGGGCGACGGTCAAGTGATGGGGGGCATGCGATGGGGCTGAGAGCCACCTATCCACGTGTTTTCCGGGCTGCTGGCCAGTTCAAGCGGCCGGTTGACACGCTGGGCAGAATCGGCGACCACACGCTGTTCTACGGGCGGGCCATCGCCGGCACGCCGCATGCGTTCATCCACTACCGGCGTGAGGTCATCCGGTTGATCGCCGAAATCAGCATGGGTGCAGGCACGTTGGCGATGATCGGCGGCACCGTCGTCATCGTCGGCTTCCTGACGCTGGCTTCGGGCGGCGTGCTGGCGGTGCAGGGCTACAGCTCGCTGGGCAACATTGGCATCGAGGCGTTGACCGGCTTCCTGGCCGCGTTCATCAATGTCCGCATAGCTGCGCCCATCGTCGCGGGGATCGGCTTGGCGGCGACGTTCGGCGCGGGCGTGACCGCCCAACTGGGCGCGATGCGGATCAACGAAGAGATCGACGCACTCGAAGCCATGGCCATGCGGCCGGTCGAGTATCTGGTCAGCACACGGATCGTCGCCGGGATGATCGCGGTGGCGCCGCTGTACTCGATCGCAGTCATCCTTTCGTTCATCGCAAGCAAATTCACCACCGTGGTGATATTCGGGCAGTCCTCCGGCCTGTACAACCATTACTTCTCAACGTTTTTGAACCCGATCGACCTGTTGTGGTCATTCGTGCAAGCGATCCTGATGGGCCTGGCCGTCCTCTTAGTGCATACCTACTTCGGTTACTTCGCCACCGGCGGCCCATCGGGTGTCGGTGTTGCGGTCGGCAACGCGGTGCGCGCCTCGCTCATCACCGTCGTGTCGGTGACGCTTCTGGTGTCGCTGGCGATTTACGGCGCCAACGGGAACTTTCATCTGTCGGGGTAGGGGAGGAGGTCGATGAAGCCCGCTGTCGTGCGGCCCCTGGTGGGGCTGATCAGCATTCTCGTGGTCGTGGCGGTCGTGTTCGTCGCCATTACCCTGTTCCGAGGCGGGTTCAGCACCTCCGTGCCGGTGACCATCATCTCGCAGCGCGCCGGCCTGGTCATGAACCCCGACGCCAGGGTCAAGATGCGCGGCGTGCAGGTGGGCAAGGTCGCCTCAATCGAGGAACGGCCGGATGGGCAGGCCGCCCTTCACCTGGCGATGGATCCGTCGCAGCTGCACCTGATTCCCGCCAATGTGCTCGTCGACATCGCCTCGACGACGGTGTTCGGGGCCAAATTCGTGCAATTTGTCCCGCCCGCCAACCCCTCGACGGAACCGTTGGCGCCCGGGGCGGTGCTGGACGCCAAGAATGTCACCGTCGAAATCAACACGGTGTTCGAGCAACTCACCCAGGTGCTGTCGAGCATTCAGCCCGAGAAGCTCAACGAGACTCTGGGCGCGATCGCGACGGCGTTCAATGGCCGCGGGGAGAAGATCGGCCAGACACTTGCCGACCTGGATGCCTATCTCGCGAAGACCGAGCCCAGCCTTGGGGCATTGAGCCATGATCTCACGGTGGCACCCGACGTGCTGAACACCTACGCCGATGCGGCACCGGATCTCGTTGACACAATCAAGAATTCGACAAAGATCAGCCAGACGATCGTCGACGAGCAGAACAACCTCGACGCGTTCCTGGTCAGCGCGATCGGATTGGCGGATACCGGAAATGACGTGATCGGCACCAACCGGCAGGCGTTGACCGATGTACTACACCTGCTGGTGCCCACGACCGATCTCACCAATGAGTACGCCCCGGCGATCAACTGCGCCCTCGGCGGCATGGCGGACTTGACCCACCAGCCACCGCTGCCCGCCCCGGGAATTCTGGTGTCGGTGGGTTTGACACTGGGCATCGAGCGCTACCGCTACCCGACGAACCTGCCCAAGGTCGCGGCCACTGGCGGCCCACAGTGCTCGGGTCTCCCGCACCTGCCCATGAACACGCCGGCGCCGTGGGTGGTTACCGACGACGGTGCGAACCCCGAGCAATACGGCAACCCGGGGATTATGGCCAACTCCGACGCGGTCAAGCAGCTCCTGTACGGCCCCATCGCCGGCCCGCCGCGCAACACCGCCCAGACCGGGATGCCCGGATGAGGGCCGGGTGGCAGGCGACGCTGATCAAGTTCGTCGTGTTCGCGGTGGTGATGGTGTTCCTGACCGCATCCCTGTTCTTCATCTTCGGTCAATACCGAACCGGTTCCACCAATGGATATTCGGCGGTCTTCACCGATGTGTCGCGGCTGAAACCGGGTGACACTGTGCGGATCGCGGGGATCCGAGTCGGCACGGTGAACGGCGTCGCGCTGCGCGACGACAAGAAAGTGGTCGTCACCTTCGACGCCGACCGCAGCATTGCGCTTACTCGTGGGACGCGGGCCATGGTGCGCTACCTCAACCTCGTCGGCGACCGCTACCTCGAGCTCGCCGACGGACCCGGATCGACCAAGATCCTTTCACCCGGATCACAGATCCCGGTCGACAACACCGCGGGCGCACTGGACCTCGATCTGCTGCTCGGCGGTCTCAAACCCGTGATCCAGGGTCTGAATCCGCAAGACGTCAACGAGCTCAGCCAGGCGCTGGTGCAGATATTCCAGGGCCAGGGCGGCACGCTGGAATCGCTGCTGTCGAAGACCTCGTCGTTCTCGAATGCGTTGGCCGACAATAGCCAAGTCGTGCAGCAGCTGATCGATAACCTCAACACGGTCGTGGGCACATTGTCCACCGACGGCGACAAATTCAAGGACACGTTGGCACGTCTGCAACGCCTGGTCACTGAACTGTCGGCGGACCGTGATCCGATCGGCACCGCGATCGTCTCGCTGGACAATGGAACGGCATCGGTCGCAGACCTGCTGACCAACGCGCGGCCGCCGCTGGCCGCGACCGTCGACCAGCTCAACAAGATCGCCCCACTACTCGACGACGGCAAGGGCCACCTCGACTACATTCTGGGACGGCTGCCGGACGACTACCGCAAACTCGTCCGGCAGGGGGCCTACGGCGCCTGGTACAACTACTACCTCTGCGGAATCATGGTCCGCGCCACGGATTTGACGCCTCAGAGCAACCCCGTCTACTTCCCGTGGATCAAGCAAAAGAGCGGGAGGTGCGCAGAGAAGGATGATTAGGTATCACGGCGGCAACCTCATTCGCGCTGGATTCATCGGCGTCGTGCTGATCCTCCTCGTCATCGCCGTCGGCCTGCAGCCGCAGCAACTGTGGTCGCTCGCGTCGTCGATCCGCTACCAGGCACTGTTCTCCGAAGCCGGCGGCCTCGCCAAGGGCAACCCCGTGACGGTGTCGGGAATCAAAGTCGGCACAATTTCGGACATCTCGCTGCATAACGGCGAGGCTCTGGTCACGTTCGACGTCCCTGGGAACATCACACTCGGCTCCGACACCACCGCGCACATCCGTACCGGATCGCTTCTGGGCGAGCGGGTCCTCACCTTGGAGTCCGCAGGCAGCGGGAAACTCCACGCGATGGACGTGATCCCAGACACGCGGACAGCGTCGCCGTACTCGCTGACCGAGGCCGTCAGTGACCTCACCTCCTACTCGGCCGACACCAACTTCGAAAGCGTCAACCAGTCACTCGACACGTTGTCCGCGACGCTCGACCAGATCGCGCCGCAACTCGGACCGGCGTTCGACGGGCTCACCCGGTTGTCGAAATCCCTCAACGCCCGCAACGAGAATCTGCGTGACCTGCTCAAGAGCGCAACCGACGTCACGGGCATCCTGGCGGAACGCAGTCAGCAGATCAACACGCTGATTCTGGACGCCAACGATCTGCTGGCAGTTCTCTCCGCAAAGCGAAACGCGATCGTTTCGCTGCTCGCCAACACATCCGCGGTGTCGCAGCAGCTGACCGGTCTGGTCCACGACAACGAGGCAAAACTGGCCCCCGCGCTTGAGCGGTTGAACCGGGTGAACCAGATGCTGGAGAAGAACCGCGACCAAATCGCCAAGTCCCTGACTGGTCTCAAAAAGTTCCAGATCACCCAGGGCGAAGCGGTGGGCAGCGGCTTCTACTACGACGCGTTCATTCCGAACCTCAGCCCGGGACAGCTTTTGCAGCCGTTCATCGACTACATCTTCGGGTTCCGCCGCGGTGTCAACGCTGGGCAGCCGCCGGACAACGCCGGGCCGAGGGCAGAATTACCGTTCCCGTACAACGGGATTCCGCGACCGAACGAAACGTGGGGGCCGGGAGCGCCGAACGGGAATCCGCCATGATGACACGAAATCGACTTGTCACGGGCGCCGCGATCGTATTGATCGGGCTACTCGTCGCGGCGGTGATCTTCGTGGTGCGCCAGACGATGTTCAAGCCGCAGACCATCACGGCGTACTTCACCACCGCCACCGCCATCTATCCCGGCGATGATGTGCGGGTGTCCGGCGTCAAGGTCGGCAGCATCGACAAGATCGAACCGGTGGGCACGCAGGCCAAGGTGACGATGCACGTCGATCGCGATGTGCCGATCCCGGCCGACGCGAAAGCGGTGATCGTCGCGCAGAATCTGGTCGCGGCGCGGTATGTGCAGCTGACGCCGCCGTACCGGACCAGCGGGCCGAAGATGGGCGACGGCGCCGTGATCCCGGTCGACCGCACCGCGGTGCCCGTTGAGTGGGACGAAGTCAAAGATCAATTGATGCGACTGTCAACGGAGTTGGGTCCCAACAGCCAGGTGTCCACCCCGTCGATCGCCCGCTTCATCGACAGCGCCGCCAACGCGCTCAACGGTAATGGGGACAAACTGCGCCAGACCCTGGCCGAGCTGTCCGGCGTGGGCCGCATTCTCGCGAACGGCACCGGAAACATCGCCGACATCATCAAGAACCTGCAGATCTTTGTCACTGCGTTGCGCGACAGCAGCACCGAGATCGTGCAGTTCAACAACCGGCTGGCCACATTGACCAGCGTGCTGGACGACAACCGCTCCGACATCGACGCCGCGCTGTCGGATCTGTCGGTGGCCGTCGGTGAGGTGCAGCGCTTCATCGCCGGAACCCGTGATCAGACCAGCGAGCAGATCCGAAGCTTGGCCAGCGTCACCCAGAACCTGGTCGACCACAAGATGGACATCGAGAACATCCTGCACCTCGCGCCGAACTCGTTCGCGAACTTCTACGACATTTACAACCCCGACACGATCAGTCAGGTCGGCGCGCCCGTGCTGAATCCGCTTGTCCAAGACCCGGTGTGGTTCTTCTGCGGGATGATCGGGGCCGTTGAGAATGTCACCGCACCCGAGTCGGCGAAGCTGTGCGAGCAGTATCTCGGCCCGGCGCTGCGGTTGCTCAACGCCAACAATCTCCCGCTGCCGCTCAACCCGTTGCTGATGCCCGCGTATTCACCCGGCAATGTCATCTACTCCGAACCGCGTCTCGCGCCCGGCGGTGAGGGACCCAAACCCGGGCCGCCCGAGGAGCCGCCGGCGATATCGGCGTACACCGGGCTGCCGGGCGATTACCCGGAAGCGCCTCCGCCGCCGCCACCGCCCGCGCGCATCCCCGGGATCTCGTGGCCGGCGCCGACCGAGCAGCCCGTGGCACCGCCGGCACCACCGCCTCCTCCGCCTGCGCCGAGCCTCCCCGACTTGCTGCTCCCGGCGGAAAGGCCGCGGTCATGACCCGGATGAAACGCGTGCGCCGGCTATTCGGCATCACTGCGTGCGTCGCGGTGGCCGCAACGGGCTGCGCATTCCAGGGTTTGAACTCGCTTGCTCTGCCGGGCGCCGTCGGGCGTGGCGCCAACGCCAAGATCTACCACGTAGAGGTTGCGAACGTCGGCACGCTGGAATCGAATTCGCCGGTGATGATCAACGACGTCGTCGTGGGCAGCGTGGGCAAGATGACGGTGCACGACTGGCACGCCAACGTCGAGGTGTCCATTCGTCCCGACGTGGTGGTCCCCGAGAATGCGGTGGCCAGCGTCGGCCAGACCAGCCTGCTGGGATCCATGCACCTGCAACTGAACCCGCCGCTCGGCGAGCCGGCCCGCGGACAACTTCAACCGGGCGCCACCATCCCGCTGAGCAAGTCGTCGACCTATCCGTCCACCGAACAGACCCTGTCGTTGCTGTCAATCGTGATCAACTCTGGCGGTCTCGCGCAGCTCGGCGACATCGTCCATAACTTCAACCTGTCGGTGCATGGGCGCGAGCAGCAGATCCGCGATCTGCTCACCCGCCTCGACACCTTCGTCGGCACGCTGGACCAGCAGCGCGACAACATCATCGCGTCGATTCAGGCCCTGAATCGACTCGCCGGCACCTTCGCCGCGCAGCGTGACGCCATCAACGACGCATTGAACAAGGTCCCCCCCGCACTGGACGTGCTGGTCAAGGAGCGACCGAACATCACGACGGCACTGGAGAAACTCGGCACGTTCAGCGACACCACCACCCGGCTGGTGAACGACACCCAGGCCGACCTGGTGAAGAACCTGCAGAATCTGGAGCCCACGCTGAAGGCGCTGACCGACCTCGGAACCGATCTGGCCCCAACGCTGGCATACCTTCCGACTTACCCCTTTCCCCCGAGCCTCGTCGACCGCGGCGCCAGGGGTGACTATATGAACCTGTTCGCGGTGCTGGACCTCTCGAGAGAACGGCTGAAGCGAACCCTGCTGCTCGGCACTCGCTGGGGTCAACCCGACATGGTGTTGCCGGCGGCACCGGGTGAGCCGTACTACATCAAGGATACGTTCGATCCGGTCAACGGGGCGGTCAATGCCGGCCTGGCACCGTCGCGGCCCGATACCCCGCCGGGTGCGCCGCCCGCGCTTGTCAATCAGACATCAGCACCAGCCGCCGCGCCGGGCCCGGCTGAGCCGCCGGCGCCGGCGTCGCCACCAGACGTCCCGATGCCCTGGCCGTCATCCCAGATGGATGTGGGTGGCTGATGCTTACCCGGTTTGTCCGTATTCAGCTGGTAATCTTCACGATTGCTTCGATTGTCGGCGTTCTGGCGATGATCTTCATCTACATGCAGGTGCCGACCCTGCTCGGGATCGGGAAGATGACGGTGACGGTGGAACTGCCCGCCGCGGGTGGACTCTACAGGTTCAGTAACGTCACCTATCGCGGCGTGGAGGTCGGCAAGGTGACCTCCGTCGAACTGACCGCCAACGGCGCGAAAGCAGTGATGCGCCTGAACAACTCGCCGAAGATCCCGGCGGACTTGCAAGCAGACGTGCGCAGCATCTCGGCGGTGGGCGAACAGTACGTCGACTTGCGGCCCCGCACCGACTCGCCGCCCTACCTTCACGACGGCTCGGTGATCGCGATGCGTAACACGACGATTCCGCAAGCCGTCGGCCCGATGCTCGATCAGGTCAGCGCGCTGATCAACAGCATCCCGAAGGACAAGCTTTCCGCGCTGCTCGACGAGTCGTTCAAGGGCTTCAACGGGGCGGGTTACGACCTGTCTTCGCTCGCCGACACGTCGTCGAAACTGTCCGGCGACCTCAACCGCGTCGGCGACTCGAACGCCGCGCTCTACAACGACACTGGGCCACTCCTCGACTCGCAGGTCCAGACAACCGATTCCATCAAGACCTGGGCGCGGAGCCTCGCAGGCGTCACCCAGCAATTGGTCACCGACGACCCGAAATTCCGCACCCTGCTGCACAAGGCGCCCGGCGCCTTCGACGAGGTATCCAGCCTGCTGGACCAGATCAAGCCGACACTGCCGGTGCTGTTGGCCAACCTGACCACCATCGGCCAGATACTCGTGACGTATCACCCGGCGTTGGAGCAACTGCTGGTGTTGCTTCCTCCGTCAGTCGGCGGTATCCAGGCCGTGGCCCCGAGCCGCAATCCGACCGGTTACGCAACTGGCGACTTCGCGATAACGCTTAACGATCCGGATCCGTGCACGGTCGGTTTCCTTCCGCCGTCCTCGTGGCGAAGCCCGGCCGACACCACCACCGTCGACACCCCCGACGGGTTGTACTGCAAACTGCCGCAGGATTCACCGATTCTGGTGCGGGGTGCCCGCAACGACCCGTGCATGGACAAGCCGGGGAAGCGGGCACCAACCGTGGAGATCTGTCAAAGCGACGAGCCCTACCGACCGCTGGCCATGAGGCAGCACAGCCTCGGCGCCTACCCGTTCGACCCGAACCTCGTCGGGCAGGGCGTGCCACTCGATGACCGTGTCACGTTCGGCGACAACATTTTTGCTCCCCTCCAGGGAACGCCGTTGCCCCCGGGAGCGGGACTGGGTCTGCAAGGGGCTCCCCCGCCCGCGCCACCGGGTGCCGTTCAGCCTGTCGCGCCGCAAGCCGCCGATGTCCCTGCGCCGGCGCCGGACGCCGCGGTGAACCCCGCGCCGCAAGGTCCTCCGCCGGGGCCTGCCAACGGCGCTCCGCCGCCGCAAGGTCCTCCGCCGGGGCCTGCCCCGGACGACCCCGGTGGTCAGGGGCCGCAGGCGGCGCCCAGCTCGTCCACCGCGTCCGCGCCGTCTGTCGCGACGGCCCAGTACGACCCGCGCACCGGTCGCTATATCACCGCTGACGGTCAGCTTTATCAGCAATCAGATCTGGCCGCATCGTCGGCGCCGAAATTCTGGCAGGACATGCTCCCCAAGTAGGCGTGCCGTGCTCAGCCGATCTTGACGAGCTTGAACGGCATGTTGATCTGCAGCTCGTTGTTGATACCGCATGCACCGCTGGGCCCGGTTGTTTCGTCTTCACCGGAGAAGGTCGTCGAGTCGGGATCGATTATCCGACTCGGATTCGGCCCGACCGGCCAGAAGGTGAACACCTGACGTCCCGTGGCCGCGGTTCCGTCGCCGCAGGTTTCCCAATTCGGGAGTTCCCGTATGACTTTCCACAATCCCGGCTTATGGATGATGTTCGCGGTCCATCCCTGGTCGCTGGTCACGGTTCCCGAGCAAGCAACGGGGTTCACGCACGTGGTGGAAATGGTCCACACGCTTTGAATGCTCGCCTCGTCGTGATAGGTGTCCTGCGATTTGGCCCACTCACCATTCGACGTGGCGAGGAACGTCCCGTTGATAGCCGGGTTGTTGATGTCCGCCCGAGCCGGCGCCATGCCCAGGCCGCCGATAGCAGCGGCCGCCAACACCGCTGCGCCTGCCGACAGCTTCATCGCACGCACTGATCCCTCCCCGGCACCCTGGACTGGACCGTGATAACGGCATTCTCAAGTTCGGAGAATAACACCGCGGCCGATCACAGCGGCTCGAATTGCGCGATCAGCCACGACCCGTTGACCTTCTTCATCGTCGCGCGCACCGTGGTCGGTTTGGTCACCGGAGCGGGGTTGTCCTCACTCGAGGATTCCTTGTTGACGAACAACAGCACGACCGCCGAATCCGCGCGCAAATCTGAAACAGCGGCTCGTTCGACGCTCGCTGTGGTGGTGACCTGCTGCTTTTGCGCGGCCGCAGCGAAGATCTGATCTGTGAAATGCGTGTAATAGTCCAGGAAGTCGCCGGTCAGATAGGACTTCGCCTTGGCGATGTCGTCGGTCAGGTTCTCCGGCGAGTACGACAACACCGCAACCGTGCCGTCCTCTGCCGCCTGCTTGGCGGCGGCAGCCGCGGCGGCGTCGATCTGCTGGTCGGGCCGGTATTGAAAGTAGTAGACCCCGGCAGCGAGGACCACGGCGGCAGCTGTCAACGCAACGACGAAGATGACGCGCCACCGCGCCCGGGCGGCGGGGATCCAGCGCCGGGCGCGTCCCCGCTCGCCCGTCGTCGAATCGTCGCGGTTCGTCGCTGGTTGGTCGTCGCTCGTCATCGCACGAACTCGAACTCTGATGTCTTGAGCTGCCCGTTTTCGCGTACCAGGGTGAGGCTGATCCGCCACGACGCGGGTGGCAGTTTGGTGTTGTTGGGAGTTGTGCCTTCTGATGTGGCCGCCACGAGGACCACCGCTGAGTTGTCCGTCATAGACTCGACCGCCACCGACTCCACGGTGGCTTTCGTGGCGACCTTCGACTGCTGCGCACCTTTGACGAGCTCGTCTGCCTCGCCGGCCTCCAATGCGGACTTGAACTTTCCGGTGGAGTTGGCGATCACATCTTTCATGTTCTGCTGCACCGTCGCCGGATTGATCGTCATCATCGTGACGACGCTTTGCCTTGCCGCGGCGGAGAATTGCCCCGCGCGCTGCTGCTCTTGTACTACATGGCGGTGGTGCAACACCATCACGACAGTGGCCGCGAGCGCGGCGCAGATGAGCGCGACGGCTCCGATGAGCGCGAGCAGCTTGGCCGACGGCAACCGCAGCCATCGTGGGCGCGGCCAATCGCGAATTTTTTCCACGACGGTTTTGTCGTCAAGCTCTGCCACTCGCCGGCGAAGACTATCCGCGCGGGCACGCGCCGCGACGGCCCGCGCCTGCGCGTCTGCGGCGGCGGCCTCGACGTCCTCAATTGAGGCGTCTGCGTCGAGTACCGCCGATCGGCGCTTCCGCGGCGACATGACGACCTCCCTGCCGCTCGTTCGTGCCAAGGGCAGCCACACTATCACTCGACATTTCGGGAATCTTCTCCAAAAAGAAGAACATCCTTCTCGCATGTGGCAGAGTAACGGCGTGAAATTCCGCGCGGCGAGCGCCGCCGGTTTGTTGGCTGCCGGAGTCCTGACGGCCGCACCGCCCGCTGACGCGGGCCCGACCGTCTGCGACGTCCCCGCCTGCACGCCCGGCATCATGCCCGGCGTGGTGCTCGGCGCGCCGTGCGACAACACCACCTACTACGTCTTCGGGGTGACGGACTGGGGGCGCCTGGTGTTCTGCGGCTCGCCGAGGCGGTATGACCCGCGGTGGTTCCGTTCACCTGTGATGCGCGGCATCAAGGACGAGAACACCGATTGCCAGACCTGGGAGGGTCAGGTCGCGCAGGCGCCCGACGGATTGTTCCTGACCTGTGTGGCGACGAGCGGTCAGGCGCTCTGGCTGCGCGGCGACACGTGAGTTACCGCACCGGCCTGAACCTGATGTGTATGTCGGTGAGCCCGCGCAGGATGAACGTCGGCTCATACCTGTAGTTGCGCTGTCCTGCGGGCCCGTGCCTGTCCTCGTCGATCGCAATGTCGGCCAGCCGATCGAGGATGCGCTCCAGCGACACCCGGCCCTCCACCCGCGCAAGCGGCGCGCCCGGGCAGGAGTGGATACCGCGGCTGAACGCGATGTGTTCGCGAACGTTCTTTCGGTCCAGCCGGAACTCGTGCGGCTCCTCGAACCGGCTCGGGTCGCGGTTCGCGGCGCCCGGGCTCACCATCACGGTCGTACCGGCCGGCACATCGATATCGCCCAGCTTTGTTGACTTGCGTGCCATCCGGAAGACGCTCTTGACCGGGCTATCCATCCGCAGGCATTCCTCGATGAAGATCGGGATGAGGCTGCGATCATCGCGCAGCTGTTGCTGAATGTCAGCCCGGTCGCCGAGCACGCGCAGCGCGGCGCTGAGCAGTTTGGCGGTGGTTTCCTGTCCGGCGCCGAACAAGAACGTGGCCGTCCGGACCACGTCGACCACCTCGGGGATCGAGCCGTCCGGGTACCTCGCCGTCGCGAGCGCGGTCAGCACGTCGTCGCGGGGGTTTTGCCGCCGGTCCTCGATGTAGAAGCTGAACTTCTCGTCGGCCCACTCCAGCGGGTTGGTGGCGATCGGTTCGTGGTCGAGCGCGCCGATCCGGGTTCCCGGTCGCATGGCCCCGAATGCTCCGCGGAACTCCTCGTGGACTTCCTCGGGGACGCCGAGCAGATCGGCCACGACGATCAGTGAGAAAGGCCTCGCGTAGGCGGTCAGGAACTCGCATTGGCCGTGGGCGATGAACTCGTCGATGTGGCGGTCGGCCAGCCGCCACATGAAGTCCTCGTTCTCCTTCAGCCGTTTGGGTGTGAGCAGCCGGCTCAGCAGCGACCGCGCGTCGGTGTGGTTCGGCGGATCCATCGTGACCATGTGCTCGTACATCGGGATCTCGGTGCGGTGCTCCTCGAGCTGCGCGCAGATGTCATCACCCTCGGGTACGAACGGGATCGGGGTGAACGGGCCGGCGACCGCGACGCACGACGAGTACGAGTCGACGTCTTTGTAGACCGCGTTCGCCGCCTCCCAGCCGGTGACGGCCAGCACTCCGTTGTTGATCGGGCAGGCCGAGGGGTTCTGAGCGCGCAGATGGTCGAAGTAGGGGTGAGGGTTCGGAATGAGCGACTGATCAGTGAAATAGTCGACCGAGTCGAAGTTGGTCATGTGGGGCTGGCCTCCTGAGGCACTCGTCGAATCCCGGCGAGCGACGTATGCTGTGCATCTGCTTAGCATGGTGCTGGGTCGTGGTCAAGGTCACGAGAGAGGTGTCATGACATCGAGCCGGAGAATCGGCGCCCCGGACGCGAAGAATCGCGGCGTGCTGCTCGACGCTGCCGAGCAGCTGATGCTCGAAGAAGGCTACGCCGCAGTGACTTCCCGCCGCCTCGCCGACCGCGCCGGGCTCAAACCGCAGCTTGTGCACTACTACTTCCGCACCATGGACGACCTGTTTCTGGCGGTGTTCCGGCGCCGCGCGGAAGAAGGCCTCGAAGCGCAGGCGCGCCTACTGGAGTCGCCCCAACCGTTGTGGGCGCTGTGGAGGTTCGGCACCGATCCTGAGCCCACCCGGGTGACCATGGAGTTCGCCGCGCTGGCCAATCACCGTAAATCGCTTCGCGCCGAAATCGCCTATTACGCCGAACGTTTCCGCGACGAGCAACGCAAGGCGGTGGCAACCGCGCTGGAACGCTACGACGTCGACCCGCAGGAGGTGCCGCCGGTCGTTTGGTCGGTGCTCATCACGAGCCTGGCGCGATTTCTGATCATGGAACAGGCGCTGGGCATGTCGGCCGGTCATGCGGAAACAGTGGAGTTCGTCGAGCGCTATCTGCGACGCCTCGAGGGCGATCCTGTGCCGATGGACGAGCTGGCGGCAGCGGCCCGCGCGAAGAGCCGCTCGGGCGAATAGCGGACAGCCTAAGTCACCAGCCGCGGATGGAGCAGAGCACTCCTCTGGCGCCGTCCTTCGACACCACGACTGCGCCGTCCACCGCGATCTCGCAGTGGAAGTTCGGCGTTCCGGGTTCAAGCCCGGTGTTCGCAATCACCATCGCCCACTGCTCGGGCTTATGCAGATCGACCTCGTATGTCCACGCCGGCTGGTTCGGGCCGAGGTCGGCCTCGACGTTCGGCATGTATTGATACGGGTTGTGGCTCCAGTTGGCGAAGACCTCCGGCTCCTGATCGAGGTAATAGATCTGCGCGTAGATCGGGTTCTTGGCCGTGAGCGCGTACTTGACGTGATGCAACGGAAGGTCGTCGTCGGCGTGTGACGGTACAGCCGTTAGACATGCCGCCGCGAGCAGGATCGTCGACCCGGCGCTGAGGAGGGCCGCTCTCGTTGTGGTCATGTGTTCAGCCTCATCGCTGCCCTTTGCTCTTCGCGCAAGCGCTCATCGCTGCCCTTTGCTCTTCGCGCAAGCGCTCATCGCTGCCCTTTGCTCTTCGCGCAAGCGCTCATCGCTGCCTCATCACTTTCTCCGCGGCCTGCCAGTGTTCGTCGGAAACCCACAGCCGCGCAAAGGACGCTACCGCTTCTTCAGGCGAACCTCCCCCGATTACGCGCTTTATCTCGGCGGCCGGACGGTTCGCCAGCGACCTGGCCAGACCTCGCCAACCGTCCTCGAACGACGAGCGCGCCAGGACGCGGTCCACGAGGCCGATACGTTCTGCCTCCGCGGCCTCAACTGCGGCCCCTGTGCCCGCCAACAGCAGCGCTCTGCTTCGCCCGACCAGGCCCGCGAGCCGCTCCGCGCCGCCCCAGGCCGGCATGATCTCGAGGGACACCTGATTGAAGGCGATCTTGATGTCGTCGGCGGCGACGCGGATGTCGGCGGCCACCGCCACCTCTGCCCCGCCGCCCAGGGCATGACCGTTCAGCGCGGCGACTACCGGCGCCGGAAATCCCGCCAGCCGATCGCAGATGGTCCGCATCCGCCACGCCATCGCGGACGCTTCTTCGACGGTTCGTATCGCGCTGAGTTCTTTGAGGTCGCCGCCCGAGACGAACGCCCGGTCGCCGGCGCCCGTGATGACGAGCGTCCGCGCGGTTTTGGAAGCATCGAGAGCGTCGAGCGCCTTGTCCAGCTCGGCCATCGTGTCGAGGGAAATAGCATTGCGCGCATGAGGGCGATCAATGGTGAGGACCGCCAGCCCGTCGTCGAGCTCCAAGTCCACCATCTGATCGTTCTCCGATGCGATATTGGCATTCTCTCTGAGGGAGAATAACATCTCCACCAAGATGATATTCGCCGGTCGGAGCGTTTCAGTGCGGCGCATTTCCGATGACTTGGCAAAGCGCTACCGGGCTGAAGGCTGGTGGACTCAAGACACGCTCGGCGACCTGCTGGCGCGGGGCCTGGCAGCGCATCCGGGCACCACGTTCTGCGTGCATTCGACGGTGCGGCAATGGTCGGGCACCTACCGCGACGTCGAACTGGTGGCCCGCCGGCTGGCCGCGGGATTGCGGGCACGGGGTGTCGGACCGGGTGACGTTGTGGCATTCCAGTTGCCGAACTGGATGGAGGCCGCCGCGACGTTCTGGGCGTCGGCGCTCCTAGGCGCCGTAACCGTGCCGATCGTGCACTTCTACGGCAGGAAAGAAGTCGGCCACATCATGACCGCGGCCCAGCCGCGGGTTTTCATCACCACCGAGCGATTCGGCCGGATGGAGCACCAGCCCGACCTCTGCGCGGACGTTCCGATCGTCGGCCTCGTCGGTCGCGATTTCGACCACCTGCTCGCCGACGAGCCGATGTCCGGCACGCTCGCGACCGATCCCGGAAACCCTGCGTTGATCGCGTTCACATCGGGCACTACCAGCGATCCCAAGGGCGTCGTCCACAGCCATCAAACGATCGGCTGCGAGACCCGGCAATTGCACGGGAACTATCCGCCCAACCGAGGCCGGCAGCTCACCGCCGCGCCGGTCGGGCACTTCGTCGGGATGCTCGGCGCCTTCTTGATCCCCGTCATGGATGGTGCGTCGATCGATTTGGTTGACGAGTGGGACCCGGCTCAGGTGCTGATGCTGATGAAGAAAGAGGGGGTGGCCGTCGGTGGCGGTCCGACGTACTTCTTCACCAGCCTGCTGGATCATCCGGATTTCACCGACGAGCATCTGCGGCATATGAAGTCGGCCGGCCTCGGCGGATCCACAGTCCCGGCCGCCGTGACCCGTCGGCTCACCGACTTGGGCATCCACGTGTTCCGCTCATATGGCAGCACCGAGCACCCTTCCATCACGGGGACACCGCATGACGGACCTGAAGAAAAGCGGCTGTTGACCGACGGGTGTCCGCGCCCGGGTGTGGAGATCCGGCTGGCCGACGATGGCGAGATCTTCAGCCGGGGCCCGGACTTGTGTCTTGGCTACACCGACGAGGCGCTGACGGCGAGCGCGTTCGACGACGACGGCTGGTACCGCACCGGCGACGTGGGCGTGCTCGACGCCGACGGATATCTGACGATCACCGACCGCAAGGCCGACCTGATCATCCGCGGCGGCGAGAATATCAGCGCGCTCGAAGTCGAGGAGGTGCTGCTCACGATGCCGGCCGTGGCGGAGGCGGTGGTGGTGTCCGCGCCGGATGTCCGCCTGGGCGAGCGAGTCGCCGCCGTGCTCCGGGTGAGATCCGGCCACACTATGCCGACGCCGGACGAGGTCCGCGAACACTTCGAGAGCACGGGCGTGGCCAGGCAGAAATGGCCTGAGGAGCTGCACGAGGTCGACGACTTTCCGCGGACCGCGAGCGGCAAGGTCCAAAAGCACGCGGTCCGCCAGGACATTGCAATTCGCTGAAATCGAGAATATCGTTCTCGTAAATAGAAATGGAGGATTCAATGGCACCTGAACTGCCGTATCCGCTGTTTGACGCCGACAACCACCTGTATGAGACCGAGGACTCGCTGACCAAGTACCTGCCCAAGCGGCACAAGAATGTGATCCAGTACGTCCAGGTGAACGGCCGCACCAAGATCGCGATCCGCGGTCACATCAGCGACTACATTCCCAACCCCACCTTTGAGGTCGTTGCCCGTCCGGGAGCGATGGAGGAGTACTTCAAACACGGGAATCCCGAGGGCAAGAGCCGCCGCGAGATCTTCGGTGAGCCGATGCGTGCCATTCCGGCGTTCCGCGAACCCGGTCCGCGGCTGGAACTGATGAACGAGCTGGGCGTGGACCGCTCGCTGATGTTCCCGACGCTCGCCAGCCTGGTCGAGGAGCGGATGCGCGATGACCCCGCGCTCATCCATGTCGTCGTGCACGCGCTCAACCAGTGGCTGGACGAGGTGTGGGGCTTCAACTACCACGACCGGATCTTCACCGTGCCGGTCGTGAGCCTGCCGATCGTCGAGAAGGCGATCGAGGAGCTGGACTGGGTCGTCGAGCGTGGTGCCCGCGCGATCCTGGTGCGCCCGGCTCCGGTTCCGGGGTACCGCGGTCCGCGCTCGTTCGCGCTCCCCGAGTTCGACGCGTTCTGGCAGCAGGTGGTCGACCACGACGTCCTGGTTGCGATGCACTCATCGGACAGCGGGTACGCCCGCTACACGGCGGAATGGGACGGCGGTGACGCGGAGATGCTGCCTTTCCAGACCAATGCGTTCAGCATGCTCAACGAGTGGCGGCCGGTGCAGGATGCGGTGGCGTCGTGGGTGATTCACGGCGCGCTGTTCCGGCACCCGCAGCTGAAGGTCGCTGTCATCGAGAGTGGCTCCAAGTGGTTGTTCCCGTTGCTGGATCAACTCGCCGACGTCTACAAGAAGACCCCGGAGAGCTTCCCGACCGACCCGGTGCAGGAGATCAAGAACCGCATCCACATCAGCCCGTTCTACGAGGATGGCGTTAGTGACCTGATCGACTTGATCGGGGTCGAGCGGGTGCTGTACGGCTCCGATTTCCCGCACCCCGAAGGGTTGGCGAAACCCACGCACTACGCCGATGCGCTCGGACACCTGGCCCAGGAGGATCAGGCGAAGATCATGGGCGGCAATCTGTCTCGGCTTGTGTCGGTATGAGCTGGCGGACCATCCCGGAGATGGTCCTCGCTGCCGGTGACCGCTTCGGTGATGCGGAGGCGGTCGTCGACGGGCCGCTGCGGCTCTCGTTCGCTGAACTGGCCGACCGGATCCGACGTGCCGCAGGGGGGTTTGCGGCAACAGGCATAGAGAAGGGCGACCGGGTAGCGATCTGGGCGCCCAACTCTGCCGAATGGATCATCGCCGCCTTCGGTCTGCTGACAGCCGGGGGCGTGCTGGTTCCGGTGAACACGCGCTTCAAGGCTGACGAGGCCGCGGACATCATCCACCGCAGCGGAGCGAAGGCCGTGCTCGTCCAGAAAGGCTTCCTGGGAAAGGAATTCGAAGTTCCTCCCGGGGTTCCCGCGATTGATCTGAAGTCCGACTTTCTCCGCAGCGGGAAACCATTCGAGCGCGAGGTGACCGGCACCGACGTCGCCGACATCATCCACACGTCAGGGACGACTGGCCGCCCCAAGGGTGCGATGATGAATCACCTCCAGACGCTGCGGATGTACGAGGAATGGGCGACTCTCGCGGACCTGCATGAGGGCGACCGCTACCTTATGATCAACCCCTACTTCCACACGTTCGGGTTGAAAGCCGGCCTCATCGCGTCATTCCTCCGGGGCGCGACGATGCTGCCGGTTGCCGTCTTTGACATCGATCGGGTCGTCGAACTGATCGAGTCGGAACGGATCACGGTGCTGCCCGGTCCGCCGACGCTGTATCACTCGCTGCTCACCGTCAGCGACAAGCGCAAGCTCTCGTCGTTGCGCGCCGGGGTGACCGGCGCCGCCGACATCCCGGTCGAGCTGGTTCGCCGGATACACAACGAACTTCCGTTTCAGACGCTGATGACGGGATATGGGCTCACCGAGGCCGGCAATGTGACGCTGTCTCGTCCCGGCGATTCCTTCGAAGATGTCGCGACAACCGCCGGCCTCCCGTGCGACGGTGTCGAGGTGCGCATCGCCGACGACGGGGAGGTTTTGGTCCGCGGGTACGGCGTCATGGCGGGCTACTTCGACGACCCGGTGGCGTCCGCGGAGGCGATCGACCATGGCAGCTGGCTTCACACCGGCGATCTGGGGATCTTCACCGAGGCCGGCCGGCTGCGCATCGCAGGGCGCAAGAAAGACATGTTCATCGTGGGCGGGTTCAATGCCTATCCCGCCGAGATCGAGGGCTTCCTTCTGGAACACGCCGCTGTCGCGCAGGCGGCGGTGATCGGTGTACCGGACGAGCGTCTGGGGCAGGTAGGCAAGGCGTTCGTGGTAGCCACGAGCCCGGTGAGCGCCGAGGAACTCCTGGCCTGGGCCCGCGAACGCATGGCCGGCTTCAAGGTGCCGCGTTACCTGCAACTCGTCGATGAGTTGCCGCTCAATGCCACCGGTAAAGTGCGCAAGGACCAGCTGCGCTAGCGGACTGCGGAAGTGCCACTTCCTGAATGGGGAAATGGTGTTTCCGCAGATCAACAGCGATTTCTAGGCTGGTTGCCTTGCGGGCTGTGGCTAGCCCAGAGCAACGGGTGGTAACGTGGTTCTCCAAATCTTCGCGCTACACGGAGGGGCCGCATGCCGACCGGACGTCGACTCGGTTGCAAGTCGGTGTGCGCCGTCGATGCAAAAATATGCCACGGTGAGCGATCAGCACCACCAGAGTTCGGTATGAAGTTGTCATGAGCGACACGAGGAAACCGACTGAGGAAATTCGGGACGGTGAGGCGGTGACGACCGAGGTCGGTGAGAGCGCTTCGGAGTCCGAAACCGATCTGCAGGCGAAACTCGCGCAGGCTGAGGCCGAGGCCGCCGAGGCGGAGGCCGCCGCCGCTGCCGCGCGGTCCAAGCTCCGTGCCATGCGATCGCAACAATCCGACAAGCACGTCGACGCCGACGAGGACGAGGACGAGGACGAGGACGACGGTGAGCGTCGACGCGGCCGGTGGCCGCCGAGTTGGCCCGCTGTCGCGAAAATCCTCGCCGTGATCGTCATCGTCGGCTCGCTGGCCGGCAGCGGGATGATTCTCTGGCAGCATCACAACGCTTCGGTTCGGCGCCAGCACGCCGAGGAGTTCATCGACACCGCCAAACAAGGCGTAGTGGCCGTGACGTCAATCGATTTCAATAGCGTCCGGGACCAGGTGCGACACATCATCGACAACTCCACAGGGTCCTTCAGGGACGATTTCATCACACGGTCGGATCAATTCATCCAGGTCGCGCAAGCGTCGAAGGCGGTCGCGAAAGGCTCGGTGACCGCGGCCGCGATGGAATCCGTGAAAACGGATGAAGCGGTTGTCCTGGTGGTGGGCTCTGAACAGATCACCAACGCCGTCGGCAATCAACAACCGCGGTCATTCAGGTTTCGCGTGACCGTTACCAGGGACAGTGGTCAGCTCAAGGTGTCAAAACTGGAGTTGGTGCTGTGACATCAGAAGAAGAGGCACCGAAGATCGAGGATATCCACGCTACCCGGGACGAGGAATCAACGGAGCGCGCCGACGGCAAACGAGTTCTGCGAGTCCCGCTCGAAGCTTTGGCATGGGTTGTGCTTGTCGTTGCGTCGGTGGGGTTGTTGGCCGGCCTTCTCTACTTTCAGTATCGACCCGATCAGCAGGAGAATGAGGCGTCGGCTCAGGCCGCAATCGCGGCGGCGAAAGACGGAACGGTCGCGGTATACACGTATTCGGCCAACACGATTGACCGCGACATCGCATCCGCCCAGTCACATTTGACCGGTGACTTCTTGTCGCAGTACAAGCAATACATTCAGAGTCCGGCTCCCACCGAAGCCAAGAAGAATGCGGTGAAAACGGCCGCCACGGTTGCTGGTGCCGCGCTTATGGAATTGCATCCTGGCTCGGCACAGGCGTTGCTCTTCATCAACCAGACCACCACGAGCGCTCAAAACCCTGCAACGTCGTTGGCCTCGCGAAGTATTGTGGTCACGCTAGTGAAAGTCGACGGCAAATGGCTCATTTCGGCGATGAAGCCGGTGTAACAGACGCATGAGCATTTCCCTGTTGCTGGAGATGGCGGCGACCAGTCCGGATCGAGAGGCGTTGGTCTCCAACAGAACTCGTCTCACCGTCGGCGAATTGAGCGCGCTTGCCGACGGGGGCGCCGGAGTGATCGCGGCGTCCGGGGCCGGCAGCGTCGCGTACGTGGGGACCGGCGGTGCCGTGCTGCCCCTGCTGATCTTTTCGTCGGCACGCGCCAACCGGGCGTTCACGCCGCTGAACTACCGACTGAGCAGCGAGGGGTTACGGGAGCTGATCGACCGCCTTCCGGAACCGCTGGTGGTCTTCGACGATGAATACGGCGGCATGGTCGGCGACGCCGGAGTCAAGAGCATCGACGCCGATGCGTTCGTCGAAATGGCCCGCACCGCCGAGCCGGTCGCTGAGTTCGCCGATCCCGACGACGTGGCGATCGTCCTGTTCACGTCCGGTACCACGTCGCGGCCCAAGGCGGTCGAGTTGACCCACCACAACCTCACCAGCTATGTCACCGGCACGGTCGATTTCGCCTCGGCGCAGCCGAACGACGCCGTGTTGATCTGCGTGCCCCCGTATCACATCGCCGGGGTTAGCGCCGCGTTGTCGAATCTGTATGCGGGCCGAAAAATGGTGTACCTGAGGCAGTTCGATGCCAACGAGTGGATCCGGCTGGTCCGCGACGAGGCGGTCACGAGTGCGACCGTGGTGCCTACGATGCTGGACCGCATCGTCAGCACCCTCGAGCAGCGGCCCACTCCGCTGCCGACACTTCGCACCCTGGCTTACGGGGGCTCGAAGGTCGCCCTACCGCTAGTTCGGAAGGCGCTCGAGCTGCTGCCCGACGTCGGTTTCGTGAACGCGTACGGGCTGACCGAAACGAGCTCGACCATCGCGGTTCTGACGCCCGAAGATCACCGCGCTGCCCACACCTCGACCGACGAGACCGTCCGGCGCCGGCTCGGTTCGGTGGGTCAACAGGTGCCGGGCATCGAAATTCAGATCCGCGGTGACGACGGCGCCGTTCTGGGACCCGGCGAATCCGGTGAGTTGTTCGTCCGGGGCGACCAAGTGTCGGGCAAGTACGCCGAAATCGGCTCGGTGCTCGACGACGACGGGTGGTTCGCAACCAAAGACGTAGCCGCACTTGATCCCGACGGATATCTGTTCATCTCGGGGCGATCCGACGACACCATCATCCGCGGCGGCGAGAACATTGCCCCCGCGGAAGTCGAGGACGTCCTCGTCGAGCATCCTTCGGTCCGCGACGTCGCAGTGGTCGGTGTCGAGGATGCCGAGTGGGGCCAGATCATCGTCGCGGTCGTGGTGCCTGCGCCGGGCAGCGAGCCCGACCCGGAAGGACTGCGCGCCCACGTCCGCAAGGCGCTGCGCGGTTCGCGCACGCCCGACCGTGTCGTCTTCCGCGACGAGTTGCCGACGACCCCGACCGGGAAAGTGCTGCGCCGCCAGCTGATCGAGGAACTGAAGAGCGGACAGGCCACCAGGTGATACGAAGGGACAGCCAATGATCAAGGCGGGTACTCGGCTGAAAAGCCAGGTATGTGACACCGAGGTCATCGTCGTCAAGGCCGGCGACGGCCTCGACGATCTGCGTGCCGGCGGAGTTCCGATGCGCGAGATCGGGGCGGATGCGGACTCTGACGCCGTTCTGGACCCGAAGCTCTGCGGCGGAAATGTGATGGGAAAGCGGTACGTCGACGAGGCCGGGGCCGAGGTGCTGGTGACAAAGGCCGGCGCGGGCACGCTGAGTGTCGGCGAGGTGCCGCTGAATATCAAAGAGGCGAAGCCGCTGCCCGCGAGTGACTAACACCGACATGCACTCGCTCGTGATCGCGTCGGATTACCGTGTCCCAGACCCGACGCGCGTGCCGCGGCTGCTCGAGAGCCGCAAGTCGGCGCTCGCCGACATCGGGGCGCATCACGTGATCGTGCATGCGTCAACTGTCGACCACGGTCGCGTCCTGGTCAGCATCGCGGTTCACAACCGTGAGCCGATCGTCGACCTGCTCAGATCGCGGGTGTTCTTCGAGTGGTTCGACGCGGTGGGAGTCGAAGACATTCCAGCGGTTTTCGCCGGTGAGCTCGTCGACAGAATCGACCTGACCGATGCCGATAATCCCGGGCCACCGGGCGTTATCGTCGCCGCAATGACCTCAGTGCAGGATGTGTCGGGCGTGATCGAGCGCGTGCATCTCGCGCTGGACAGGTTCCGGGTCGCCGGCATCCGGAAGACGTGGATTTTCCAGGCCTTCGACGATCCACGGGAGGTGATGATTCTTCAGGAGATCGGCGACGAAAACAGCGCGCGTCGGTGGATCGAGAACCCGGATTCTGCGGCCGAGTGGATGCAGAACGCCGGAACGGGAGCGTATCCGCCGCTCTTCGTCGGGAAATTCCTGCACATGGTGCGAATCGATGAGACCGACTGATCGGACCGAGGTCGATGTATGTGAGTCTGTGCAAAGGGGTGACCAGCCAGACGGTTGCCGAAGTGGTGGCCCAGGGCGCCACGACGACCAGGAAGGTGGCCAAGGCGTGCGGCGCCGGCTCGGAGTGCGGACGCTGCCGACGCACCGTCCGGGCGATCATCAAGGCGGCGCTGACGGCGCCCGAAACGCGGTGAAACAAGGAGGTATTCGTTATGACTCAGGCGTACGCGGTCGACACCGGATTGCTGATCCTGCGGCTGTGCCTGGGCATCACCCTGGCCTTGCACGGCTTCAACAAGTTCTTCGGCGGCGGGCGGATCCCCGGCACCGCGCGCTGGTTCGAAAGCATCGGGATGAAGCCGGGCACGTTTCATGCCCGAATCGCGGCAACCACCGAGGTCTCCGCCGGCCTTGGCCTTGCCGCCGGGCTGCTGACGCCCATCCCGGCGGCGGGCTTCGTCGCGTTGATGCTCGTCGCGGCGTGGACGGTGCACCGGCCCAACGGCTTTTTCATCGTCAAGGAGGGCTGGGAGTACAACCTGGTCCTCGCACTCAGCGCGGTGGCGGTTGCAACGGTCGGCGCCGGTCGTTTCAGCCTGGACTTTGCGATCTTCGGCCACGACTGGTGTGCCGGCTGGACCGGACTGTTGATTTCGGTGGTGTTGGGGCTCGGCGGCGGCATCGGGCAGCTGGTGATCTTTTACCGCCCGCCGGTGCGGTCGTCGCAGGCCGATTGACACGCGGTGCCCGCGGTGACAGAGTGCTGAGCGAGTGCTCAACATTCATCGAAACGAGGTACTGATGGCTGGGCGAGTCGAAGGCAAGGTTGCGTTCATCACCGGTGCGGCGCGCGGTCAGGGTCGCAGCCATGCGGTGCGGCTGGCGCAGGAGGGCGCCGACATCATCGCCATCGACATCTGCAAGCAGATCGACTCCGTGCGGATTCCGCTGTCCACTCCGGAGGACCTGGCCGAGACCGCGGACCTGGTCAAGGGCCTCGACCGCCGCGTCTTCACGGCCGAAGTCGATGTGCGGGACTACGACGCGCTCAAGGCGGCCGTGGACGCCGGTGTGGAGCAGCTGGGCCGGCTGGACATCATCGTGGCCAATGCCGGCATCGGCAACGGCGGCGCGTCGCTGGACAAGACCAGCGAAGGTGACTGGACCGACATGATCGACGTGAACCTCGGCGGCGTGTGGAAGACCGTCAAGGCCGGCGTTCCGCACATCCTGGAAGGCGGTCGCGGCGGTTCGATCGTGCTGACCAGCTCGGTCGGCGGCCTGAAGGCCTACCCCCACACAGGTCACTACGTGGCCGCCAAGCACGGGGTGGTGGGCCTGATGCGGACCTTCGCTGTCGAGCTGGGCCAGCACAACATTCGCGTGAACTCCGTGCACCCGACCAACGTGAACACCCCGTTGTTCATGAACGAGGGCACGATGCGGCTGTTCCGGCCCGATCTGGCCAATCCCGGCCCCGACGACATGAAGGTGGTCGCGCAGATGATGCACACACTGCCGATCGGCTGGGTCGAGCCCGAAGACATCAGCAACGCAGTGCTGTTCCTGGCCTCCGACGAAGCCCGCTACATCACCGGGGTGACCCTGCCCATCGACGCCGGCAGCTGCTTAAAGTAGCCCCGTGCGGCGACTGGCGACTGTTGCGGTGATTGTCATCCTGGCGCTGACGGGAGCAGGCGTCGCGCACGCCGACGGTGACGAGGCCCAGTACGCCGAGTTCTACACGCCGCCCGACCCACTGCCGCCCGGACAGCCCGGCGACCTGATTCGGACCGAGCCGTCGCGGCTGGTGCTCGAACCGTCGGGACAACTCGGCGCGATCGTGGCGACCGGTACGCGAATCATGTACCGCAGCACCGACGCTCGTGGCAATCCGATCGCAGTGACCGGGACCTACTTCGAACCCGACAACCCGTGGCCCGGCGCGGGGCCGCGGCCGCTAATCAGCTACGCGCCCGGCACGCAGGGACAGGGCAATCAGTGCGCGCCGTCGCGGATGTTCAACCAGGGCATCCACTTCTCCAGCGGCTGGGACATCATGTTCAACTACGAGGAGCTGTTCGTCGCGACGATGGTCGCCCGAGGCTTCGCGATCGTAATGACCGACTACGAGGGGCTCGGCACCCCGCCGATGCACACCTATGTCAATCGTCTGGCCGAGGGCCAAGCCGTTCTCGACGCCGCCCGAGCGGCGATGCGTCTGCCGGAAACGTCGTTGGATCCGCATGGGCCCGTGGCGTTTTGGGGATACTCGCAGGGCGGCGGCGCGGTGGCATCGGCCGCCGAATTGGCGCCCTCGTACGCACCCGAGCTGCACATCGTCGGCACCTACGCCGGCGCGCCGCCGGCCAACCTCAAGGAGCTTCTTCCGTACGCCGACGGAAGCGCACTGGTCGGGGTGGTCGGCTACGCGCTCAACAGCGCCATCGCGGCCTATCCCGAATACGCCGATGCCATCCGCGCCAAGCTGACGCCGCGAGGCCAGGCCATGCTGGATTCGGTTTCGCGCCAGTGCGTCGGCCAGACGCTCATCGATTTCGCGTTCCGCCACTTGCGGCCGTACTTCACCGAAGACATCAACGACCTGGTGAACGAGGAGCCATTCAACACTCTCTTCGAGCTGCAGCGCATCGGACGCTACAAGCCCAACGCACCGGTGCTGATCAACAGCAACCGCTACGATCCCCTCGTGCCGTGGACGGCGGCCAATCAATTGGGCCGCGACTGGTGTGCACAGGGCGCCGACGTGGAATTCCGCACCAACGAAGAGCCACCGTTCCTCAACAAGCTGGTCATCAACCACGCACTGCCGATGCTGGTGGACGGCGAGCCCGCGATGCAGTGGGTCGCCGATCGGTTCAACGGCCTGCCGACGACACCCAATTGCGGCCAGTTCTAGCCGTTATCGCTGAGCGGTACCTTGCGGTGTGCGTCATCAACAGCAAGTGGCGCTCGCCGTACCCGATCTATGCAGATGAGACGTTTGCCAAGAATTCCGGAATGCCGCCCGAGATGATTGATGCGCTGATCGGCGGGCTGCCGGCCACGTTCGCCAGTGAGTGAACCGCCCCGGTGAGTTCGGAGACTTTCTGATCTGAGGGCTCAGCCGGCGGCTGGTCTCCGACGTTGAGCGTAATAGGCGGCCTCCAACTCAGCCGGTGAGCCCCGTCCCGAGTGAATACGTTGACCACTGGCGAATCGCAGATACGAGTGCTAGGTACATCACATTGCGACGCAGGAGCCGGCCATGAAACACCTGGTTTTGACACAGTTCGGGACACCCTCGGAGTCGGTGGCGCTGCACGACGACCGCGACCCCGTTCCCGGGCCCGGCGATGTGCTCGTGCGCATGGAGGCCGCCGCGGTGAACCCGTCGGACCTGTTGCTGCTGCGCGGGCGGTATTTGGCCCGGCCCGAACCGCCGGCGCCGGCCGGCGGTGAAGGCGTCGGAATCGTCGTGGACGCCGGGGCGCAGGCCGACCAGGGCCTGCTGGGCAAGCGGGTGATCGTGCTGCCCACCTACACCTACGGCACCTGGGCGGAGAAAGTCGTTGTTCCGCAAGGCAAAGTCGTCGAGGTCGCGCTGGACGCCGACCGCTGCAGCTGGCCATGCTGCCGATCAATCCGGCGACCGCGCACGTGATGCTCAACCGGTTCGTCGACCTCAAGCCCGGCGACTGGGTCGCACAGCCGGGCGCGAACTCGGCCGTCGGACGCCTTGTGATCACGCTGGCACACCTGCGCGGACTCAAGACGCTCAATGTGGTGCGGCGCGACGAGGCCGCCGACGAGGTGCGCGCCGCCGGTGGCGAGCATCTGCTGGCCAGCGGGCCGGACCTGGCTGCCGACATCGCCCGAGAACTCGACGGCGAACAGCTCAGTCTCGTGCTTGACGGCCTCGGGGCCGACGCCGCGGTGGCGCTGGTCGGCGCGCTGCGCTTCGGCGGCACCATCGTGACCTACGGGTCGCTGGGGGGCGGACCGTCGCAGGTGTCGAATGCCGACCTGCTGGGGCGCGAGGTGCGGCACACGGGTTTTTGGCTGCTCACCTGGTTGAGCCACGCGCCGCGCTCCGAGATCGTTGACACCTACCGGTATCTGGGCTCGTTGGTCGCCGATGGCTCGTTGTCGGTGCCCGTCGAAGCCACCTACCGCCTTGACGATTACCGCCGGGCGTTAGAGCACGCCGGCGCGGCCAAGCGGGGCGGCAAGGTGCTGTTCGCGTTCGACGGCGGGCAGTAGCGGTTGACCCGCCCCGCATCAACCCGAGGAAGGTAGTCATGTCACACCATCTGGATTCGCCGTTGGCTCGCGCTGACGTGCGGCTCGACATCACCGATCTGTACGTGTTCGCCGGCCAGTCCGGCACCGTCTTCGTCATGAACGTCTGCAGCTCAATCGCCGGTGACATTCCCACCCCCGGCTTTCACCCTGAAGCGCTCTACGAGTTCAAGATCGACATCGACGACGACGCTGTGGAGGACCTCACGTTGAGGTTCCGCTTCGATGATCGCGACAGTGCTGGCCTGCAGCGCTACACGCTGACCCGACTGACCGGCGTCGACGCCGCCGATCCGCACGCGCCAGGCACGACCGTGGCCACCGGCGTGACCGAAACAGCGCTGACCACCGACGCCGGTGTGCGTGTGTGGATCGGCATGGCCGGTGACCCTTTCTGGATCGAGCCCGACGTGCTGCACGCCGTCGAGCATGCCCTCCAGGACGGCACGGTCGTCGACCTCACCGACTGGGACCCGGCCACCGCATACAACCAGTTCGCCGGCCACACGGTGTACTCCATCGTGCTGGAAGTTCCCGGCGCTGAACTGCCCACCGGTGCGGATCACCCTCACCGCATCGGCGTGTGGGCCCTGTCCACGCTGGCCACCGACACCGGCGGATGGCGCAGCATCAATCGGGCGGGCCTGCCGATGATCCACCCGCTGTTCACCCCGTTCAACGAAGACCTGAGCGATCGCCTCAACGGCGGATCACCGGCCACCGACGTTGACAGCTTCGCAGACTCCGTCATATCCGCAGTCGCCGGGGCTGTCGCGGCGACCGGAACTGCAAGCGATCCCACTGCGTACGCCCACTCTGTCGCCGACCGCCTGCTCCCCAATATGCTCCCGTACGTGGTGGGAACACCCGCCGTGTTCGGGTTCGCATCGTGGAACGGTCGCAGCCTGATCGACAACGCACCCGATGTGATGTTCACCCTCGCCACCAACACGCCGCTGAGTCTGCGCATCGGCAAAGAGTCGGTATCCCCACGACCGTCGACGGTGTTTCCCTACGTCCCACTGCTGCCACCGCGGGCATGATGGCCGACCAGTCTTGCGCCGGGCATGGCGGCGGCCACACCACCTGGACGCGCCGCACCTGCGACCAGACGGTGTACGGGCCACCACTCAACACGCACTGCACGGCGCTGGAAGGTCCAGCGGCGGTGCGGATCTCGACTCGATTCGCTCACGGGGCAACCAAGCCGGGCAGGAATTGCGACTGACTTTCGAGACTCTCGTATGTCGTCCTTACCTTTCTTGCAGGGGGTTCGTTGCCGCTGGCGTTAGGCTTCGAGCCACCCAGGGGCAGCGGGTATGGCTTTTATGTCGTTGCCGGCTGTGATGGCCAAAATAGATTGGCCGCCCGCTGTCCCGCGACGACTCGACCGCTAATTGAGAGATGCGATTGGATCGCTGTGTAAGGACACGACGGCGTGGTCGTCTGCTGGGTTGTTAATCGGAACGACAGCGAGCAGGGAGGTGGTTGTGGGCCAACCGTTGTGGGCTGGTGTTGATGCTGGGAAATCGGATCACTACTGCGTGGTCATCGATGCCGATGGGAAGCGGCTGTTGTCGCGGCGGGTGGCCAACGATGAAGCCGCGCTGCTGGAATTGATCAACGCCATTACCGCGCTGGCTGACGGCGATGAGCTCACCTGGGCGATCGACCTCAACGCGGGTGGAGCGGCCTTGTTGATCGCCTTGTTGATCGGCGCCGAGCAGCGGCTGCTGTACATCTCTGGGCGCACCGTGCACCACGCCTCGGGTGGCTACCGCGGCGAGGGCAAGACCGACCTGTTGACCGAACTATCGGCCTCGTCTCCGCGGGGGTGCGTGCGATGCCGGGCGCGGCTGGCTAGGTTCGCAGCTCGTGAGCAGCGATGCGGATGTGCCGCGGGAGTTGTCCGGGCTGG
>Ga0153922_1000083_pt1 | contig 36949 bp, 64 predicted proteins | sample TSNJ006MetaG_FD_104723 | JGI IMG/M metagenome (GOLD analysis project Ga0153922, IMG submission 104723) | Attine ant fungus gardens microbial communities from New Jersey, USA - TSNJ006 MetaG | ecosystem: Host-associated > Fungi > Mycelium > Unclassified | place: USA: New Jersey, Brendon T. Byrne... | reverse complement strand
TTCTCTCGCCACAACATGACTATACTTACTTCAGCTATAGCACAATCAGGTAAAGAACTCAGCTAACCCAAAGAAGTAATTTGGCTGGCAGCTCTCTGGGAGATTTCTAAAGCCTTGCAGCCCATCGGTGAATTACGCGCAGCGTCTTCGCCACTTTTGAAGAAATTAGATGATGAGTTGGAGCTGAACATATAATATACACACCTCTTCCAATTTGGGATGCTAAAAGTTCTGTTAAGCCGATATTTGCAGAATTGGAAACGGAACTGCTCACAAGGCCCGATAAAGAAGTAAGATGCAACCCCAGTAGCGGACATGAAGGAAAATAACTTGAGGTACATATGTACCATGGCTGTTTGGATCGCAGTGCAAGTAGTCTGGAAGGCCAAGATACCATTGATCAAGCTCAGCTTCACACTCTGTCAAAACTGTTTGCTTTGTAGCGTGGATGATTCCTTGAACGGGATAAACCTTGTTAATAATCCTACCCGCAATTAAAGCTAAGTGATGTCAGTATCAGGACAACACTAGATGAATGCAAAACTTACACAAACGCGAGAGAGCAACAAAACAACTCATTATTCGAGCAGGAGCGGGGTTCCGAGGAACTCTATCTGAAGTAAGTGACTGCCACAAACCCGCATCCTCTTCCTGCCCATTGATCGATAAGCAATCCTGGAAGGATTCGAAAAATTGAACAGACAAGATCAACATGTGGTAAGGGCGTATCGCTATCGCTATCTTTAATCATCGTAGGTCGACCCATATAAATCGAACCGTAACTAAAGAGGGGGTCAGGGCCGGTCGTTGTTTCGATGTCAATGAAATCTACCGATCTGCTAGGATGCATGCCCACCATATTTGACGTCTGGTTTGTGTCTCCTCTTGAGAAAAAAGATCGTGACCGTTAACTTTCCACTTCGATGAATCGCAATTCAACCCTAGATCGAATGCCTAATACTGTGATCAGTCTTGGAAAAAGCCAATTCTAAAAGGTTCATTCACCATCCTGATAGCCATCCCTGGAAAAGTGAATTCAACAACATATGTCACAAAGAAATCAAACTGACCAATGAAAATCCAGCCTTGCTCCTTTGAACCTGAAAAGCTATCAAAATGGATGAGACAAGTGACAATGGGGATACATACTCATTCCGAATTCCCGGTAGCCAAACAATAATAGCGCTTGTACCGTTGATGGTCGGGAGATATGAAACACTTTGGCTATTTGATCACATCAGTAAGAGCTACCGGTAATGAAGTGTAATTCATATACCCAGTAATCCGCGTGCGAGTTCGAGATACTTACATCCTGCTTCCCACAACTTGTTTGTCCTTATTTCCTCGTCACAAAAGCGGGCAGAAATTGCAAAAATAGCCAGAAGAAGAAGCGACGTTACTTCTTGTGTCGGTTCGTGCCTGGGGGACTGTTTAATTTTCTGAGGACACTCGAGTCTACATCTGTCAGGACCGCTGAAATATCAAGATGCACGATGGAATTCATACGTACCCATATTTTCTACACACAGGTCTTAGCAGATTTCTCTGAAAAGCCAAATTCTCGAACTTACCTATGGTGATATCCAACAAAGAATCTATCTTTATGTATAAGAGGGAAAACCGGATGTAGATACGTGAAATAAATTTTGATCAAAAGGTCCTGCCTATCCCATGATGGAAACTGCGAATCCGTCTTTTCTGATATCCCATAATCGGCAGGTGGTAAGACCCGAGCCAACGGATATCGCCTGTGGAATGAACGATGTGCATAAATAGAATTGACAGGAATTGAGCAACACACCAGATACCCCCTTTCATTTGGTCATCTGTTCGAGTGTTTTGGCCTAACAAAGGAAGTCCACTAACGCCGCCATGATATCGAATCTATTGTAAATTTCCATCAGGAGGATTCTAGATCATAAATGGACCTACCTCTTGGTTCTCATCTAGTGAAAGTATGCCCATATTTTCTGCAATATCCTTGGTGTCGTTGTCAAAATCTGATTTATCACGAGTTATTAAACGAAATCTACTTGCAAATGTGACAGACATACCTTCTTCAATGAATCTGTACATACCATTCCATTCGGAAGGATACGACAGCTTGACCGAATCGTTCGAATGTCGTCGCTGCGGTGCTGGTGTACTAGAAGAGCCTGACGCCTGTGATCTGTCAAGACAATCCGCAGAATCTTGAGACCGTCTCGAAAATGAATCCGTTAAGCGTGCGGAGAGATTATCTTGCCATTCCTTTGTCGGGGTGATAACAAGACCGTAACCTCAGAAGTTGTTTTCAATATAGGGTGAGAATATCCATTTGAATAACCTACCTTGCGTGGACGAGACCATTTCGCGCGACATTCGAGATTGTCGACGAGGCCGTGAAGAATCATGAGAGTTCATAATTGATGCGAAGAAATCTTCGCTTGCGGCATCAGAGGGCTGAGTCCATCGACCATTCGGGCCCTGAGCGCAGGTCGAACTTAGTTTATCACCAACATAGCCATAGCAGAGTAAGAACTCACGTAAGGACCGTTATGAACTCGATCGATGATTTCACGAGCCAGACTGTCTTGCTTCAAGTCATTTACAAGCCCTTGTACTCCAGTGTCTGGACACTGGATGATGGCCCCTAATAGAGATTCAGCATATTGCAAACGTCGTTCGATTGCATTGACATAGCCCTTTGGAGGCCCTCGTTTAAAGCTTGGCTCTAAAGAACGTATGATAAGTTTCGGATTCTTGCGAAAGATAATCATGAATCACCTAGGTATGTACATGCTACATGGCAGAACCAGGTGAGACCAGACAAGCTTAAAATTACAGAAACCTCACGAGTATCCGCCAGCATACAGCTGATGCACTGGGTCGTATGCTCTATAGACCGTTCACATTTACTCTTGGCTTTTCGACATCGATCACATGCTAGTTGATTCATGATTAATGTAGAACTCCATCATTAAAAATCTCGGAGTGAACGAACCTCGACTGCTGCGCGTATAGAGAGTAGCATGGTGGCCGGCCTCGTCATTAGAAGCCACATTAGAAGCCTCAGAGCCTTGCCAGCCCATGCTTTTAGGATTAAAGGCGGATGGAGCGTACGGAATTACGTTAAAACATTACTGAAACACTTTCAATGGCACGTGATATTAGATATGAGGTACGAATGATTAAATATTAAGATGACATCGCCAACGAATCCAATTGGAGTCTTGTATCCTTGATTGTGTCTCCGCCGCTGACTTAATGGCTGTGCCCCATTTGGGCCTCACTTTCACAGACCCAAAAAGGAAAGATGCATAACAAGTTGTACATTTGCAGAACGAGCGACAGCTATTTGTACAAGAAAGGGCTTATTTGAGAGGGCTGAAGGGTAGTGGTGTGAGAATGAAGGAATCCATGGAAGTTGTTAGTTTGGCGGTCTGAGAGATCATGTCAGTCTTCTATTAAACTTGAATTATTGGGTAAACCTTAGAAACAGTTTCTGCCCAACCATCTATCTGCCAGGCTTGTTCGCGCTTTTCCTTGCGTTCGTGGAGCGTCCTAGGAGAATCCAATGCTACTGTCAGTGATAGATCAGAAAGGACGTACGGATACTGCCACATGTGGTGTACTTGATGAAGCCTCCCAACTTGTGAGAACCAAGCACCCACGGGTGCAACAAATTTCCGACGAGCTTCAATGCCTCGACGCCTGGATTTCAAAAGTCCGTGGATGCTATAGATGCTGAGTAAAGAACATACCACACGTTCTCCCATTCAAGGAGAGCCCCCGGTTGAAGTTGATACGTTCGTAACTCAAAAAGCCCCCCTTGAGCATGAGGCGGAGCAGTTGGAAAAAAGGCAAACTCTTGATTCAGCTGCGTGGCTCGAGAGTGAAGGTGAGGGAGCATAGCACGATAGGCTTCCAGATGCTATAAGCTCTTTTTAGTTCCCATAAAACCACCCCGTTCACCACTTACCCTTGAGTTCTTGATTGTTTCTGTGGCTTTGTCAAATCCTGCATAGTTCTCATACTCGAGAATGTGTATGAATACATCTTGCTCGCCAATACAAATCTCCCAGTTTCCGGTGAGCTTGATCTGCAAACGCGCGTCTTCTAGCAGACCTTTGTAGTAAACCTCACTGAATCGTAAAGATGAGCGTGAGGGGAGGGAAAAACGGCACACACGCAGCTTTCTTATATTCATCTGTCCTATCCGGCTTTACACGGTGGGCTGAATTTAGAGCATCTATTATCTTCCTGACATCAAATGCTAGCCAGAACGCACTTTCGAAAGCATGGATATATTTTCCTCTCCCAATTAACCTTGAGTGCTGTTGGGTTTCGATTTCACCTGCCTTTTTCGCCTCCGGCGAGCCGTGGAGCAGAGACTGAAAACAAAGTTGAGCCTGTGTCATGGGCTAATATGCTTCAACACACCTGTACAGAGATAGCCCTGTTTCCTGTAAGTGCAGCAGTGCCCGCAGAGGCGGTACGACGAAGCACGGTGTTCAGCATGTCCAAATTAAAGGGAAAAGAACTAGGGATTGACGGAAGGTAAGTGACACGGGGGATTATCCGTTGTTCGGGTGCATCATTGATCTCGGCAATTTACTTGCCTCCCAAGTTCTACAAAATAAGTACATGACCAATATTATTATTCACAGTGGACAACCAGCACCAGCGACGTCACCAACAAATTATACTACCACACACTAGTCTCTCCGCCGTAACCATATCTCGTAAATTCTCCACTCATGCGGAACATTGTTCTCAAGAATTATTCGGATTATCTTTAGGGATTTCATTGTTGAAGCTATATAGCATTCTCTGAGTCCCTCTTCTGCCGTAGAGCATTCAAACGTGTCCATCGATTTGTCCTGAAGGTCGTGTCAGAAGCCTCCCATGACCTGCTATGATATTTGGAGACTGACCCAGAAACGACCATCGGTAGAGCTCTCGAGCCGGCTGTTTTGTAAGACTTCCTCAGTGAAGTGGTCGACTAAAAGAGCCAGCTCCAAATTTTCTTCCGTAGGCACCATCCAATCTAAGGTGATCCAGTCACCCTCTTTCGCACCTGCACAAATTAGAATTGATCTACTTCAGACAAAAAACACTCACTACTAGCACTGCAAAAGCTTGTCTGCAAATTTGCATCCACTGCAAACGAAGGTGAGCACTGGAGATAATGTTCAATTTGAGCAGTTTCAAGCATATCAAATTGACTTCTTATGTGATTGATGATCTCAGATACGGAAGAGAGATTGTTCCCAATTGTTGGCGGTAGTAACTCAATATTAGTCTCCAATACACAAGAGATGCCCCTGCATGCTGCTCTAGTGACTGAGGTGTCTTCATGGAGGGAAGAAGTCGGCAAGGCAACGTAAAGTTGATCTTTTCTCGAATTATCATTCATTATGACGATAATCGAGTCGAGAATACTGCCCGCATTTGCCTAACTCATATGAGAACCTTTTCAATAACATCACTGAACAACTGACAATATGATGGTTGTTTCTCTCCTCGCCCACAGCTCCGATTGTAAATGGTGTCCCCCCTCCAAGCTCATGATTCTGGTCAAACCATAATTCAGGCAGCCTATTTGAAAGAACTGTGAAATAGTTGTCTGCCATCTTGAGGATGTCTTGGCTCGCATTGAGTGCTTCCAATAAATCTATGAAACTCTGGACTTCTGAACGTTTTATCATGGTTCCGTATCCCAGCCAGGCAAATAGCGTATGCACAGTTGGGTCGATTTTGATCGTACTCAAGCGTGAATAAAGCATCTCATGGGGTGGAAGGAGGTGCAACGAAGTCGCTTGTGTTTCTGCCATTCGAGCGCGCATGGTTCGGACTATAGAGGGTTCTATGAAGTAATCGTCATCCTGCGCTGGAAGTCAACCAGATTTTGCCCATGGTAATTGTAACTGACTTGAATGAAACAGTACGGGGTGCTTGCACGAGCACATGCAAGGAACCGAGCTTGAAAATAACTATTTTGGGGTGAGTTATAGATATTGAGCATGTAGCTTGGGCACTGTGCTTCTGCAAAATCCTACCTTCGAATTTCAGTCAAATAGCCTGTTGCTACTGCACTGTCAAACTGACCGACTCATTCAAAGGAACAGGATTGTTATTCCAAATGAAAACCTCCGCTAAGGTATCCTGAAGGGAGCTACACATGACTTTCGCCAGTTGGACGACATTCGAGAAACGAGACCAGTTCAATATAACAGCAGTTGTATCTGGAGACCAAGGATGTTTGAAACGAGGTTTGAAATAGTGTCTGTCTCTTTGCGTCGTATAAGTTGCTCGCCATTGGGGCCCACTGTCAAGTTGTAGCCCGGTATATCTCGTGATATCAACATAAAATGCAAGAAGCGAAATGGATATCGTAGCTTGAAACAGTCTTCGGACAGCATAGGTGACATACATCCCGATTTCTCACAATGAGTCGCACAAACAGAGATCAATTCGGGAAGCGAAATCACGCATCAAATCCATGCATGCCTCGCGACGAGGTATGATGACACACATTTGAGATGAATAAAATATGCAAAACAATCTAAAGTACAGTCAAGATAGGCCACTCAATCCATTCTTGCCTTGAGTTTTCGAGTGACCACCTTGTCTTTCGTGCTAGATGACGTTCAGTCAGTAGTAGGCACTGATGAGGAGCTTTACATACATGACGTGGACAACGGCTCCCCAACCTGAAAATGCGTCGCGATCAACTGCATTGAGTAGGGTTTGTGAGATCGTCTCGAAGAGATCCTCAGGTTCCAGGTCAGGCTCCCAAAGGCCCTCCGCAACACCGAATAATTTTGAACTTGCTGTTCCAGACACCACAAAATCCTTTGCGAAGTTAATGCAACCAATAAGATCAGTTGCAGCAATAAAGGGTTTGATTCCCCCAGTTGGGGTTCTTGAGAGTCCAGCAATTACGGGCTCGATGAAGTAAGGCCCGAAACGATGTTCGTATAGTGTTGAAGATACGAGGTGCGCAAAGGCTTCTGGTTCGATCTCCCGCTCTTCTTTTATTGTGTGCATGTTCACTCTAAAGCGGAATCGATCTCGTCTAGAAAGATCAGCAGACTTGTCAACCAATTGATCGCAAGTGCCTACAGTGTATTCACGTCTGTAGCAAGTCCCGGTAGCCCAAGGTAGACACGGTCTGTTATGCCAAAGACCTTGATTCAAAGTCAATAAGTGTGTGATCAGCGATGAAAGGGTCCTACTCGCTGGAAATTAGATGATATGCCGAGAGCCTGGTTCCCCAGGCGCAGGTCCGAGGCAATGGCGGCACAATCCTTGCCCACCATGGCTATGACGGAGCCACCGTTATACTCCATGATCGACTGCTCATAAAGTCAGCCTGTGGTCATGCAGAACGGTAGCGTTTTTACCATGCTGGCGTTGTTAATGGGAGGATATTACGCGTTTGACTTGGACCGACACGTGTCGTTCTGTGATAATCAGTCACATGTGACGTTAAGCCACGGTCTGATGTCTTCTCACAATGCACAATGTTACAATGTTTTGTGGTCGAGCCGCCCAACTCTCACAGATGCGCTTCACAACGACACTCGCTCGTAATCGCGCAAAGGTTAGCGCTCTTGCATCCACTATCTGAGTGACTCCAATGGCACATATCAGGAAAGGATCACCATGATAGACTCGACCCGACCTTTCCTTGGTCAGTTCGTCGATACATTTAACAGAAGACATGATTATCTCCGAATATATCTTACTGAGAAGTGTAATCTTCGATGTGAGTATTGGATTTTGGAGATCGTCGCAACCTTACCAGAGTTTAAGGCTTTTACTGCATGCCGAGCGAAGGGATAGAGCTTTCGCAGGATGGAAGTCTTCTAACAAACACAGAAGTTTTGCGCCTTGCAGGACTCTTTGTCAAAAGTGGAGTCACAAAAATCCGCTTGACCGGTGGCGAGCCAACAGTCCGAAAAGGAATTATCGAACTTGTGGGTACGTACACCTTTGCTGAATTCACATTTCTTGCTGAGTTTCGAGGAGGCGCATTCAATCAACTGAAACAACATGGTCTCAAGTCTCTAGCCATGACGACTAACGGGATTGCTTTACATCGTCGTCTGCCTGCTTTGGTCGAGAACGGGCTCACCCACCTAAACCTTAGTCTTGACACTCTCGATCCCTTCAAGTTCGAGATCATAACGCGACGCAGTGGCCACGACGCTGTTCTCAGGACTCTAGACCTTGCACTGCAGCTTCCTATCAAGGCGATCAAGCTCAACGTGGTTGTGATCAAGGGACTTAATGACGTCGAAGCCTTAGACTTCGTCGAGCTCACTAGGCATAAGCCTATTTCTGTCCGGTTTATTGAGTTCATGCCTTTCATGGGTTTGTCTAGCCTCTTCGGAGAGCTCGCACCGTCTCATTCGTAGTGGCAGGCAATAAGTGGGATAAGAAAAAGATGATTCCCTCTTCAGAGCTTCTCGAGCGCATCAGAGTACACCACCCAACTGTTATGCGCGCTCCAGACGAGTCGAACGATACTGCGCGATCATGGCGCATACCTGGTTTTGCCGGTAGCTTTGGGTTTATTAGCAGCATGTCAGATCACTTCTGTGGAACTTGCAATAGGTTACGACTCACGGCAGATGGTCAGATCAAAGTATGTGTTTTTGTACAAAAATTCCTGCCTTGAAAAATCTGATGCGTCCTCAGGTTTGTCTATTTGATCCCAAGGAAATCTCTCTTCGCGACGTCATGCGAGCAGGTGCTTCGGACGATGAGATTCTCCAGGTTATTCATCAAGCTGTGCTTGGAAAGAAGGCCAAACATGCAGGCATGGAGGATATTGATGTGGTAACTAATAGACCGATGATACTCATAGGTGGATGATGATCTCTTCTAAATTGGTGGTCCACCTACCTTATACTACTCAGATCGCCAAATTCCAAAATTGTTGTCTCCAAGATCAACAAGGGCCAGTTTAACACTACCTTTTCCTAAGACCCTTACCATGCCGACACAGCTGCGTGCATATAGTTCAAGAGCACAATTGACTCATCTAGATGAACACGGTCGTGCCTCCATGGTTGAAGTATCAGACAAGGAACCGACAAAACGATATGCGACAGCAACAGGCAGGATATACATCAATGATGTGGCGTACAGGTTGATTACATCTACTTATCCCGAGCAAAAAACCCCATACCCAGGGAGTGAAGCTGTCCAGAAAGCTCGACAAAAGGGTGATGCTCTAACTGTTGCCCAGCTAGCTGGCATTATGGGAGCAAAGAAAACAGCAGATCTTATTCCACTCTGCCATCCACTGACCCTCACAAGAGTAGATGTTCGATTGGTCCCAGAGATTGTCTCAGGTGATTCAGTACCTCGAAGGCCAAGTGTGCTATGCACAGCCACTGTCACCTGCGAGGGAAAAACTGGCGTAGAAATGGAGGCATTGACTGCCGTGTCAATCAGCTTATTGACAGTATGGGACATGTTGAAAGCAGTTGCAGGGAAGGAAATGGAAATTAGTGGAATCGTCGTTCAACTGAAAACTGGTGGCAAAAATGGCGATTTTCGTAGACCTCAATAAATTAGAAACAGATGCATTTACACTCACTGGAAATCGCCAAGTAGGGAAATGAACTTAAAGCTGAATTACCTGGCTACTTTTAAGTCTGATGCAAAAAATACTCTTCCCATTGGCCAAGTAGGCGAATCCTTTACCCCTCTTTCATTAGAAGTTTCAAGCTTTGAGCAGTAATCTCCTTATCAACCAACCGTTCGACCTCCTTTCCCTAGATTCAATTGACTGAGCGTCTCGAGGCTCTAAACGCCAAGGAACGTACATTATATAACTTGACGATCGTTGGGATATTCGTAAGACACCAAGGGTTCTTTCGATATGGATTTGATTCAGCTTTCCATCTGAAAGTTCGTATATATGAGTCCAAACCACCAAAAAAGATATAAAACCTACTGTGATCGATCTCCGACATAAACTATCAGTGCATCTGGTGTCTCTTCTCCAGTAAATGTGTCCTTGATGAGGTGTTCAACATCACGACAGTCCTGAGCGTTATCAGAGTTAAGTATTGACGTAACAAAGGATCTACCGGGCACCACAACTCGCCGTGAACGGGTGAAGAGTAGAAAATTATAAATTCATCTGGAACAGTGAGGAGTGCAAGTGGCCCTATAGAGCCTTGATCGGCAATATTGACTGGCATCGTTTTCCGTCTATTTTTTTTCCGTCGCGATAGTGGTCACGGTTGTCGTGACATCAACACTGAAATCTCGCTGAAATCTCTCACGTTTTCACCATCAACACAAATTCTTTACTGCGCACGAACGATAACGATAGATACAGCCACTGAAGCTGCTCTTGAATTGACCCAGACTGGCAGTGAAAGATACTTAAACCCAAGTTGAAATGGAAACACAAATGAAACTCGTAGATAATGTCGATAATGTCCGATGGATTAAACAAAATCTACTTGAAGACATGATGAATTACGATGTGACTAGTGGACATCATTTACAAACTCACATATAGATCACTCAACAAGATTCTTAGCAGGAGCCAGAGCTGCAAGAACCACCAGACCCGTACGAACCACTCGACCCGTACGAACTACTAGATCCACTTGCACCATAAGACCCGCTAGAGCCTGACGAGCCACTCAAACCATAAGACCCACTAGAACTCGAAGACCCGCAAGATCCGCTCGAACCGCAAGATTCACTGGAACTTGAAGATCCATAAGACCAGCTCGAGCCCGATGAGCCATAACTACCGCTGGAATCAGCAACAACAGTGGGCTGGGCATAAGAGCTTGGAGAAGCATAAGTGTTCCAGTTGTTGCTGTTGCCAGGCATCAAGCCCCAGGAGGACTTGCACTAGTACGGATCAAAATCGTCAGCCTGACATAAACGCAAATTTAAAAGCAACGTACATTGCTAAGACAGTCGGAGAGAGCTGTCTCCTGGACAACTTGAGTCTCTGTGGCAGTGGCGGTGGCAGTGGCAGTGGCAGTGGCAGTTGAGAGGTAGGTGACGGTCTGTAGAATGGTTTTCTCGTCGGAAACAGTGGATGTCAAAGTGTTCAGGACAGTTTTGGTCTGACAAGATTTTAAGTTTGCTATTCGATGGAGGGTTAGGTGCTTACATTGTCGACAGTTTCTGTCTGAACCCAGGTCTTAACATATGTTGTTGGCTGGACGAGGGTGCTAACGGCAGTTACGGTCATGAAATCGGTCATCGTTTCCGTCTGGGTAGCGGTCTGAGTGAACGTCATCTTATCGACGAGAGTTGAAGTAGCGGTTTCAACCACAGTCTGAGTCTTTTGGGTCATTCAGCATGAAAGCGCTCAGAATCAAGACATCTAATACGAACGTTATCAATGATCTTGGTTGTCGCCCAAGTCTTGAAATAAGTGGTTGGGACAACAACGGTCTGAACATCGTGTTGGACAACAGTGGCGGTCTCCGTCTGCTTAAGGGTTTGGGTCGCAAAATCAGTCTCTGTAGCCGTGCGGGTGTAGACATTAGTCTCGGTCTGAGTCTCGGTAGCGGTAAGGGTGTGTTCGAGAACCTTGGTCTTGTCGATGACCTCGGTGGAAACCCAGACACGTGTAGTGGGGACATATTGCACAGAGGTGTATATTTGTGTTGCCGTTTCAAAGTCTGTCTTGACCTGTGTTGCAGTCTCCGTCATCGTGACCGTGGTGGGGACAACTTTAGTCTATGGTGAAACACGTTGAAAGGGAAGTTTCTTGAGGCGGGAAGTAAATTACCTCGGTGACTTGGTTAGTAACAGTGACCGTCGAAACATAATTCTGGCCATAGTTGTAGCAATCATTGATATTTCTGGAGTCGGTTCTAAGTCGAGGAGCACTATACTAGAGATACACTCACTGATTAACAATGACTGTTGCATAACAGCCTTGGATCTGGGGTTGATACTAGCAGGATATAAATAATGAAGCTATGAATAGGCTATCATCCGATCACTCACCCATGCGAGTGCACCGCAAGTCCCATCCGATTGCTTTTGGTAACCATAACCACATTGCAACTGCTTATACCCTCCGTTACTCCAGGAATTATAGGGCATATACTGGTAAAAGTCTTGGCCCGGAGCCGGTGGAGCTGTGTACTGAGAGGGAGGAGCGGCATTTGCATTATCGGCAGTGACTGTTGCGGAAGCAGACCCATAGACCGAAGAGTAAGGGGTCGGTGTCGCAGCGGGTGCGGATGAGGTGACTGGGACAGAAGAATAGCCCACAACAACTTGAGCAGCTGCGGCACTGACGAGTGAGAGACCCAGAAGCACAGACTTCATAAAGAAAGGTGGAAAATGCAGGTAAAAAAATAAAGAGAGTGAAGTCGAAGCTAGTTAAGCGGTCTACGCTTGCGTTAATTGTCTTGCAGTTAGAACGAGGTGGACTGCGAGCTAAGACGCCTTCTCAACAATGAGTTGGGCAGGATAGATGTATAAATCTGGAAGCTTACCACGAAAAGGCGAAAGAAAAAAAATAGGGAGAAAACGAAAACGAAAGAAAGAGGGTGAAGGTGAGGTTTGGATAGGAACAGGTATTTGAACCTTTGACTTAGTCTTCAACCTCACGACCATTGACATTTGTATCAAGTGTCATCATTTCAGGACCCCAAAAAAGTAAAGATCTCCGGTGCACATTAGAAAAAAAATTCGCAACCGATCTTATACCCATCTAGTCAGAGCCCGCAAAATTGGTGACGTTCGGCGGCAAAAATGTCTATACCACCGCTGATATCGAAACCTTTTCCTTATTTAGGTGATTTACGTATGTAACACTGATTAAAACCCGGATCAAGCATCAATCAATCAAGATAGGACCCCAAATCACTCAGTCAACGCTCGGTTGTGGTTGTGCTGATATGCTGATGGGTCTCTATGGCTTCGTATGCATGCTACCCTGTAATTGGACCATCACTGTGCCAACGAATCTCATGCATTGGGTCTATTCAAACATGTTACATATACATCTATCTATCCATCCGTTACGGAGGAGACAGCCTCGGGGGCGACAATGACAGTGATAGGGGTGTCCCTGAGGCAGCTGCCCGTCTCCCGAAGTCCCCGTGAACATCGAGCAAGATCTTGAGAGCATTTCTTGCTCGGACTTGCGCTAGTTCATCTGAACGGCTCGTAAGGGCAGTATTGACTTGGGGAGGAACATCCTGCCAGGGATACTGGAAAGAAGCTGTGTCAGATCATCACCAATCCCCAATTCACATCAACTCACAGGAAGCTAAGGTACACAGGTTGCATCTATTAGATGCGAATGGTGATCAAGGAGTATCATTAACGCACCAAATTTTTCAACGTTTCATACCCTGCAAAAAAGGTTCAGGGGTAAACCAGGCAGAACAAAGTTCAAACAAAGTCACCTAGTAGTGTGAATCCAAACTGAGGGCTGGACCGAATCACCCGAGCCGGACCACCTTTAAACAGGGCGCGGAAGCCTTCCTCACGGTCTAAAAAAATTCCTTAGCAACTTGTTCATACGTGAGCATTTACGGACGCACAAATCTTTACAAAAGCATCACGCAAGCCTTGGTAGTGAGTCTGGCCTTTTCTTGCCTCGACCTGGAGTCGAGTTTTCACAACATCTGAAACCAGCGATCAGGACACAGCAACTGAACAAAAAGACCGGAGCGCACCAGCTGGTGTAGTAAGATACGCAGCTGGCATGCCACTATTGGATGTACTGCATCAGAATCTTTCCCATCAGTGTATTTAAACCTACGCGATGGCTGCTGCCGCCAGTGTTTCAGCGAATGACAGCTTTTTGCCATTATACCCTTCATAGAAGACATCTTTCTTCAGGTGCGAGTATGCTGGGAAATAGATAGCAGAAAAAGGGATGTCACGAAGCAGGCATGCACTCGAGCCCTTGTACAGGCCAATGACACCCAATTGTCGAATAATGTGTATTGCACCTCTAGGCTTGATACCCTCTAACTTGGCAGCCTCACCTTGGATCTGAAGGCGGATCTTGCTGTGCGACATGGTAAAAAAAGTGTTTTTGGGTCAAAACCAACAGACCTACACAATTTCCAAAGGGTTCGTGAAGATCTATGGCACGTGATATGTATTGTCCTGTAGAATAAATCTCAAAAAGATACATACCACTTGGCATCCACCCGCCATACCACCAGCAGCTAATTCCCAGTGTAGCCTGATCCGTCCTGTTTCGGGATCCATTGCTCTTGAACGGACTAGGTCATTGACAGTCAGTTTAATGGCTTTCTCCGGTGCAACGCCCTGTAAACTCATGTCATCGACGGGGCTGTTGGACAGCTTGACTACAACTGAAACTACATACAACAAGCTGAGGACCGAGGCCACGATAAAAACCTAGGAAACCTTCGTTGCGGAAGATTTTGCGGGCACAGTCTATGCTATTCTTGTATAGAAGCTGACCAACAACAGTCGATCGCTGATTTTGCATACTGCGAGAAATATCAATCCATTTCCCTGAAACAGAATTGATGGAATTTACCGAGTTTTGACTATGGAGAAGGTACATTGAATTGAAGAAAATCACACGTCGAGGCCACTTACCCATGTCAATGGGATAAACGATAGTTGCGCCAAAAGCACCAGCGACACCTTGGAATACTTGAACTGTCTGCTAGCGAATTCAGTATGCAATGACGTACCACCTTGAACGAAACTATAGGCAGACTGGAAGAAAGTGTGGAAAAAGCTTTTTGTGCTTGGAGTTTGGGTTTCAAAGGCAGAGTGCGGTGCTTCCCACCTGGGATCCAAAAGTTGGGCGAAGTCGAGGAGAGTCAACCGCTGGTTCCCAAAACCACGGCCAGCAAAATGGAATATGATCGAGGCTTCCATGGGTGTAAATAGAGAATAGCGGGAGCTGGAAGCAGAATAATTGAGGAAATCGGATTGGTCGATGCGGCCATCCTTACTCTTTGCTGTAGCTTCACGGATGATCCTACCAATAGTCAATATAATGGTTACGATACATAACCAAGAAAGATTTGCCTCTCGACCATGTCCATCTCTACATTTAGAGTGTTTATGAATAAGTATGAGAATGTCTGATTCGACACGAACCTCTGATAACATTATGAAAGGCAATGACTTCTGAGTAGGATATACGTTGCCCGGGTGTTAAAGTGCATAGTGTAGGTAACCGGTCTATGACGGCATCAGACAGTTTATGTCCAGCAATTTCCTTTGTCCAACATCAGTGAGGAAGGATAGGATAAGGAGAAGGGCTACTAGAATGATTCGCTTAAATTGTTCAGGAGTAATATACCCGTCCTGATCTTTGTCTAGGTGTTTGAAAGCCTGGCGAAGACGTTCGCCTTGAAGCCCTTTCATCAATTGAGTAAACTCATTATCTGGTATGACATCAGGAAAGCTTCATCTGGAAAGGGAAATGACGAACAGCCCAAAACATGTGTCCCATCTTTCTTTCCGAGGTATAGTTTGACCCAATCACTAAAAAGATACTCGGATGCATAAACTAAAAACTGTCACTTCATTTCTCACCAGTCAAAATTAAAAGGAATGGCATCAGGCCCAATATTCGCGGAAAAGACTGTCTTGAACTCGTCGAATGTGATGTATCCAGAGTCGTCCCTGAAATTTCCAGGTAAGCTTAACTACAGAAGATACCCCATTATAAAGCTCACACGTCAAAGAATTGGAACGCAATCCAATAATCCGCATCCGGTCTCTTCAACAACGTTTCGAATACTGTGTAATCTTCCCAAGATACAAGCCCACGCCGCGAAGTGTCAGCCACGCGGAAAAGAACGGAAAACTGGGCACGGTCAATTTTTGTTAGATCACCCTTTGGCACGATTGCGTTCACAAAGCTTTCCGGATCCAGGAACCTATGGAGGCATGAGCGATGAGAACCCTCCCAATCAATGTGAATATTGAAGAGGACTCACTTGTCGCCGTTGACGACCTTAGCATTAACTTCGAAAGTTCTTCTCCAACGTTTAAGCTCATTTTCTGGCACAGCAACTGCAGTGCGCACGGTCTTGAAGGCAGATGAAAGGGGCGAGCTCTTGGATCCAGACGCATCACTGGGAGTGGGCGGGACAGTTGAAGAAGCAGAAGCCATGAATGAGGAAAGGAGCTCAGAGACAGCAATACAAGGTTAGGTTAACGTGCAAGTAAATTACTAGGTGTTAGTTAGCGTGAAGTTTTCAATAACTAGGGCATTAACTTTATTCGGAAAGCCGAGATCAACCGATCCGACTATCGCGGTCCGAGTTGAAATACTGTTGAAATACTACAAATACCTAACTATCAAATCCTACTGCATAAGGGAGGCGGAAACTAATGCAATACATCTCCTTATTCGGTGCGACAGAGCGTACCAAATGAAAAGACGAATCTTCATCTAGAGAAACACCTAGTTCGTGTTCCACTCGCTGATGGATTGTTCAGCACTAAGGCGAGCTTCAGGGTCAAAATAGTACCTGGCGTATGTCTGCTTTCGCGTTCTGCAGGTCTAGTTCCCGCGTAAAACAGTGGCAATGTACCATTGGCATGACCTCATATGTGGAAGTTAGATCGTACTGTTCGTCAACCGCCAGGATACCACGAAACGCGTCCAAAAAAGATATAGCAGTATCTGGTAAATTCATAACGAAATGGTCGATGCGCTTACGACTTTGTAGATTGCGCCTGAGGGGAAAATTCTCTCCATTCTGAAAAGCCCGTGTCCGCCTCTTTTCCTTATCCTGCTGGGTTCTGCTTAAAGGCGGTCCGTTAAATGGGGGAAGTGGGTTATCATACACGCGTTTCGCTATCGTTCTTATGAAATCACGACCGTCTTCACATGACGTCCGGACGAGGTCTGTCACCTTGAATTGAGATGAGCCTTTGCTTGTCCAATAAGAAAACGAAACCAACCCGATTATTGTGCACATTTTTTTCCAGGTATGTATAACTGACAGGATTTAAATCATTCGCCAAGACAGCACAACCTTTCCGTCCGGCGGGAATAGCAAAAGGGCCAACTCCTGCAAAAACATCTACCACTACATCTTCAGGTTTGAACATCCGAACTAGACGCTCATGTTCGGTATGGAGTCTTGAATTCCAGTATACTTTCGAGAAATCAAAAGTGAATCGACAATCTGATTCATGCTGCAAGACGTCAGTTGCAATAAACAATATGAGGATTGAAATTTACGTGTTCAACGATAAAGTCCTGTTCTCCAGCAATGACCTCCATTTTAAAAAATCGGAACTGTGTATCGATGCTATCTAGTTTGTTAACGACAGTTCGGACTTTTTTATTTTTCTATATCAGCATGAAATGCACTGAACAATTAGGCCAAGGAATATTTGGAATACCCACATCGAGAATCAGCTGACCAATGAGATGTTTGTAGGGGAGGTACTCAGGCAAAAGGTTAACATGAGCTGAAGGATCAGGTGAAATCAGTAGGAAATGGGTGCTGAAAGAGATAGCTTACCGATGTGACCCGTTATAGCAAAACCGCTTGGTGCACCTTCTCGCAACTCTGTGGGCAAGACTTGTTGCATGATTTCATCTTGAATGTACGCCTTCAGAATGAAGTCACGATGACGTTAGGCGGACTCACCGGCCGTCCAATAGTCATAATCCAGATCAATTCTGAAATCTGTTAGTCCGTGAGCCTCTTTATCGATGTATTCCTTTGCTTCAGGGGAAATGTCAACTATCTTGCAAAAGATCAGTTCTTGCGCCTGAAAGGTCTCGTAAAAGCTTCCACCTGTGTGCGAAATTCGTAAAAGAACCAACCGATCCCCGTTCGGGTTTTCCGGATCTGAAGACACGCTCCGCACTTTTGGTAGGTTCATAAGAATTCTTTATTGCATGATGAGAAACCCAATGTGATTCTGATGCCAAACGACATACCCTTTCAGAGGCTGCGCCTTCAGAAACTGACCAGTTTTATTCGGAGGTACTCGTGCCGCGAGGACTTTCAAAGTTTTGTGGAACACGGTTGTATCAAGTTGTTCCCGAGGCCCATTATAGGGAGGAGGAGATGCATCTAGATAAGCATGGGACGACATGGGACGAAATTTTGACAGGGTTCTCAAGCGGAACATGCAACTTACAATCGGCGTCAAGAATTACTAAATTCTGTTTGGCAAAGAGACCTACAGCAAATAGCTGGCAGCCATGTCCCTTCTCGAAGATGCCGGTGGACCACTATATCGCAGATGATTATGAGTGTTCCGAAGTACGATTGCCAACCCATCTTATACTCACGGTTGCCGAGAGTAGTGACAATGGTTGGACTCCTGTTCTTCTCTCATTGGTTGATAAAAGCACTTGGCATAGCTTATATAGAATTAGATCATACTACAGCCAGAGGTTCGTCGACGCTACTGTTCTGGATCCTTTTTGTTCGTTCCCTGTGAAGAAAAAACTGTATCGCCTATGACAGATCTACCACCAAGCGATGTATTAAGGCATCTCGTTGATGTGCATTGTCATCCGACAGATACACATCCTGTTTCGTCAAGGGCAATGGAAGAACTGCTGATCACCATCTGCGCGATGGCGACTCGAACGGAAGACCAAGCTTTAGTGAAAGATCTAGCAGTGTCATACCCTTCCAAAGTGGTCCCCTGTTTCGGTGCGATACCATCTACGTGACGGTCTTCATACTTGAAGTTGAAGATTCAACCCTTTGATTCTGTGACACTCGCAGGATATCACCCTTGGCTTTCTCATTGTATCACACTTGACCCATCGCTGTCGAAGGAAGATCACTACCGTAGACTCTTCCTGGATGTGCAGAAAACAGTTACGCTCGAACATCAGACTATTTTTGATGGTCTTCTTCCGACTTTACCTCTGCCACGATCTTTAAATGACATCCTTGAAGAAATGCGTCACAATCTCAATATTTTTTCGAACGCTATGGTTGGCGAAGTAGGAATGGACCGTTCCTTTCGTGTCCCTTATGATTTCTGCGAAAGGCCACGCCGCTGCACGCCTTTCACCGTCCCGATTGACCACCAAATCACCATTCTTGAAGCTCAGTTAGACCTCGCTATTGAACTCAAACGTAATGTCAGTATCCATAGTGTCCACCTTCAGCAAGCAACTGTGGATCTTTTGAATCGACTTGCAAAAAAACACGGAGATTCATTCTATCGCATCAGTGTCGATTTGCACGGTTGTGCCCTTAGCTCAGAAACTTGGAGAAGTATTGAGGTACGAATGACTTTTGCACGGAAGCCAGTCTGATCCCTGGACAGGAAAGGCATACCAACATCTACATTTCACTTTCAACAATTGTCAATGGGAAGTCACCGAGGTACAAGACATTGATCGCTGCTTGTGCCGATGATAGGATCCTTGCTGAGTCGGATTATGATGATATTAACATGAGTACACCACAGACATGGGATATTACGAAGACTATCGCCGAAGTTAAACAGCTGACACTTGAGACAACGTGGTCGGGAAAGCTAGAAGAACGGGGTGTGGTCTGTCGCTTGAAAGAGAACTGGGAGAGGTTTTGTGAAGGAAATCATACTCCTCCATCCAGACAGCACAAAGTGAATAGAAAAATATCATAGCCCATCTCCTCGAAAACAACGTTGTCGGTTACAAATAAGTAAAACATTGCATCAATACAGGCCCCGAGCGGTCTTGTGGTCCATACCGCAACGAGATCATTTTCGTCGAAGTGCACACAGATGTCACCAAATACAGAGTTACCATGGCTGTAATCCATAATGGTGCAAAGGCCATTGGCGGGCCAAGTTGAAGCTCACATGAATAGTAACCATACCGTACCTCAGTTCCACAAATACGTGAGTAAGATAATGGTGCAAGTGCCAATCAGAACACCTAGGATAATGGAATCCCGCCGTCGCCGAGATTTGATCATCGAAACAAGACTGTTGATACCGGGCATCTTGTCTGAACGAAGATGAGAACTTGGTATTGGGAGCTTGACGACAAATACGTACTCATGACTGTAACCATTGTGACATTTATCTTGGAGAGCGCTGTTCTTTGACGTGCAAATCCCGAACGCGTTTCATAGGCTTGACTGCTAAACCGTGAATATCACAAACATGACGAACGAAAGATCTCACGCTAAGATGTCGTCTGTCATCCGGTGTGAGTTGTCTATTCGCCCCCTTTCTGCCAGTAATGAATCTGCCGCAGACGACTTGTAGGCACTAAATTGGACGTCATTATGCATTCTCATCGTATCAAATTCAACGCACTCAATATCATTTCGCACACCAGACAGAAGATTAGCCTTGTCTAATGCGGTATGAACATTAGCCTTATGAAGGGTTGAGCATTTGAGGGTCAAAGGATAGTAGTAACATGCCTTCGTCCTCCGCAGTTCTCTTGAACTATCCTGGAATATTTCTCGGTGTCGCTGTATTGTCCGAAGCATCGAGGCTGACAGTGTGTCTGGATTACTTGCCAACATCGACAGTTGCTCGTTGAGATCCTCTAACTAGTAATTGCCGTAGATAGTGATTGTCAAAAGAAGCCTGAGGAGATAGTACCTCTGACAAAAGGTCTTCCAGTTCCTGCTCCAAATCCTTCCAACGATTGCTCGAACCTGTTGCTTCTACATCCTGGTTGGGTTGAGCAATAGTGGCTGCCAACTGAGCATACGTAGTAAGTTTGGAGTCAAAGATATTTTCCAGTGTCCGGCACTGTCTATGTACTTTGTCGTAGGTGGTCATGGGAAGTATGGATCCTGCACCAAAGGCCACGGAAAGCGACGCAGTCACGTGTCAATATATAAATGCAAAAAGGAATATAGCCTCTGCTTTACTCTCAGAGCATCGAACTTCTATTGCTGACAAAGGGAACTCGCTGTACTGTCAAACCTCGATCATGGAGTCAATGACGTAGACACCTACGTTCTTGGTGCAGGTATCAAGGTACTCTAAATGTCCGTTCTCTGCCAAAGACACCTTTCACGCACCCTTACAGCATCATTTCGAGCTCGTACCATGTCCACGAACGCTACCGGTCTTAAGCCTGAAGAAACGAAAGCACTCAAGGAGCGTCCTATTCACAGCCACGAGCAACCAGTCATCACGGCTATCCGGGAGGTATATATATTGCAAATTCATCTGGATTCTACTGATCTCTCCATCTAGATGTATACTTGTTCAGCCAAGGAGGTAGCGTATATGCTAGTTCCCTCTCGTCCTTGTAACTGACCCATGATAGAACACATTCAATATATATGCCAATGATGCAATCTTTCACGATCCTGTAGGGCTTGCCAAAGGCCCAAAGTCCGTCGAGGCTCAATTTATCGGGCTGGCCAAGGTCAGCTCTTCTTTATTGTTTCAAGCATTGATGATTGTCACCGCCTCAGATTTTCCCTCGGGCCGAGATCCAGAACTTCAGATTGTTAGAGAATCCACCCTCAGTCATGCCCAATACCATTCTCATTGATCAAGATGTCTCTTATTATCGTAATCCTAAGACCTCTCCTACAAAGGTCCGTCCTTACATTTGGTGGGGTTCGCCCTTGTATCAACTTGCCGCTAGACTTTAAATTCTCTTCTTACTATCACACTCGATGATTCAAACAAGGTCAAGACCCACACTGAGGAATGGAATCATCATAAATCAGCATCTAAGGACGATGGATTTTTGGGCATGTTGAATGAAGAACGGAAAAAGATAACAGCGAACTTAACTGAATTATTCGTTCACAAGAACTGAATGATGTGATAAGTATAGACCTACGTTTACTAGTAAAAGCACAGTTTCTCAGAATCCAAACCAAGATTTTGTCGAGTTTTGTGCTGCCAGTCTCTTTGCCTACAAAATAAAATCAAGTCGTGGTCGTACAGATTAGAAGTCTGATTACCTGTGAGAGCATATCTTTGCTCCCTTGCTCCATGGACTTGAAGCTTTCCTCGAGACTTCCGAGCATTTGCCTGTGAATCAATCAGCTCAGACTTTCAATAATGAAAAAGCGCAGTGAGCACCCTCTCTCATCCATAGTGGTCACCAACTGGCTACACAAATTTGGCCGAACGACTGCTGTAAACGAGGTTCCTGGATCTGCCATTGAATCCTCTTTCTGCGGCGGCATGTCTCGAGTTCGCATGACGGGCTCAGGTCTGTGTGGACCCCCCACTGATCGATGCGTATGAGTGATCGAGCGACAAGGTCCCACAAACAGCACCTACACAATTCATCGATCTGCTGACCCGACATAGTTCGGCTAAATTGGAACCAAGAACGGAAGGAAGAAGGTCCAATAGGAACAGGTTGGGGCTGAGAAGGTATTCTACCCTTGTTCATTGTGAGATCGACAAGTGGGGAATCTTCTGTCCGAGAGAAATTGAACAACGTCCCATATGTAGATGACTGCACCAGGTCAGTGGCACCACGGACGTCAAAATTGATGAAATGACCACTCTCGTCAATACTTGTCGAGCTGTATAGGAGCCAAGATCCGTCATATCAAGAAGACGATGCTCGATATAAATACCTGAAAAGGGTGGTAGGCGCCGGAGTGCTGCATATATGCTCCAAGCAAGGCAGAGAATACACATGCACCGTGTTGTTAGTGAGCGCAACAAAGGCACTTGAACCTGACTCGGTGGTGTCAGCATACGATAAGGCGGATGTACTGTGTACCGACCTAAGCGTTCGACAATTTGCACATCGACCACAGATCCGGATTTGGCGCTCCATTCTGCTTTTCCAATACGTTCACCGGTAATATTAAGAAAACTCCTCACTCCTTTCATCCCGGCCGCGACAAGAACCACCGGTCCAACTTCTTTCTCATGGAAATGTAGCATATCCATGAAACGCTGTCTGTCCGCCTTGCAAGATGCTCCAGTTTTGGCATCGACGACAAAAGTCCCGTTGGGGAGAGGGTTCGGCACCACCTTGTTGAAAGTTACTGGACCTTCGAATTTGAAACCTTCATGAGACTGCGAGATCGTATAGACGTCTTCATTCCCAGAAAGGCGAATAGCAATCAAACGTAGTAAAGGTTTGGGGTCTACCTTCAATGGTGAATTGAACGTTCACATGGAGAGACGGAATACTTCACCATCGTCTACCGGACTAACAGTCCAAGTCAAGGAAGCGACTGTGTCAATTTCGGCAGTGAAATCTACGATATGATGGAGGCTGAATGAATGCTTGGATGATCTTGAAGACCGTTGTCTCGGTTTTGTAGGTCTATGGAGCAGGGTGGGCCCTCGCATATCGATAACGTACAAAGCACCATCAGAATAAGCTGTGGCGACAAAACCTTTGACTGGCGTAAGCCACATGGAGATCTTCGAATGCAAACATGTCCACTTACCAATTTCTGAAACTGCAATGGATACAATAGTTTCTTTTTCTATCCTACTGAGAGCGAAATATGGGGCAAGTTTCTTCCACGGCTCAACCGTAATGTTTTTCAACAATTGCAATTCAATATCATGAACTTCTTTTGTTTGTTGAGCTGTCTGGACGTTTTTGGGGTGATAGACAAGCAGTTCCCCAGTGTTGAGTGCGATTACACATTCTTGTGTCCGAGAGACGAAATGCACTGCGGTAATGGTTCTTCTCGACCCTTGTCCCTCTGTACTACGCTCACTGTAAATGACATCCAGAGCAGCTTGCACATCAAATTCAAGTGGATCAATCGCTTCCGGAAAATCATGCGATAGGGGGGAATTATTGTGCGTCTCTTGGAGATGGTCGCTGAAGTCATAGAAGTTGACTGTCAAATCTCTGTTCGCACAAACAAGGAGTCGGTGAATGCGATTCTATGGGGAGAAATTGTGAGAAAAAGCTGTCAATACTACCAGGTTAGCTTGCCTTCGTTCTTGGCCCCTCGAGAGTAGATTTCATCACTGTACAACCCGCCGATAGCCTGACTCGGGGTTTGATATATCCTGTCTCTGCTGGGCTAACAAGATCCTGATAAACATCTTTCGGAACGACTTGCATCTTGTATGCATCTCTGGCAAATTTCCCTCCAGAAAATTCGTATGGAAGACTTACTGATTGTGGGAGGCTAGCAAGTGATAAGTCCTCAAGTATAAAATCCAGGTCAAGCTGGTTACCCTCGGACTGTGAAACCTTTGCTACCTGTGATTGTCGTAGCTGAAGAGAGAAATCAGTTGGAGGAAACTCTCGTGCTTCGAGAAGACGTTCATCTTGGCCGACTTCAGAGAGTATGAGGATAGCGTATGGATTGTATGTGTAGTTGAAGTGAGGGCTATCATGAGGAACAAGGTAGAAGTCTTGAATAGATGTCTGGGTGGAATAGTGATAAGTCTTTATTTCTGCGAGGGATTGTCGGATGGCATTGAGTACGAAGTGAAGTCCATCCTCTTCAGCGGGTGAAGAGGTTGTATGAAGATCTTCAGGATTGAATGCAGGAAACCAAAGAACATTCAGCCCAAAGCCTTTGTCTGGCTCAGTGCCTCCCAGCACTCTCAGGGCAGTTTCTCCTCGCAGATCCTTCAAACTTTCAAACCCACTCCAACAGATCTTGAATATAGGTTCTCTCAAACGTAAATCTGTAGCTTTGCCAAGATGGGCTTCAAGCGTTTCGGGGTCGACTACATTTACATCGAGATCGTCCAAGGTCCGAACGAGAACTGGCTGCTCAGAATTTTCTGAGGCCCAGAAAGCGATCGAACCGTCAGTGTGTCCGACAGCAAAGAAATGTCCGGTTGGATGAATGGCGACACAAGTGACAGATGGTCGACGGGGTAACAAGATGTCCTGGTATTGACATCAATTGACGAGGCATGCAAGAGTAGATTTTCTCCAGACCTGAGAACCATATCCTTGACCACCAGGAGCACCGGGAGGAAGTACCAGATCGAAATTACGGATAGCTTTGCGGTCTTTCTGCATGTCAGACATCCTTTAAGTAAATAGAAGATGTTACAACGGGCTCGTTTACCAAGTCCATCAAGACAACACCATCTACATGCACAGATGAGGATCTGGACGCGCGAGAATGGTATATTTAAGAAACCTTCATATGCAATAAACAAAAGGTTGAGATTTCGAGGATGGTGTACCAATTCAACAGGTTGGCACGTACTACATATGATTGAGTTAGCAGGCCGGGACAACAGGTACTAACGAAACGGACGAATTGTGGGTGCATGGAAGCGGGAACCCTGTTTTCAGTTTCTGCTCTTCGTAGAGCCGCCACATGTTTGGAAGGGTGTAGGGTGATTTTTGCATGCAGGCGAGATCGAAAGACTTCACTTCCCCGTTGATCAGGGAAATGAATATCTGCTCTGCTCATTCGTGAAGTTTTCATACTCTATATACAACTACTAACGTGGTTGTGAGAGGGTGAAAGCATCGTGAATCTGGACGGTAAATACATGACCAGAAGAGCATATGAAGCAATCAGAAGAGCGTACGTTATAGGACCCCATTGAACTTTGGCCATGTATTTTGGGCCTCCTATCGGTGAAAGGTCCCATACGTGTAGGTAATGACTGCTGTCTGAGTGGATAAAAGAAATTGTGAGAGGCTAGCGGGGAAGGCGAGGATTTTACCTATGCAAACAAGCCTCTCAGCTAACAGGCCAAACTGAAGGAACCGCACAGGAAGAGTTTCGGGTAAGAGAAGCCTAGTTACCACACCTGGACCACCGTGAAGATGTATTAATCCTCGAGCAGTGCCTTCAAAGATGCTTCAGAGGCTGACAATTGTGGCAAAGATAAGTGACAGCCACCTATGGCAAGTAAGCAAGAGACGGGGTCAAAGGTGACGACGGTGATGTCAAGGGGGAACTCGGTATCTTTCAATATCCCGATTTTCCAATCAGTCGCATCCCGCACGGACAGAGATAAATCAGGAAAGTCAGGACAGCCATCACGCTTCAGAAACATGGCTGCAAAACTTTGATAGCTAATAAGATTGACAAATTGGGGTCACAGGAGAAAAGACACGGACAAATCAAGACAAATCATCGATTTTGACACTGTCATTACAGGCCAGGATCAAGACTGCTTAGTACAGGATCTGCAGTGATAAATAATTTGATGTAAACTTGTATCTAGTATACAGTGCAGGGAGTTTGTAAAATAATAAAAAACAAGATAATGGGTATATACTGCCTAAGAGTTCCTATAGTCTTCGAATTTCTCCTACGTATGCAGAGGATTGCCGAGATGCTGGTCTGACTGAGGCCTGAGTAGATGTGCCACGTATTTTTCCCAGCCAACTTCGCTTTTCCTTAGCTGCAGAGTTGAGAGGGGCATTACTCCGTGGACTGTTTGTTACGTCTTGGATCAACGGTGTCGAGAGAATTGTAATTGGGTGCTTGGAAGACTGGGGGACTTTGTTGCGTATCGGGGTGAAACCAGATGGTAGATTTCCCATCATCCTGCGAACCCTGGGTGTGGTACTTTCATTTTCCCGACTTGGAAGGCTTTCTACAGTAAAACCTTGTGGTGGTATTGCCCCGCAATGTTCGAAGTCGTCGGGGGCTCTTCGTTTGACTCCTATCACGGAAGATGGAGGGTCGGTAGTGCGCTCCTGAGCTCGTGGTTGTCCTGGTGTACGGACTTGAAAGACTGGTGTCGGTCTCTCCGGCGTTTTTGGTCGCAGAGTGGTGGTAGATGGGCGAGATGTATCGTATAACGTTGATGATTTAGATACTGAGGCGCTTGGTGGTTTGTCAGCTAAAGCTGAAACAATAGTTCCAGTAGACAAGCGTGATGATCGACGACGACTGTTCCGCGCTTGCAGTTCTTGCATCCCTGGCGTCTGTGAGGGAGGATAAGAGTTCTGTTGTGCGGGGGGATTTGTAACTATAGGGGACACCTCTGCAACCACTTTGGTGCTGACTGTTGTGTTTTTTGCCGCGGCAAGTTTCGCTTGGAGATTCTGGACTTTTCTGGTCAATGACTCCACCTTGCTCAAAAGCTTCTTGTTTTCTTTCAACATCCTAGATAGATGCTAAGCCTGTCGTCACTCAAAGTCAGTACAGAAGAACATACTCCAGTGCACGATCATCATTCTCCTCAATCTCAGTACATTTTGCCTTGAGCAATTTCTCCATCTCGTTGTTTTTCTCTTCGAGGTCTACAAGGGCATGCTTGAGATGTCGCGATTCAAGTTCTACAAGCTTGTCTTGAAGTTGAGCTAGCTCGCGCTTGTATTGAGCGCTCTGAAGACTTAAATTGATCTCTGAGGTTCTGGAGATCGTTTCTACTCGAGAGAGCTCAGTCTGAGTGTTGTTGAGGTTCATCTTAAGTGCTTCCAGTGCAGAATCTCTGGAATTGTGATCAAGTCATCGACGTACTGTCAGCCAACAGACTCACCTCTCGCGGATTTGACGCTCAAGTGCATTTGTGTACGAGAGAGACTTCTGAATTTGGGCTTCTAGATCAGTATTATACTCTTGAAGATGCTCCTTTTCCTCTTTGCTCTTGGTCAATGATGCTTGATTGCCTTCAATTTCCCTACCAAGCCTCTCAATCTGCTGTTCTAACGCATAGAGACGTGCATGAGCAGTTTTACTTTCAACCGATGCGGCTCGTATTTCGGCAGCATGGCTTCGCTCTTTTTCCCTCAAACATTGTGTCGCCTTATCAAGTTCTCTGGTGAGATGCCGGAGTTCCTGAGCTTTGTCCTCTGCTGAGTCGCTCAATTCGGTAATTTGAGACTCCAATCGTAGATTGAGTGACTCAAACTCCTGGTGTTTATCGGTATGGGCCATAAGGTTTTTCACAAGGTTTTCTCGTTCCTCCTGCAAGCGCGAAATCTCCTCCGAAAGGAGTCGATTGGTATCTTCCACATTTGCTTGCGCCTGCTTGATGTTCTCACTCTCCTGCATCAGGACATCGAGTTCTGTCCTAAGGGAATCAGAACCCCTTGCAGCACTGTCCTTTTTCATCTCCAGATCCTGGCAGATGACAGAAAGGCCCGAGACCTCATCATTCAAATCGCCCACTTGTATCTCCAGTTCATTGATCCGGGATAGAGCCTGCGATAGTGCCTCTTGATGCTCTTGTCTAGATACACCCCAGTCCGTGCGTTCTGCTTCCAGTGTGGTGGTAGCCACCAACAATTCTTCCCGTAAGTTTTCTATCTCTGCCTCGTGAACAAGGGCTAATTGAGACCGAGCCTTTTCATATTCCACAGACCGGACCTCTTTCTCTTGCTGCATTTCCTCTAAACGTGCTGATGAATCAATAAGCTGCTTTTGAATACGGCCGTTCTCTTCAGCGACTTCGGATATTCTCCTCTTTAGTGTGTTGATCTCGGTCTGATACTCGGACGACTTATTGGCGAGTTCAACAACAGAAGACGAAGAACCATGACGAAGAGAAGCGCATTCATCCTCTAATCGTCGATTTGTAGCATGCTCCTCGTTGATTTGTTCGTTGGCCAAGGCGAGGTCATTTTTAAATCTGGCTTTTTCGACCAGCAATCGTCGAGCAAGGTTGTCGACTTTCTTGAGCTCAAGTTGGCTGATAGCTAGGACAGTAGTAGCCTGTCTCATCTCTTGCGCAGTTGACAGACGAATCTCATCGAGATTAATTTCCAAAGCAACGCATCTTTCCTGCGAATTCTTGACCTGGTTCTCAAGGGCAGTGACCTGGTAGCGTGGTGGAAACTTTTTCCTAGTTTCAACAAGTAGACAGATGAGCGTCTTGAGGGCTTGGTCACTGCTAGCAAACTTGGACTCCAGTAGTTCCACTTCTTCCTCCAGTGACTCGACCCGCGACAGCGCTTCATTTCTAATCTCCCTCGCATCCGCACAATCCTCGAGCATCGCCTCATTTTGGGTGGTAAGAGTCTCAAACTCGAGTCTCATTTCTCCTATAATCTCTTCCTGTAACTTCAGGTTGGTTTCCAGGCGGCGTATATCGTGCTGATGTATGCCAATTTGTTCGTTGCGACGCAAAACCCGATCCTCGAGTTCGACGATCTGATTACGAAGGGCATGCGTAGCTTCGCTTGAGGACATGGAGGAAAGCTGATTAGCTTGAAGCGCGTTATATCGTTCTTCAGCACTTGTCAACTCATTTTGCGCAGCCTGCAAGTCTACTGTCAAATTAGCAACCTGGAGAGCTAGAGAGTCACGCTCTGACTCGACAACTTCAAGGGTTCTTGAGACTTCTTTCAGGTTCTCATTGACTTGATCGAGATGATCTTGCGAGATTTTTTGTGAGAACTTCATCTCGTTCTTTTTCTCTTCCAGTTGCGACGCAAGATCATCGTGCTCACCCACAATTGAGACAAGTTTTACTTCTAAAGTCTCATTCCTCTCCTCCGATTTCTTGAGTTGGTAAATAATCTGGTTATGCTCCTCCTGTAGTGCCGAGTATTTATCAAAATCAGCCTGAGCACAACGACCATGGTGTTCCTCGCGTTCAATGCTTTCAGATAATTGTGACTGGGATTGGTCAACTCGAGTCTGTAGCCTTGAAACAAGAACTGCCAACGCAGGTACTATACAGACGAGGCTTCGAGCGCCTTATATAGACAAATCAGCCATCATTCTTGGCACGGCAATCCAATGGACCCTACCGTTCGGTTCACTTTGGTTGTGATCCAGAGGCAAGGCACTAGAAATCGACCGCTTTTCCAGTGCTTCGACCGTGAATTTATGCTCCGTCTCAAGAAATTGTAGATCGCGACTGAGACCATCGCGCTCTCCCCGCAAACGCTCAATGGCATTGAGGAGCTTGGCAACATGCAGGACATCTATTTCGCCAGTGGTTTTCGTATCCATGCTTTTGAAGGAATGCCCTTGGTCATCAACAGGATTCAGCTTTATCCTAAAATGAAGTGAGAATAATTTAATGGAGGGGGAAATGTTGCCTACGGCTCTTTGACCAATTTGTCAAGCTGATCCTGCTTTTCCTGTAAAACACGCTCCATTTCCTGAATCTGAATTTGATAACATTGGAGTTCATTCATCGCGTCCTCCCGTTCCCGCTCAAGATCGATGCTTCGCGTCCGCAAATCTACCACCTTTTCTGTCTCAGCCTTCAATCGCTGTTCTATGTTCTGGAGCTTTTGCCTCGAATTTTTGTCACAATTTGACCGTCGAAGCGATTCTTCTAGAGCAGCAATCTTGGCGTCATCCTCTTCGATCCTCTGCAGCAACTCTATTTCTCGCTTCAGACCTCCATCTTGTTCCTTATGGTAATTCAGCTCCTCTTGCTTCTCCTTCAATAAAGCCTGTAAGTTATCGACCTGCGACTTGTGACTGGCTTCCTGTGCAAGCCTTTCATTGTCCGCCCGCAACAGCTCATCCTGAGCCTGCGTTAGCTTTTCTCGTGATTTTTGTATCTCAGACTCCTTCCCACTAAGCATATCGTGCAATTCTCTGATATCCTTCTCCATAGCCCTGATCATCAGGTCGTTGTGTGAGGCAGATGAAGATCGAGACGAACGACGGCGACTGGACGCCATTTTAACGGAATGCAGCTCCCGGACATTTGATTCCAGCTCCCGGACTCGACCCTCTAAAGTAATCTTCTCTTCCTCTAGTTTCCTCCCGCGAATATAATGGTCATTTGAAGTACTGGAAAGACGTTCCAGGGTAGCTTCTAGGTCACTTGTTTCTTTGTCTTTTGCCTTGAGCTTGCTGTTGGCAGTTTGGAGGGAGGCTTGAAGGTTATGGCAGATGTTCTTCTCGTCGCGTAGGTCATTTTTGCATTGAGTAAGATCATTTTGCAAACGCAAGGTTCGTTCGTCCTCTGCAGCCAACTATTTGACATAAATATAGGCCAGTACCACTCATACAGTACATACTTTTCGAAGAGCTTCAGTTAAGCTTTCCCTGAGGTCCTTAAGTTCAATAGCTTGCTTCATCAAATTAGTTTGCTGGTTAGCAATTTCACCATCTAATAGTTTGGTAAATTCCTGTTTCCCAATATGAAGCATGATGCTTGCCTTTGCTGGAAAGTCTGTCCTTAAACCGTTGAATTTCATCAGAAACGTCGTCAGCTCCGATCTTCAATACCGACATTGCGGAGAGAAGGTTGAAACTTTCAATAGCAGCTACGCGACTGATCACGTGGTAGAGTTGGATGCATGTCATGTGATATACCAGTGGACAAGGAGCTGCCGATCACAGTTCACTCAGGAACTTTGTTTTATTTGCCTTTTGCTTTGTTTAGGTGTCCAACTGAATGCACATCTAGCCAGTCGGTCCAAATACACAACTAAAATGCTACGTTCTATAGACAGTAAACAACTGCTTTATTCATACCTAACTACATGCTACGGCCATATGTTACCAGTGTGATAACATTGCAATACATGAATCTCACCCCAGGAGTCACTGTAGATGGTAGATGAGTGAGGAATAGATTGGCAGTTAGTGTCTCAGATATATGAAACCACAAAAAGGAAATAAACAGAGAAGTGAGAGATCGACATTTATCCATCATAATGTAGTGTCAAAATCAGTGGCCACCAAGACATTTCACTTTCTTTCATGGATCCCGACAACCCACACATGTATCCTCGATATCCTCCTATCGACCCTCAGCAGCTTGCCTATATTGAAGTCTTCTGTAACAAGACAATTGACTAGATTGTCAAGAATCACTGCTATCCTCTTTCTCCTACACATTCTTTAATCGTGGCTCGAAACTACGGCAAACGTGCAGATAACCTAGAGTAAGAGGTGACTCGAACTGAGCTTAAACACTCACCCGCGTGAGCACCTATACAGTGGTCCTTTGTTAATTGGCCTTATATTCCAAAAGTGTTCCATCAGAATCTCAGAACGTTATCACTATCTTCCCGGGCAAAGTTTATCTCACAAGATGAGTGCGTGCATACCGGTGAGGCAGGACCATGACCGATCATGGGAGTGGAGCAGCATTCTTTTAGAATAGATACTGTGATGTCATCGCTTCTGTCTCGGCAAATACTCGCCTAGATATCTTGCTTGCCTTTAGCGCCTTGCATCACAAATCACTTACCAAGATTCCAGAAACGCCTATAAATCTGTTGCACCGTTTCTCTCGTCTGCCATCTCTCTTGTTACCCCTTTCATATATTCCCCCACTTATTTGTAGTTGATCTGGAACTTTCAGCGCTTCATCGTCCCTATTATGTCTGCTGCTCCCTCTCGTGTTACTCTTCATCTTGGTCATTTGCCCAAGAAAACTGATATCAAGGCACCTTGGCCAAGAACTCCTACAAGGGTAAGCGTTCGGTGTTAATTTCGTTTCCTCGTCTCATTTCAGTAGGTTGATCCTAATAACCCACCCTGGCCTGCCTATCGGGGTTATCATGAATACTCATTCGCTCATGCAACTATGCAATCTCGGCTCCCTACGATTCTTGGCAAAGCCATTGAAGATGCTATCCGTACTCTTAATGACCAAGCTGAAGAAGAGGAGGTTGTTGACCTGTCACAAAGCATTGAGCGCATGGCGGAGCTCATGACGGACCTCAGCGGGAATGCAAAGCTGCGACCTATCGTTGATGATGGGGAAGCCGACGTAGCCTTGTGGAACAAAGAAATTGCAAAGTATTTCCAAGGTTGACTGACTGAAAGGATAATAGCTGTCCACTTAACATCTCACAGGGAAAGATTTCATGAATGCTCCCTGGTTATTCGCAGAAGCATATAAGTATCGTAGGTTGCACGAGTGTTTCAGCGTCAGCAAATTCTGGAAGAATTATGACGTCTTTTATCGACAAAAGGTACGAAATTCATACTTCCCATTATTCACTACTAATGATACTTGCAGTGCGACACTTTCTCGCGTTCAGCTGACGCTGTCTTTGAATTGTCTATGCGATTTGCGGAACCATTCAAAAGCACAGAGGGGCTATCTCCTGAGGAAAAGCTAGAGGCCGAGCGTCTCATGTTCTTAGAATTGACTCAAGGTGATTGTCTGTTTTCCTTGAATCAGATTTCGTCTCTCATTTGTGCCAGTTTGCCTCTGGGGCAATTCCACGGACCTGTCGCTCCTCATCAACATGACTGAAGAACAAATTAAAGCCCTGCAATCAACAGGAGGTGATCACCTGGCAGCAACCGAGAAGAACATTTTGGGTAATGATCTGAATCGTCTTTGGGCGACTGTCAAAGATCTGCGGGAGAAAACAGGTGGTAGAATTGATTTTGTACTTGACAATGCAGGCTTCGAGTTGTATTGTGACATGGTCTATGGTTTGTAGTATTCTACCTGCAATGCTCCTTGCTCACGAAGAGCCCGTACCCAGCCGACTTTTTGCTGCAAAGTGGCCTTGCTAAGCAGGTTCGCTTCCATGGTAAACGGTATCCTTGGTTTGTCTCCGATGTAACCAAGAAGGACTGGAATTGGCTGCTCAATACCATGGTATATGGCCAGTTGTTCCCCAAAGCGACTGAACAAGAAATCGAGTCTCTTCGTCGCTTGGGCACAAGGTGGAAGGTCTGCCCGGTTCACGAAATGATATCAACGACTTACATAGCGTCATACAGCAATATGAAAAAGAGGGCACATGGGTTTATGAACAGCACCCCTTTTGGTGTACAGGGTATACTTACTGGGACCTGCATTCGGAAGCACCTGACATCTATCGCGCTCAGACCTCGTAATTTTCAAGGGCGATCTTAATCATCGTAAGCTGACATATGATTGTGCCGCCCCAGCAAGTACTCCATTTGATGTTGCCATTGGCCCCATGGCAAATGCTGCTGGAGCCCCCAGAGTTGCAAGTCTACGCACCATCAAAAGTGACGTAGTTGTTGGTCTAGGTTCCGAAGGAGATGAGGTGGCAGAAAAACTGGATCAAGTAGAACCTGGCTGGAAAATTAGTGGTAAATATGTACGTCAATTGCATCAGTTGGGCCCTTGGCTTTTGGTGTTGATCTCAATTTTCAGGCTGTTGTTCTCCTATCTGAAGGTCGTCCAGGTGAAAAGGTCCGCTTCGCTTAAGCATCGACCAAGGAGGGCTTATGTACTATCCCCAATACAATTACATTGTGTTCGTCATTCCATTCTATGCATGAGACTGGTCAGTCATAAGAAGCATGACCAAGAAGAAATTCCCATTGGGTTCACATTGATCGGGTGTCATGGAAAGAGGAGTCGCGCTCATTCAAAGGACATGGGATTTATAGAACAGTAAACCTCAGTGGTCACGGAGGGCGAACGACTGTCTATAGGACAGTAAATCTACAACAAGTTCATAATTACTTGTCCGTGAAGATGTGACTAATTGTATCTCACCTCAGTGGACAAATGAGGTTAGTAGAACTATATGAGTGTTAGAGTCGGCTAACCGGATGAAGAACATTTTACGATGATTTGCTCCGGCGATAGAAGTTTGTTAGCCCATTTCATCAGGTTGAACATCGACGTATCACCACTAGTTGAAGAATACGTGGACTCTCACCCATCATGCCCAAACAGTTATTAAAATATGTTCTCCAGAGCAACAGCAAGGCTATTTCTAGATCTCGAGAGGCACCTCCGTGAATATGTGGAAGAATTCTCGTAATTGCGAAGCTCCCCGTGAGTACAACCGCAAATTGTTCTTGTCCTTATCGGCTTAGCCTCACCAAGTCTAATCAAAATGATGCCCTCAGGACTTTAGCCCCGAATATGTGTTTCAAGGAGCCATGGTGTAGTATCCCTTTCCGTTCAGAGACATATTCCATATCCTCAGACCGAACAAGATGACTGGACAGTCCATGTGGTCATCAGTGCTCAGCCAAGGATAAAAAGCTCTAAAAAATTGCATTGTCCGAGCAGCTCGAAGACGAAATGTTCCCAACTACAATTCTTACTGCGCTTTTGCTGGCTCTGACTGTGGCAGCAAGCCCAGTCGTTCAGGTCCGCAACTCCCCAATCACACTCCCCTTCTCGAAACGTATCAACATTACCAGCACGCGCAACCTCCTTCAAAATGACCGTAAGCGTGTGATGGCACTCAAGGCCCCTGCGAAAGCAATCCAAGGGGACGAGCTCACCGTTGAGGAGACAGCAATTGTCAATCAGCCTGTTGAGGACCAAGTAGTACAGTACATCGCATCTGTCGGTGTTGGTTCTCCTCCCACATACTGTATGCTGTAGTTAAAAAAAGACAATGAGGTTACTGATCATTCTTCTATCATAGACGACCTCGTCGTTGACACTGGGAGGTACGGGTCCTTTGCTAGCATGAATTGAATTACATCAACGGGTCATTCTAGTTCCAATACTTGGGTCGGATCTCGGCGTCCATACGTTCAAACACCAACCAGTGTGAGGACTGACAACAGCGTCGTATGTACAGTTGATTCATCCAGAACAACTCACTAAACTCACCAACTCGAAGGAAGTGACTTATGGTTCGGGAAACTTCACAGGTATGCCAGTTTGTCGGTGTAGTTCGAATAATTAGCCAATTTATATCCTAGGTCAAGAGTACACGGACACTGTTACCCTCGGCACGCTGACTATTCACAAACAATCTATCGGTGTTGCAACCGAGGTAAATTTAAGTGGTGTGATCATGATGAACGATGTACTCATTTTTATCATAACAACTAGGTGTTTGGCTTAGACGACGCTGACGGTATCTTAGGGTGGGCTCAATCGGTACAATCTCATTTTGAACATTGACTCAACCCTGTTGGTTATAGCATCGGCCCCACCAATCTCACGAAAGGTGCTGTCATTGTATTTCAACTTTCACTTGTTGCTCATGCAGCTATCTCAGGATCACTGTTTCCAGCCAACACCTCCATCATACCCACCGTGACCGACAACCTATATAACAATGGTGATATCACCCGTTATATGATTGGGATTTATTTCCAGCCGAGCAATGTTATCGATACCATGAACGGTGAAATTACATGGGGTCAGTCGCCTTTCCCCTGAATGAACAAATATTCATGTTCACTGTTTGATTTCAGGCGGAATCGATTCCCGCAAGTTGACTGGGAGGGTCAATTTTGCGTATGATCCCATCTATCCTTCACGATGACTTGGCGTTCACGTCAGATATCAGTCCTCGTAGCTCTGCTTCGTGGGCCAAATTCTATTGGGGCATTGATCAGTCCGTTCGCTACGGCGACTCTACCCCCATCTTGGCGAAAACTGCTGGTATCGTTGACACTGGTAAAAAAATTTCCCTCGAGTTTTCTGCTTTCCAACCAAGCTCAACGTGGAAATTCCTAGGCACTACTCTCATTTATTTTGCTTCAGATGCCTTCGCCTCCTATCAACAGGCCACGGGTGCTGTTCTAGATAACGACACAGGTTTTCTTCGCCTTACTCGATCCCAATTTCGAAATCTGAAGAGTTTGTTTTTTACCATCCACGGTGTAAGCCCTCTCTCTTTCTCTCCGGGGGAATAATACGTGATCTCAGCTCACTTGATGAATGGCAGGTCACTTACGAGTTGATACCCAACGCTCAAATCTGGCCTCGAACTCTCAACGCTGTTATAGGAGGAACTGTCAACAGTGTCTATCTCATTGTTAATGATATCGGTTCCGTGAGTGGTGAAGGCTTGGATTTCGTAAACGGCCAAGCGTTCCTCGAGCGTTTCTATACGGCCTACTACTCTGGCGATGGTTCTGTTGGTTTTGCGAATACTCGCTTCACAAAGTCCATAATCAATTAAGATGTGATAGATTGAGGTGTCTAGATTTGCAATTCTGGAGATCCTCGTATAGATTGGTTGCTTGAGCTGTTACTTGCGGATCATACCATTCGTAATACACATGTAGGGAATTCCGATTTCAGAATCCAAAATAAGTTTGACAAAGCTCAAGTTGGTTTGGCTATTGTTTCAACTCTTCTGCAACAAATACTCTCTTGTGAAAAACGTACTCTTTCATCATTGAAAAAGAACATCTCGTTTCCATGATTTGATATATGCCGAGAACAAAAGATTGTTTTTCTCGGCCAACAGCTAGGAATCCTATCACGAAACACGATGACTGTCGCTTCCGTCCTGAGCGCAAAGATAATTTAACACACAGCG
>Ga0153922_1000082_pt1 | contig 37043 bp, 32 predicted proteins | sample TSNJ006MetaG_FD_104723 | JGI IMG/M metagenome (GOLD analysis project Ga0153922, IMG submission 104723) | Attine ant fungus gardens microbial communities from New Jersey, USA - TSNJ006 MetaG | ecosystem: Host-associated > Fungi > Mycelium > Unclassified | place: USA: New Jersey, Brendon T. Byrne... | reverse complement strand
TGCCGATCGGCGCGGCCGCGGCGGTCACCGTCGTCGACTATCAGCCTCGCCTGCGTCGGCTGTTCGAAAACCGTTTCGGCACGGGCGCGACGGACGCCGCTCTCGCCGTCGCCACCGCCGGCGTCTATGCCGCCACACAGGCGTGGGCGTCTCTCACGGTGGATCTTCTGCTGCAGCTGTCAAAAGCAGCCGAGTCGCGGTCCCAACAGCAAGCGTGGGTTGAGCAGGAGGCGAAGCTGGCCCCGTACGCGGAGTGCCGGGAAGGGTATTCCGTGACCCGCGCGCGGCCGCTGCCGCGGGGACCCGTGGAACGTCACGGCGACCGCAGCGCACTGGCGCAAATTGTCGGTGCGACCGCGATCGGCGTGGTCACCCGAAACATCAACTCCGCTGCCACCGCCGCCATGGTTGCGCAGCCAAAGGCCACCCGCACTGCACGGGAATCGTTTGCGAGCACCCTCGGCCGCGGCCTGTCCGACGACCACCATGTCCTGTTGCTGCGGCCCGAGGCGTTGCGCCGGCTCGATCGCGTCGACGCCGTCCTGATCGATCCGCGCGCGCTGGCGGACAACCATCTTCGGGTCAGCAGAATCCGCGACGCGCCGGAACAGGATCGCGCGGCGATATGGCAGTGGGCGCAAGCACATCTCGAGTCGGGTACGCTGACCACCGGTTGGAACGCGGTCGGCGGCCCATGGGCGACCAACGGCGATGGCCGCTCGGCAGTGCAGGTGCTGGTGCGGCACGCGCACCACTCACTGGCGACTGCGCTCATCGGAGAGGCGCGCCGCGCCGGGGCCGCAGTGCTATCCCTGGATGTGGAGGACCTCGACGATCTTCGGTCGACGTTCGACGACCTGGAGCCGGTCGGCGAGGGTTCGCTGGACGCAACGATGGCCCAAGCGGTGATGAGGCTGCAACGTCAGGGCCGGACCGTGCTGATGGTGGGAAATGCGGCACCTCAGGCGCTTTCGGCTGCCGACGTGGCGATCGGCGTGATGGCCGACGGCGCTGCGCCGGCGTGGCACGCCGATATTCTTGTCGACGACCTCGTCGGGGCCTGGCGAATGCTGCATGCGTTGCCAGCTGCCCGAACCGCGAGCCGGCGCGGAGTGGAAATCTCGACGGCCGCGTCGTTGCTCGGCGGGCTGCTGATGGTGCCGGGAGTTCGTGGGCGCGGGCCCGGGCCCGTGACCGCGGGCGCTGCGGGCGGGCTGTGGACGGGTTATTCTCTCGCGCGCAAGGTGATCCGAGCTTCGCCACCCACACCGGCCGCCACCTACGACTGGCACGAAATGTCAGCAGAGCAGGTCTGTCGAATTCTGCGGGCGCCGGCGCAGCACGCCCGCAACCGGCCCGATCGGCCGTCGGCGCCCGTCGGGTCCGGGTTCGTCCGGTCACTGCGCAGCTCGGTATGGGAATTCGGCACGACTCTGCGCGACGAGCTGTCCGACCCGCTGACCCCGATCCTGGCCACCGGTTCGGCCGCAAGCGCAGTTTTGGGATCACCCGTCGACGCGGTGCTCGTCGGTTCGGTGCTGACCTTCAACTCGGCGCTCGTGGCGACTCAGCAGGTGCGGGCACAGAGGTTGTTGCGGCGACTGTTGGCGGTGCAGGTACCGCCGGCGCGGACGGTGCAGCTCGATGCCGCGGGAACCCGCAGCTACGTCGACGTCGAAGCCGACTGTTTGCGTCCGGGCGAGCTGATCGAGATCAGGGCGGGCGAAGTGATTCCCGCGGACGCGCGGCTGATCGACGCGGTCGATTTGGAGGTCGACGAGTCGACGCTCACCGGTGAAAGCCTCCCGATCTCAAAGCAAGTCGATCCGACGCCGGGAGTCGGTTTGGCCGAGCGGGCCTGCATGGTGTTTTCTGCCACGACGGTCGTGGCCGGCACCGGTCTCGGGGTGGTCACAGCGGTCGGCGCGCAGACCCAGGTTAGGCGGGCCGCCGAGGTGCCACGAACCGAACGGGGTCCTGTCGGTCTGCAAACGCAGTTGCGCGAGCTGACCGACCGGGCGTGGCCGGTGGGCTTGGCGGGCGGCGGGCTGGTGAGCGTCCTGGCGTTGCTGCGACTCGGCACACTGCGTCAGGCCGTGGCCAGCGGCGTCGCGGTCGCCGTCGCCGCGGTGCCAGAGGGACTGGCGCTGGTGGCGACGTTGGCCCAACAGGCGTCCGCGCGGCGGCTGACCAGGCTGGGCGCCCTGGTGCGCAGCCCGCGCTCGGTTGAGGCACTCGGCCGTGTCGACGTGGTGTGCTTCGACAAAACGGGAACGCTCAGTGAGAACCGGTTACGGGTGTCGCGGGTCCACCCCGCACGGGGGTACTCAAACGACGACGTGCTGGCGTGCGCGGCGCGTGCCACGCCGCCGCCGGACGGCGACGGCCGCCACACGCACGCCACCGACACGGCGGTTTTCGAAGCTGCCGGCGCACCAGCTCATGAACCAGGGGCCGAACCAACGGCGCACTTGGCCTTTCGGCCCGGACGCCGATTCTCGGCCACGGTGCGCGGTACGCAGCTGACGCTGAAAGGCGCTCCCGAGGTGATTCTCGGGGCGTGCGCCGACATCGGTCCTGAGGTCCGCCGCGCGGTGCGGAACATGGCCGGCGACGGCCTGAGGGTCATCGCGGTTGCGCAGCGGACGCTGACAGTCGGGCAGACTCAAACGGCGTGCGATGACCCCGACGCCTTCGCCGGCCTGTGCGCGGCCGGGCTGCGATTCACCGGGCTACTCGGGTTATCCGATACGCCCCGCCCAGAGGCAGCGGGTCTGTTGGCATCGTTGGCCGTCCAGGACATCGGCGTCCGGCTGATCACCGGAGACCATCCGATCACGGCGGCGGCGATCGCCGGCGAGCTCGGCATGCCCGTCACCACCGGCCAGGTGATCAGCGGAACCGAGTGGGATGCGATGTCGCGTCGGGATCAGGAGCGGGCCGTGGCCGAGCGGTTGGTGTTCGCGCGGATGTCTCCGGAGAACAAGGTGCAGGTCGTGCAGACGCTCGAACGCACGGGCCGTGTCTGCGCAATGGTTGGCGACGGGGCGAACGACGCGGCCGCCATCCGCGCCGCGACGGTGGGAATCGGCGTCGCGGCGCGCGGAAGCGACCCCGCGCGAACCGCTGCGGACGTGATGCTGCTCGATGGTCGCATCAGCTCGCTGCTCGCCGCTCTCGAGGAGGGCCGCCAGCTGTGGCTGCGGGTGCAAGCCGCGGTCTGCGTGCTTCTCGGCGGAAACGCGGGCGAAGTCGTCTTCGCGATCCTCGGGAGCGCGATCACGGGACGTGCCCCGTTGAACACCCGCCAGCTGCTGCTTGTCAACATGCTCACCGACGCGTTGCCGGCGGCGGCCCTGGCGGTGAGCGAACCCAATGGCAACGGCTGCTCCGAAGGGCGCGGACTCGATGAGATCGCGCTGTGGCGGACGGTGGCGGTGCGTGGAGCAACGACCGCGGCGGGCGCCACGCTGGCGTGGACGCTGGCCAGCATCACCGGGCGGCCACGCCGCGCCTCGACCGTGGCGCTGGTCGCGTTGGTGGCCACGCAGCTCGGTCAGACGATGCTCGACTCTCGCAGCCGCCTCGTCGTTGTGACTGCCCTGGGGTCTCTGGGCGTCATGGCGGCGCTTGTCAGCACGCCGGGCGTCAGCAACCTGCTTGGCAGCACACCGCTAGGTCCGGTCGGCTGGGCCCAGGCCCTGGGATCGGCAACCGCAGCGACGCTGGCCGCCGCCTTGATCTCGCAGTTGTTCGCTCAGCGCGACGAAGTGGCGCCGTCTGACGCCGGCAAGTCGCCGATCTCGACGATGCCGGCTCGCCAGAGCACCGCGTACAGTTCCCGCAACGGGATGGTCAATGCCCGCGCCACCACGTCGGTCAACGGGTCAGAGCCCGAGCCGATCGAGCGATTAGACACGGTGCTCAATGTGACCGACACATAGCCGCCAACCGTTGAATTGACCATGACGGAAAGGCAAACAATGGCAGAAAAAATGAACCGCAAGGTGCCTCACCGCAGCGCCGTGGAGCGCGTCCGGGAAGCCGAAACCTTCACGGTGACACTTCCGATCGTCGGACGCGTTCGAATCCCACGACCGGATCAACTTGCGTATTACGGCGCGTTGGCCGGTCTCGCTGCGCTCGAGATCATCGACTGGCCGATTGCGGTCGCGATCGGCGCCGGCCACGCATTAGCCAGCCAGCACCACAGCAAGGTCATGGAGGAACTGGGCGAAGCCCTCGGAGACGTGTGACGGCGGGGAAACGCCGGGCGCGGTCGATAATCTCAGCGACCGATTCGCCCGAGAGAGGAATCCGGCGTGGCCGACGTCAATCACCGCCTTCGCCGGATGTCCGGGCGCGACCCGCATGAGCAGTTCCGCGTTGCGACTCCGCTGGAGTTGCTTTTCGACCTGACCTTTGTCGTGGGATTCGGCACCGCCGCTTCCGAATTCGCGCGATCGCTGTCGCGTCACCAGGTCGGCTCCGGATTGGCCGGATTTGTGTTCGCGACGTTCGCGGTGTGGTGGGCGTGGGCCAACTTCAGCTGGTTCGCCTCGGCGTACGACACCGACGACTGGGTGTATCGGCTCGCCACGATGGTGCAGATGGCCGGCGTGATCATCCTGGCGCTGGGGTTGCCGCAGATGTTCGCGTCGATGCACGAGGGGCAGCACGTCGACAACCGCGTCATGGTTGCCGGATATGTCGTGATGCGGATCGCGATGGTGGCCCAGTGGCTGCGTGCCGCCGCGCAGGACCCTGACCACCGCCCGGCATGCCTGACCTACGTCGTCACGGTGACCGTCGCTCAGATCGGTTGGGTCGGTGTGATCTTCGCCAGCGCATCCTTTGGGGTCACCTTCCTGCTGATGGTGCCGCTGCGTATCTGCTGTATGCGTTGCTCGTTCACACGTGGGACGCTTTTCACGTGGTGCTGGTCGCGCTCACGGCGGTGGTGCTGGTCGCGTCGGTGGCCCTGGCCGCGGGCGGGTTGTCGATGGCGGTGTGCCTGGTGATCGTCATGATCGCCCCGATGGTCACCGTGGTCGGGTTCGAACTGATCGGCCACCGGCATGCCGCGCAGGCGGTCAGCCGATCACTGGGCGGGTAGTGACATCACGGGGACCCGCCCCGGTTTGCTTGCTGGACATCCGCGAAACACTGCTTTCGGGGTTTGTGGGTCTCTTCGGCGCAGACGTCCACCTGTTCCTCGACGGCCGCTGGATACACATCATCGGTCGGGCCCGGGGTCACGGAGGGACTGGGAACGCTGGTGTACAACGACCAAACGAGGTCACCGGTCGTCTGCACCTGTGAGCAGTAGGCTTTCTGGCCGCTGGTGCTCTGGCCCGCGGCGCCCTGCGTCGCGCAGGTGGCCCCGAGGAATACGACCGGCAGCGTGGGACTCGCGGGCGCGGCTGCCGCGGAGGCCGCGGAGGGCGCGGAAGTCCCCGTCGGGTGCGGTGCTTTCGAGGGTGCCGCCGCCGGGTGATGTCCGCGGTGGAACAAGACGAATCCGATGGCGACCCCGATGAGCAACACCGCGACGACCGCACCGACGATCAGGGCAGGCCGTCGCCGCGAGGAGCCGCCGCCGGCGCGCAGCGGTCGCGATCGGTGCTTGGGACCGACCGGCTTGGGACCGCCCGCGATCGGAACCTCCGAGGTCACTTCCGTTGCCCCCGTCTCGGCGGCGACCTCCTCGAGCCGCTGACCGAGCGCCGTGGCGAACTCCGCGCACGTGTCATAACGCTCGGCGGGCGTCTTCGCGAGCGCCTTGGAAAACACCGGTCCGAGGTCCTTGAGGGCCGGGCGTCGGGTGCCGATCGGTGGCGGATCCGCGGTGAGGTGCTGGCTGATGACGACCGCCGGATTTGAATGCTGAAACAGCGGGGTACCGGTGAGCAGGTGAAAAGCCGTGGCGGCCAAGGCATATTGATCGGCCCGCCCGTCCAACTGCTCGCCCATCAACTGCTCCGGTGCCGCATACGCCACCGTTCCGACCGTCATGTTCGTGCCCGTGAGGCCGCCTTCGTCGTCGACCCAGCGAGCGATCCCGAAGTCCGCCAGGAGGACTCGCTCCTCACCCGAATCTGGATGCGCCATCAGGATGTTCGCCGGCTTGACGTCGCGATGCAGCAGCTGGCGCTGGTGAGCGTAGTCCAACGCTTCGGCGATATCGGTGACGATCCTGAGCGCCTCGTCCGGCGGCATGCCGTTGGGGTAGCGCTGCTCCAGCAGGTCGGCTGCGTCGGTGCCCTCGACGTAGTCCATCGAGATCCACAGCTGGCCATCGACCTCACCGCGGTCGTGGACACCGACGATGTGCGGGTGCCACAGTGTGGCGGCCATGTCGGCTTCCCGCTTGAACCTCTCGCGGTATTCATAATTGTCGCTGCAGAGGGTGGGCATCACCTTGAGTGCGTCACTGCGCGGCAGTCTGGGGTGTTGTGCGAGGTAGATCTCGCCCATTCCCCCTGAACCCAGGTGCCGCAGGATTTTGTAGCCCGCGAAACTCTGGCCATCGGCCAACGGCATGCGCGCATCCTACAGTCGCCGGTTCACAGGCCGTGCGCCGGTTGATGAGGCATTGTTCATCACGTGAACGTGGACTCTTTGTTGACGGCCATCCCGTCACCGGCGGTGTACGCAACCGTGGGGGCCGTCATCGGTTTGGAGAGCCTCGGTATTCCACTACCGGGGGAGATCATTCTCGTCAGCGCCGCGCTGCTGTCCAGCCATCACGCCGCGGGCATCAACCCGATCTGGGTGGGGGCCGCCGCGGTTGTCGGCGCCGTGGTTGGTGACTCAATCGGTTACGCGATTGGGCGCCGTTTCGGCATGCACTTATTCGACCGTCTCGGACGGCGATTCCCCAGGCACTTCGGCCGCGCGCACGTCGCGTTCGCCGAGCACGTCTTCGCCCGATGGGGAACGCTGGCCGTGTTCTTCGGCCGGTTCGTCGCGATCCTGCGGATTCTGGCCGGCCCGCTCGCGGGCGCGCTGAAGATGGCCTATCGTCGCTTTCTCGCCGCCAATGTCGCCGGCGGCGTGTGCTGGGCCGGCGGCACCACCGCACTCGTGTACTACCTCGGGATCGCGGCCGAGCGGTGGCTGTCGAACTTTTCCTGGATTGCGCTTCTCGTGGCTCTGGTGTGCGGGATCGCTGCTGCGCTGTTCTTACGTCACCGTCTCGCCGAGGCCGTCGCCAAGTTCGAAACCGACACCGCCGAATAGGGTCGCTGTGGCGTCACGTTTCAGCCATCCGGCAGGTCGTCGGCGACACGATCGAGGAATTCGCGCACCTGGTGGGGGTTCTCGAGCGTGAACTGGGCCGCCGACCGGCGATCGCCGTCCTCGGTATGGCGCACCAGGATGCCGATGCCGTCGGCCTTGACGGCATCGAACGCGTCCTCGTCGGTCAGGTCGTCGCCGATGAAAACCGGCAACACCGCTCCGGTGTTGGTGGTGATCTGATCGCGGATCCACGTCAGCGTCGTGCCCTTGTTCCAGTCCACGTCGGGCCGCAGCTCGACAATCTTGCGCCCGTTGGTGACTCGCAGGTTCTCCCGCCGCGCGACGCGGTGGGCGCTCGCCACGACCTCACCGATGTCCTCCGCTGCGACGTCGCGGTAGTGCACGGCGACGGCGAAACGTTTGTGTTCCACCCGACTTCCGTTGACGGGTGCGAGCATGTCGCAAAGTTCCCCCGCGGCCCGGTCGAGGACCGGCACGGCTGCGGCGGCCGCCTCGTTCTGCCGATAGCTGCCGTCGGGTGCGACCGACTCGAAGCCGTGGCTGCCCGCGTACCACAGGCCGGGCACGGCAACCCGGTCGCGGACGTCGGCGAGATCGCGACCGGACAGGATGGCAACGGGGCACCGCTCGGCCAGCCGGGCCAGAGTCTGCGCGGCGCCGTCGACCAGCCCCGCGGAGTCCGGGTCGGGCACGATGGGAGACAGCGTGCCGTCGTAGTCAAGAAACACGGCGAGGCGGTGGGCATCGATGATGTCGGCCACCGCGCGGTACGACTCGACCGCATTGGGGAGTTCCGACATCCGCCGGTCGCCGGTGCGCACGTCGATGCCTGCCAGGTCGTCGATCACCGCATCGGCCCCGCGCTCCAACAGATCGCCGGCGCGCTCGGCCGGGCCGACTCCGATCACCAGCGAAAATCCGCCGTCGCGGGCCGCGGTGATCCCGTCCGGTTCGGTCGCTATCACCACTGACCGCTCAGGCCGCGCGCCCAGCCCGCGGGCCGCTTCCTGCATCCCGGTCGCGTCGAGCTCACCTGAACCGACAAAGCCCTCTTCACTGGCCGTTTCAATATCCCCGTCGTGTAATTTCTGCACCAGATCGCTGACTGAATCACTTTGCGGCACTTGCAAGATCACTGCGTCATGAAGGCGAGGATCGACCGTCACCTCTGAGCGCAGCGGCCCGTCCGTCGCCGGCCGATCGCCGGGCCCAGACGCGGTCACGCCGAAATCTTGACACACCCGAAACCGGCAATGCGGCGGCGGGCATGTCGAAATTGATGCCGTTGTTACAGATGGTGTTGACGTTAAAATCGGGGTAATTGTCGTACCCTGTGGCTCGTGTCAATTACCCGGCGCGACATGCTCAAGCTCGCCGCCGCCGCGCCCGCTGCTGTCAGCGTGGGCACAGTCGCCTCAACGCTGCTTGCGCCCTCCGCATCGGCCGCACCGCTTGGCATCCTGCTCGACTACGCCGCGGGCGTCATCCCCGCCGCCGACCTGAGGGCCGCGGGAGCGATCGGCGCGATCCGGTACGTGTCGGATCCGCGCCCGGGCGGAGAGTGGATGAAAGGCAAGCCGATTCAGCTCCAGGAGGCGCGCGACCTCTACCACAGCGGGCTGAAGATCGTGTCGTGCTACCAGTTCGGCAAGCAGGGCAGCGCGGACTGGCTCGGAGGACAGGACGCGGGCGTACGTCATGGGCAGCGCGGCTGGCAGTTGCACGTCGCGGCCGGCGGCTCGTACGGCGCACCGATCTACGCATCGATCGACGACGATCCCACGCCCGACCAATATCACCAGTTGGTCGCGCCTTACCTGCGCGGCTGGGAGTCGGTCGTCGGGCATCAGCGGGTGGGGGTGTACGCCAACGCACCGACCATCGAGTGGGCCCGGCAGGACGGGTTGGGCTCGTACTACTGGCAGCACAACTGGGGATCTCCGCCGGGCTTCGTCCATCCGGCCGCCCATCTGCATCAGGTCGAGATCGACAAGCGCAGCGTCGGCGGGGTCGGCGTCGACGTCAACGAGATCCTCAAGCCGAACTTCGGTCAATGGGATTAAGTGCAACTCGCAGTTGCGGCTAGTGCTGCCAGCAAACTATTTTCGGGGACTTGAGTGAACAGTTGTCGACTGACCTGCCGAGCAAGTGCTTGCCCGGGGCCGGGAAACTAGCGGAATCTGTCAAAAAAATCTTCATTACGATTTGGTAACAATCACGCTGTGATCTGCGCCGTTGTAGCTACTCGACCGTAACCGCCAGCATCCAGCACGTTTGTCACGCAGGCCAGAACGCCCGAATCCACCCCCTGTTACCTAGGCGACAGTTACTTGCGCGTAGAACTCGCCAGTAACCTTTCACGGGGCAGGTCGCGCGCGATTTCCTGTGACACGCTTAGTGGAGCCATGGGTGGCCTGGACCAGTCCGTCGACTGCAGCGCCGGTGGGCGCCGCATCGAGCCGGGTTGACTTCGGCTCCAAGCAATCGACAAGGCGCACCGAGTGTGATCCGACGAGGCATCGCATCACCTTCGCGACGACGCGCAAGGAATGTAGGGACACGAAAACGAAGAAGCATCGAGGAGACGCGAAAACGTGACGATCTATGAATACGACAGGGTGGCGGCTGGCCGCGAGGGCGATTCCGCGAGGCCCGCGCACGCCACCCATGCTCTGGTTGATCGTCTGAGCGCCGGTGAGGCCTACGCGGTCGCATTCGGCGGACAGGGCAGCGGCTGGTTGGAAAACCTCGAAGAGCTGGTCAGCTCGGCCGGCATCGAGGATGACCTCGCCGAGCTGGTCGGCGAGGCCGAGGTGATGCTCGAGCCGATTGCGCACGAGCTCATGGTCGTGCGGCCGGTGGGGTTCGAACCGCTGCGTTGGGTGCGCGCGCATTCCGCCGGCGACCCGGTACCCAGCGCCAAGCAGCTCACGTCCGCCGCAACGTCGATGCCCGGCATCCTGCTTACCCAGCTCGCCGCTATCCGCGCGCTGACCAGGCAGGGGATGGACTTCGCCGCCACGCCACCCGTCGCATATGCGGGACACTCCCAGGGGGTGCTGGCCGTCGAGTCGTTGAAGTCGCGCGGTGTCCGCGACGTCGAGCTGATGGTGCTGATCCAGCTCATCGGCGCCGCCTGCACGCTGGTCGCCCGACGGCGCGGCATCACCGCGCTCGGCGATCGCCCGCCGATGGTGTCGGTCACCAACGCCGATCCTGACCGGATCCGTGAGCTGCTCGACGAATTCGCCACCGACGTTCGCACCGTGCTGCCGCCGGCGTTGTCCATCCGCAATGGCCGACGCTCGTCGGTGATCACGGGCAGCCCGGAGCAGTTGGCCCGCTTCGAGCTCTACTGCCAGCAGATCGCCGACGCCGAGGCCGCCGAGCGCAAGAACAAGCTGCGTGGCGGGGCCGTGTTCAGCCCGAACTTCGATCCGGTTGCGGTCGAGGTCGGTTTCCACACTCCCCGGCTGGCCGACGGCGTGACGATGATCGACCGGTGGGCCGAAAAGATCGGCCTCGACGCCGAACTGGCGCACGAGATGGCCGAGTCCATCCTGGTGCGGCCGGTTGACTGGGTTGACGAGGTCGCCAAGCTGCACAAAGCCGGCGCCCGGTGGATCCTCGACCTGGGTCCCAGCGAAATCCTGACTCGACTGACCGCCCCGGTGGTCCGCGGCCTCGGCATCGGAATCGTGCCGGCGGCGACCCGCGGCGGACAGCGCAACCTGTTCACCGTCGGGGCGGTGCCCGAGGTGGCCCGGCCGTGGTCGAGCTATGCGCCGACAGTGGTCAGCCTGCCGGACGGTTCGCGGAAACTGTCGACGAAGTTCACCCGGCTGACCGGCCGATCGCCCATCCTGCTTGCCGGGATGACGCCGACGACCGTCGACGCCAAAATCGTCGCGGCCGCCGCGAATGCCGGTCACTGGGCCGAACTGGCCGGGGGTGGGCAAGTCACCGAGCCGATCTTCACCCAGCGCATCGAGGAGCTGCAGACGCTCCTCGAGCCGGGGCGCGCCGTCCAGTTCAACTCACTGTTTCTCGACCCCTACCTGTGGAAGCTGCAGATCGGTGGGAAGCGGCTGGTGCAGAAGGCGCGCCAGTCGGGCGCACCGATCGACGGCGTCGTCGTCAGCGCCGGCATCCCCGACCTGGAAGAGGCCGTCGAGCTCATCGACGAGCTCAACGGCGTCGGCATCACGCACGTCGTGTTCAAGCCCGGCACCGTCGAGCAGATCCGCTCGGTAATCCGCATCGCCGCCGAAGTGCCCACCAAGCCGGTGATCGCGCACATCGAGGGCGGTCGCGCGGGTGGCCACCACTCGTGGGAGGACATCGATGATCTGCTCCTGGCCACCTACTCCGAGCTGCGCTCCCGGCCCAACATCACGGTCTGCGTCGGCGGCGGTATCGGCACGCCGGAGCGAGCCGCTGAGTATCTGACGGGTGAGTGGGCGGCGCGGCACGGCTATCCGCTGATGCCGATCGACGGCATTCTCGTCGGCACCGCCGCAATGGCCACCAAGGAGTCGACCACCTCACCGTCGGTGAAGCGGATGCTGGTCGAAACCAAAGGCACCGATCAGTGGATCGGCGCTGGAAAAGCCCAGGGCGGCATGGCATCCAGCCGCAGTCAGCTGGGCGCGGACATTCACGAGATCGACAACACCGCGTCGCGCTGCGGGCGGCTCCTCGACGAGGTCGCCGGCGACGCGGACGCGGTTGCGGCCAGGCGTGACGAAATCATCCCTGCGTTGAACAAGACCGCCAAGCCGTATTTCGGCGACGTCGCCGAGATGACCTATCTGCAGTGGCTGCGGCGTTACGTGGAACTCACGATCGGAGAAGGCGATTCCACCGCCGAAACGGCCGCGCCGGGCAGCCCGTGGCTGGCCGACACGTGGCGTGACCGCTTCGAGCAGATGCTCAAACGCGCCGAAGCCCGGTTGCACCCACGCGATTTCGGGCCGATCGAGACGCTGTTCTCCGACGAGCATCTGCTGGAGCGGCCTGACGACGCGATCGCCGCGCTGCTGGCCTCCTACCCGGATGCAGAGACGATCCAACTGCATCCGGCCGATGTGCCGTTCTTCGTCGAGCTGTGCAAGACGCTGGGCAAGCCGGTCAACTTCGTCCCGGTGATCGACAAGGACGTGCGCAGGTGGTGGCGCAGCGATTCGCTGTGGCAGGCCCACGACGCGCGCTATGACGCCGACCAAGTGTGCATCATCCCGGGCACCGCGTCGGTCGCGGGCATCACCCGCGTCGACGAGCCTGTCGGCGACCTGCTCGACCGCTTCGAGAAGGCCGCGGTCGACCGGGTGCTGGCCTTCGGGGCGCGGCCGCAGCCGGTCATCTCCCGGCGGCAGGTCCGCAAGGACGTGACCGGTCCGCTGGCCGTCGTCCTTGACGCCTCGGACGTGATGTGGGCCGATCGCATGGCGACGAATCCCGTGCACCGCATCGCCGACCCGTCGGACTGGCAGCTACGCGACGACCGCAGCGCTACCCACCCTTCGACGGGCGCGCGACTCGAGGCCGTTTCCGACGAGCACGTCGTGCTGTCCGTCCCGCTGTCGGGCACCTGGATCGACATCCGCTTGACGCTCACCGACGTCGCCCGCGACGGCGGCGCACCGGTGGTGTCGATGCAGGATGCGTCGACGGCCATGAGGTCGGTGCTCGCGATCGCCGCCGGCGTCGACGGTCCGGACACGATGCCCGCGGTCGAAAACGGCACGGCGCAGGTCACCGTCGCGTGGAACCCCGAGGAGGTCGCCGACCACACCGGAGTGACCGCGACGTTCGGTGCCCCGCTCGCCCCGACACTGACCGTGGTGCCCGACGCCCTTGTGGGCCGCTGCTGGCCCGCGGTGTTCGCCGCGATCGGTTCTGCAGTCACCGACACCGGCATCCCGGTGGTCGAAGGGCTGCTAAGCCTTGTGCATCTCGACCACGCGGCGCACCTGCAGGCCACGCTGCCGACCGAACCGGCCGAATTGACCGTCACCGCAACCGCTTCGGCGGCCACCGACGGCGAGTACGGGCGGGTCGTTCCGGTCACGGTCACCGTGGCGGGTTCCGGGCCGGAGGGCGATGTCGTCTTCGCAACGCTTCAGGAGCGCTTCGCGATCCGCGGCCGCACCGGCGTGGCAGAGCTCGCCGACCCGGTGCGAGCGGGTGGCGCGGTGTCCGGCAACGCCACCGACACCCCGCGTCGCCGCCGCCGCGACGTCACCATCATCGCGCCCACCGACATGCGGCCGTTCGCCGTCGTGTCGGGCGACCACAACCCGATCCACACCGACCGCGCCGCCGCGCTGCTGGCCGGCCTGAAAGCGCCCATCGTGCATGGCATGTGGCTGTCGGCCGCCGCGCAGCATGTCGCTGCCGCCACCGACGGGCAGGCCCGGCCGCCGGCCCGGTTGGTCGGCTGGACCGCGCGGTTCCTCGGCATGGTCGAGCCGGGCGCCGAGATCGACGTCCGCGTCGACCGCGTCGGAATAGACCAGGGCGCAGAGGTTTTGGAGGTTGCGGCCCGCATCGGCTCCGAGTTGGTGATGTCGGCGACCGCGCGGCTGGCGGCCCCGAAGACCGTTTATGCGTTTCCCGGTCAGGGGATCCAGCACAAGGGCATGGGCATGGAGGTCCGTGCCCGCAGCAAGACCGCGCGCAAGGTGTGGGACTCCGCGGACAAGTTCACCCGCGAGACGCTGGGCTTCTCGGTGCTGCACGTGGTGCGCGACAACCCGACCAGCCTGATCGCGGCGGGTGTCCACTACCAGCACCCCGAGGGCGTGCTGTACCTGACGCAGTTCACCCAGGTGGCGATGGCCACGGTCGCGGCGGCGCAGGTCGCGGAGATGCGCGAGTCCGGCGCGTTTGTCGAGGGCGCGATCGCCTGCGGCCACTCGGTCGGTGAGTACACCGCGCTCGCATGCGTCAGCGGCGTGTACGAACTCGAGGCGTTGCTCGAGGTGGTGTTCCACCGTGGCTCCAAGATGCACGACATCGTGCCGCGCGACGAGTTTGGCCGGTCTAACTACCGGCTGGCCGCCATCCGTCCGTCGCAGATCGACCTGGCCGACAAGGACGTTCCGGCGTTCATCGACGAGATCGCGGCGAACACGGGCGAGTTTCTTCAGATCGTCAACTACAACCTGCGCGGCTCGCAGTACGCGATCGCCGGTACGGTGCGCGGCCTGGAGGCGTTGGAGGCCGAGGTCGAGCGCCGACGTGAAATCACGGGCGGGAAGCGGTCATTCATCCTGGTGCCCGGCATCGACGTGCCGTTCCACTCGTCGGTCCTGCGGGCCGGCGTGCCCGAGTTCCGCCGCTCGCTGGAGCGCGTCATGCCGCGCGATACGGATCCTGAGCTGATCATCGGCCGCTACATCCCCAACCTGGTGCCGAGGCCGTTTACCCTCGACCGCGATTTCATTCAGGAGATTCGCGATCTGGTACCCGCCGAGTCACTCGACGAAGTCCTCGCCGATTACGAAACGTGGCGAAACGAGCGCCCGCGCGAGCTGTGCCGCAAGGTCGTCATCGAGCTGCTGGCCTGGCAGTTCGCCAGCCCGGTGCGCTGGATCGAGACGCAGGATCTGCTGTTCACGGAGGCGGCCGCCGGCGGACTCGGCGTGGAGCGGTTCGTCGAGATCGGGGTCAAGTCGGCGCCGACAGTGGCGGGGCTGGCGCAAAACACGTTGAAGTTGTCCGAGTACGCGCACAGCACGCTCGAAGTGCTCAACTCCGAACGCGATGCCGCGGTGCTGTTCGCCACCGACTCCGACCCGGAGCCCGATACCGACGTCGAGTCTGACGTCGAGCCCGACGTGGCGGCGGCGTTGGAAAGCCCGGTCGGACCGGCCGAATCCGCGCCGGCACCGGCTGCTGTGCCTAGCGCACCGACGGGTGCGCCCCTGCCTAATGTCGCGCCGGCCGGCGCTCCGCGGCCGGACGACATCGGCTTCGATGCCTCCGACGCGACGTTGGCGTTGATCGCGCTGTCGGCGAAGATGCGCATCGATCAGATCGAGCAGCTCGACTCGATCGAGTCGATCACCGACGGTGCGTCGTCGCGGCGCAACCAGCTGCTGGTCGACCTTGGCTCCGAGCTGAACCTCGGCGCCATCGACGGCGCGGCCGAGGCGGATCTGTCCAGCCTGCGGGGGCAGGTGACCAAGCTGGCGCGCACCTACAAGCCGTTCGGCCCGGTGCTCTCCGACGCGATCAACGATCAGCTGCGCACTGCGCTGGGCCCGTCCGGTAAGCGGCCCGCGTACATCGCTGAGCGGGTCCGCAAGACGTGGGAACTCGGTGACGGTTGGGCCAAGCATGTGACGGTCGAGGTCGCCCTCGGCACCCGCGAAGGCAGCAGTGTCCGCGGCGGCGGCCTCGGTGACCTGCACGAGGGTGCTTTGGCCGACGTGGCGGCTGTCGACAAGGCGATCGACGCGGCGGTGGTCGCGGTGGCGTCACGCCGCGGTGTCGCGGTCGCGTTGCCGTCGGCGGCCGGCGGTGGCGGCCCCACCGTCGACGCGGCCGCGCTCGCCGAGTTCACCGAGCAGATCACCGGTCGCAGCGGCGTACTGGCCAACGCGGCCCGGCTGGTGCTGAACCAGCTCGGCCTCAACGATGCGGTCAGCACGCCGTCGGGCGCCAACGACGCGGAGCTGATCGACCTCGTCAGCGCTGAGCTCGGCGCGGACTGGCCGCGGCTCGTCGCGCCCGTGTTCGACAGCCGCAAGGCGGTGGTGTTCGACGACCGCTGGGCCAGCGCCCGCGAGGACCTGGTGAAGATCTGGCTGATGGACGACGACGAGGTCAACGCCGAGTGGCCGACGATGGCCGAGCGTTTCGAAGGCGCCGGGCACGTCGTCGGCACACAGGCCTCCTGGTGGCAGGGCAAGGCGCTGGCCGCCGGCCGCAACATGCACGGGTCGCTGTTCGGGCGTGCGGCCGCCGGCGCGGAGAACCCCGGCAAGGGTCGCTACAGCGACGACGTCGCGGTGGTGACCGGTGCCTCGAAGGGGTCGATTGCGTCGGCTGTGGTGGCGAAGCTGCTCTACGGCGGTGCGACGGTGATCGCGACCACGTCGAAGCTCGACGACGACAGGCTGGCGTTCTACCGCCACCTGTATCGCGACAGCGCCCGGTTCGGCGCGACGCTGTGGGTGGTGGCTGCCAACATGGCGTCGTACTCGGACATCGATGCGCTTGTCGAGTGGATCGGCAGCGAGCAGACGGAAAGTCTTGGGCCGCAGTCTATTCACGTCAAAGATGCGCAGACCCCGACGCTGCTTTTCCCGTTCGCCGCGCCGCGGGTGACCGGCGACCTGTCGGAGGCCGGTGCGCGGGCCGAAATGGAGATGAAGGTGCTGTTGTGGGCCGTGCAGCGGCTCATCGGCGGACTGTCGACCATCGGTGCCGAGCGGGACATCGCGTCGCGGCTGCACGTGGTGCTGCCCGGCTCGCCCAATCGCGGCATGTTCGGCGGCGACGGCGCCTACGGCGAGGCCAAGTCCGCGCTGGATGCGGTGGTGTCACGGTGGAAGTCCGAGTCGTCGTGGGCGCAGCGAGTGTCGTTGGCGCACGCGCTGATCGGCTGGACGCGTGGCACCGGGTTGATGGGGCATAACGACGCCATCGTCAGCGCGGTCGAAGAGGCCGGCGTCACAACGTATTCCACCGAACAGATGGCGGGCATGCTGCTGGCGCTGTGCGACATCGAATCTCGGGTGGCTGCGTCGCATCAGCCGCTGCACGCCGACCTGACCGGCGGTCTGGCCGATGTCGATCTCGACATGGCCGAACTCGCCGCCAAGGCGCGCGAGGATGCCGGCGCCGGGCCGGTTTCTGATGCCCTCGGCTCTTCGCGCAAGCGCTCATCTGCCCTCGAAACGGAACCGCACGAGTCGATCGCCGCGTTGCCGTCGCCACCGCGGGGCGTTGCGCCGGCTCCATCTCCTGCATGGGCTGACCTCGACGTCGACCCCGCCGACCTGGTGGTGATCGTCGGCGGCGCGGAGCTCGGGCCATACGGCTCATCGCGCACCCGCTACGAGATGGAGGTCGACAACGAGTTGTCGGCCGCCGGAGTGCTCGAGCTGGCGTGGACCACCGGGCTGATCAAATGGGAGGACGACCCGAAGCCGGGCTGGTATGACACCGGGAGCGGTGAGTTGGTCGAGGAGTCAGAGCTTGTCGAGCGTTATCACGATGTTGTTGTCGAGCGCACCGGCATCCGCGAGTTCGTCGACGACGGCGCGATTGACCCCGACCACGCGTCTCCTCTTCTGGTCTCGGTGTTCCTCGACAAGGACTTCACGTTCGTCGTGTCGTCGGAGGCCGACGCGCGCGCGTTCGTCGGCTTCGACCCCGAGCACACCGTCGCCACGCGGGTGCCAGACAGCACCGACTGGCAGGTCACCCGCAAGGCCGGCACCGAGATCCGGGTTCCGCGGAAGACAAAGCTGTCCCGGACTGTGGGCGCGCAGATCCCGACCGGGTTCGACCCGACGGTGTTCGGCATCAGCGCTGACATGGCCACCTCGATCGACCGGGTGGCGCTGTGGAACATCATTGCCACCGTCGACGCGTTCCTGTCGTCCGGATTCACTCCGACCGAACTGATGCGCTGGGTGCATCCCAGCCTGGTGGCCAGCACGCAGGGCACCGGTATGGGCGGCATGACTTCGATGCAGACGATGTACCACGGCAACCTGCTCGGCCGGAACAAGCCTAATGACATCCTCCAGGAAGTGTTGCCGAATGTCGTTGCGGCGCACGTTGTTCAGAGCTACATCGGCAGCTACGGCGCAATGATCCACCCGGTGGGCGCATGCGCCACCGCGGCGGTATCGGTCGAGGAAGCCGTCGACAAGATCCGCCTCGGCAAGGCCGAGCTGGTCGTGGCCGGCGGGTTCGATGACCTGACGCTGGAGGCCGTCATCGGGTTCGGCGACATGGCGGCCACCGCCGACACCGAGATGATGCGGGCCAAGGGCATCAGTGACGCCCGTTTCTCGCGGGCCAACGACCGCCGGCGGCTTGGGTTCGTCGAGTCGCAGGGCGGCGGCACGATCCTGCTGGCCCGTGGCGACCTCGCGGTCAGGATGGGACTGCCGGTGCTGGCCGTGGTTGCCTACGCGCAGTCCTTCGCCGACGGCGTGCACACGTCGATCCCCGCTCCGGGTATCGGCGCGCTGGGCGCGGGCCGCGGGGGCCGGGACTCGCACCTGGCGCGCTCGCTGGCCAAGCTCGGCGTCGGCGCGGACGACATCGCGGTGATCTCCAAGCACGACACGTCGACCCTGGCCAACGATCCCAACGAGACCGAACTGCACGAGCGGCTCGCCGAGTCGCTGGGCCGCTCGGACGGTGCACCGCTGTTCGTGGTGTCGCAGAAGAGCCTTACGGGCCACGCCAAGGGCGGTGCCGCCGTGTTCCAGATCATGGGGCTGTGCCAGATCCTGCGCGATGGCGCCATCCCGCCGAACCGCAGCCTCGACTGCGTGGACGACGAGATGGCGGGCTCAGCACACTTCGTCTGGCCGCGGGAAACCCTGCGGCTGGGCGGGAAGTACCCCCTGAAGGCGGGGCTGGTCACCAGCCTCGGATTCGGCCACGTGTCGGGCCTCGTCGCGCTTGTGCATCCGGAGGCGCTTTTGGCGACACTGAATGCCGACGAGCGGGCGGCCTACAAGGAGCGGGCCGATGCGCGGGTGATTGCTGGTCAGCGACGGCTGGCCGCGGCGATCGCGGGAGGACGCCCGCTCTACGAGCGGCCCGCCGACCGCCGTTTCGATCACCACGGCTCGGAGAAGCGCCAGGAGGCCGAGATGCTGCTGGACCCGGCGGCGCGCCTCGGGGACGGCGACGTCTACGGGCGATGAGCGGTTACGCCTTCACTACATGGGCCCGCGTTGAGCGCGTGCGGGCTTGCGGTGAGCGCTTGCGCGAAGAGCATCTGGGCTTGAGTTACCGTTTCCTCTTGTGACGTCTCTGACGGCTGAAGCCGACAGCTTCGACTGCAACCGCAGACTCTTCTCGCCTGTGCATCCGGTTGTCTCTCCGGAGCCGCCCGAAGGCCCCGTCCACGCCTGGATCGAACAATACGGGCACCTACCGACAGACTTCCGACGCGGTGCGCCGAAAGCCCCAATTCCGCCGGTGGCTAAAGCTGCCGGTCCCCGTGGGGCGCACGGATGGCGATAGTCGGGCTGGGGATCGATCTGGTCTTCATCCCCGACTTCGCCGAGCAGGTCGACAAACCGGGAACCGTGTTCGCCGAGACATTCACGCCGGGGGAGCGGCGCGACGCCGCGGACAAAAGTTCGTCGGCCGCGCGGCATCTGGCCGCCCGCTGGGCGGCCAAGGAGGCCGTGATCAAGGCGTGGTCGGGTTCACGGTTCGCGCAGCGGCCGGTGTTGCGGGAGGACATCCACCGGGACATCGAGGTCGTCACCGACATGTGGGGACGGCCGCGGGTGCGGCTCACCGGCGCGATCGCCGAGCACCTTGCCGATGTGACCATCCACGTGTCGCTCTGCCACGAGGGCGACACCGCGGCCGCCGTTGCCGTCCTCGAATCCGCGGGTTGATTTTCGCTGGGCGTGGCGCTCAGACGTCGACCTCGGTGCGCGCGTAGTTGAGGAAGTATGCGGTGAAGACCGTCAGACCCAGATAGGCGAATGCCTCCGCCAATTGCTCGTCGGTCCAGCCGGCGCTCCGAGCGTCATTCCATGTGGTGTCGGTGACGTTGCCGGAATCGACGGCAGCCTCCCTGACGAGTCGGGTCAACGTGTCGATCTCGTTGTCGCCCAAGGTGTTTCCCGCCCGCAGCGCTGCGACCTCACTGTCTGACCAGCCCGTGATGTGGGCCAGGCGACTGGTGATCGCCACGACGTATTCACTGCGGATCGCGGTGGCCGTGGCGAGCATCAGCGCTGAACTGAGTCGAGGGCCGAGGGTGCCGTAATCGGCGGTCGCGGCGCGCAGGGACGTGTAGGCAACGAGGACCGCGGGCGAGTGCGCCATCTGAGCGTGCATGTTCAGCGGGCGTCCGGTCGGAGAAAACTGGATGACGTTCTTTAGCAGAGAACGCGACGCTTCGGGTGCGTCTTCGACGGTGTGGGTGGGGATCCTGCTCATTGCTCTCACTTCGATTCGACTTGGCCTCGGATTGGCCTTGGTTTGGCGATCGGTAGGACGGCGCAGCCCCCGAGAACGTGACATCAGGCAGGACCGTGTCACGTTCGGCGGCTTTGAATCGTCTCTATCTTTCGAAACGTTCACAGCCTCGCGGGAGGTGCGACATGTTTTCCGACGAAGAGATCGGGCGAGCGTGGTCGGCGCACCGGCCGTACCTCATCGACCTCGCATTCCGCATGCTGGGCGACATCGGCGCGGCCGAAGATGTCGTACAAGAGGCTTTCTTCCGCTTGGTGCAGACTCCCGTCGGCACGGTCAACGACGCGCGGGGCTGGCTGATCGTGGTGACCAGCCGCCTCTGCCTCGACCACATCAAGTCGGCGCCGTGGCGGCGCGAACGTCCCGCGGACATGACGGCGCGCGACTATCGCGACGCCGACACGAGTTCGGTCGACCCCGCGGACCGGGTGACCCTCGACGACGAGGTCCGGCTGGCCCTGCTGGTGGTACTGGAAAGTCTCACGCCGGCCGAAAGAGTCGCATACGTCCTTCACGACGTTTTCCAGCTGCCGTTCGTCGTCATCTCCCAGACCGTCGGCCGGCCACCCACCGCATGCCGGCAGTTGGCGAGCCGCGCCCGCCGCAAGGTCCGGCAGACACGCGATGCGGGCCCAGCGCCTGTCGAACCGGCCGGGCACCGGGCCGTGACCCGGCGGTTCATCGCGGCCTGTGCAGATGGCGATCTGGACGAGCTCCTCGCGGTGCTCGACCCAGACGCATCCGGCGAAGTGGACGCGCGCAAAGGCCTCATCGTGCGCGGGGCCGACCGGGTTGCGCGCAACCTCATCCGGTTCTGGGCGCGGCCCGGTTTCGTCCTGGTGTCGCAGCCATCGGACGACGGCCCAGCGGTGCTTGCGTTCTCGGAGCGAAAACTCATTGGTGTGATCGGCTTGACGATCGAAGACTCGCGCATCACCAAGGTTCACGTCCACGTCGACGAGTCGACGCTCATACCGTTGCGCGGTCTGCTGTTTGGCGCCGGGTAGGCGACGTCACACTTCCGATCGCCGCCTCGTCCTTAAGGGCACAACGGACGAGAGGATCGAGGCTCGCGATGAGCACACAACCCCACGCACGCAAGGAACCACCAAGAGTCGTGGCCGCGGACGCGAGGAGCGACGTAGTTGCGGTCGGACCGACACTGCTCGTCCGACTCGTGATGACGCCGCTGACGAAAATTTTGAACCCGCTCGTCGGCACGCTGGCCGGGCGCCGTCACGTACCGATGGCCCAGCTGCACCACATTGGACGTCGAACCGGCAGAAGCTACCGGACATCTGTGGGTGCCCGGGTGCGTGGCGACGTCATACTGATCCCGCTGACATTTGGCAACCAGTCGGACTGGGCGCGCAATGTGTACGCGGCAGGCCAATGCTCGGTGCATGTGAACGGCTACGCAATCCGCGCGGAGCACCCGCGGTTCCTGGCGGTCGCCGACGCCGCACCGCTGGTGCACGCGATGTTCAACCCGGTCGAGCGGATCGTCTTCAAAGCGCTTGGCATCAAGCAATTCATGCGCCTTGAGCCGGCTTTGTAGCAACGAAGAGAGGTATCGCCATGAAGACCCTTCCCGTGATCGACCGGCCGAGCTGGCTGCCCGAGTCCGCATGGCCCTGGCCGACATACGCACTCGATCACCACACGGGCCGCGTCGCCGTCACCGACGTCGGCGAGGGGCCGCCGTTGCTGTTCGTGCACGTGGGCTCCTGGAGTTTCGTGTGGCGTGACGTGCTGATGCGACTGCAGCACGACTTCCGGTGCGTGACGGTTGACGCGCCGGGCAGCGGCCTCAGTGACCGCATGGAGTTCCCACCGACGCTCGCTCAAGCCGGCGATGCCGTCGCCGCGGTCGTGGACGGGCTGCAGCTGCGTGACCTCACGTTGGTTGCCCACGACCTTGGCGGGCCGGCGGGGTTCCTCGCCGCCAGCCGGCGCGCAGATCGCGTCGCAGCATTGGCGGCGGTCAACTGCTTCGCGTGGTGGCCCACCGGTGCGTTGTTCCGCGGGATGCTGGCGGCCATGGGCAGCGCGCCCGCCCGCGAGCTCGACGCGGCCATCGGCCTTCTTCCACGCGTGACGGCGACCAGTTTCGGCGTCGGTCGCCACTGGAACCAAGCGGACCGCGCGGTCTTCCGCGCCGGGATCGACCGCTTGGCCCGGCGCGCCTGGCATGGCTACTTCCGGGATGCGCGCCTCGCCGACGAGCTTTACGCCGAGCTCGATGCCGGGCTACGCGGACCGTTGTCCGACCGGCCGCTGCTGACGATCTTCGGGCAATTCAACGACCCGCTGCGCTTTCAGCCGCGATGGAAGGCTTTGTTCCCGGCCTCGCGCCAGCTCACCGTGCGCGGCGGCAACCACTTCCCAATGTGCGACGATCCGGACCTCGTCGCCTCGGGGGTGAAGGAGCATGTGCGCGCGCTTCATCTGGGCTGACGATGAGTTTCGGGTCGCTCGGCGGTCTGTTGTGAAGACGCTCGACACGAAAGGACTCTCATGCCCGATACTGGACCCACCGTCGTTGGCATACCCGTCGTGGGGATAGCCGTGCGCGACCAGGACCGCGCGCTCGCGTTCTACACCGAGATCCTGGGTTTGCAAAAGCAATTGGACGTCCCGCTGCCGAACTTCGGCCGGTGGATCACCGTGGCGCCGACGGGGTCCGCGACATCGATCGCTCTGGTAGCCGAGAGCGAGGGTAATCCCGCCGGTGTCGAAACCGGGATCAGGCTGGCGACCGCCGATGCCGCCGCGATGCACGAGCACCTGCGCGGTGAGCACGTGGCGGTCGGGGAGCTGTTGAACTGGGAAGGCGTTCCGCCGATGTTCGCGTTTCACGACCCGGACGGCAACGGTCTCAAGATCGTGCAGTGACAGGTAGCGCGCACTGACGGGCGATAACTAGCCTCGGGGACATGGGCGATCTCGTGGAACGGGTGCGCGACGTGCTGCCGTCGGTTCGGCGCGACCTCGAGGATCTCGTGCGCATCGAGTCCGTGTGGGCAGACCACAGTCGGCGCGGCGAAGTGGAGCGCAGTGCACGGGCGGTCGCAAACCTGTTGTCGGCGGCCGGATTCCACGATGTGGAGACTGTCGCCGAGGGTGGCGGCCCAGCCGTCATCGCGCGCCATCCGGCGCCGCCCGGCGCCCTGACGGTGTTGCTGTATGCCCACCATGACGTGCAACCAGAGGGCGATCACGGCCAGTGGGCGTCGCCGCCCTTCGAGCCGACCGAACGCGGCGGGCGCCTCTACGGGCGCGGCACCGCGGACGACAAAGCAGGTATCGCTACACATTTGGCGGCTTTCCGGGCACATGGAGGCACGCCGCCGGTCGGCGTGACGGTGTTTGTCGAGGGCGAGGAGGAATCCGGCTCCCCGTCGCTGAGCAGGCTGCTCGACGCGCATCGCGACAAATTGGCCGCCGATGTGATCGTCCTCGCGGATTCGGGCAACTGGAGTACCGACGTGCCCGCGCTGACCGTGTCGTTGCGCGGGCTCGCGGACTGCGTTGTGGAGGTTGAGACGCTCGACCACGGCCTGCACTCGGGCATGTGGGGTGGCGTGGTCCCGGATGCCCTGATGGCCATGAGCCGGCTGCTGGCCAGTCTGCACGACGATGACGGCAACGTTGCAGTCAGCGGTCTGCATGAAAGCACCGCCGCGGCCCTGGAGTACCCACCGGAACAGGTGCGCGAGGAAAGCGGGATGCTCGCCGGCGTGCGCGAGATAGGCAGCGGCGCCGTGACCGAGCGGCTATGGGCGAAACCCTCGATCACAGTGATCGGCATTGATACCACGCCGATCGCGCAGTCGTCGAACACGCTCACCTCGCGGGCCCGCGCGAAGGTCAGCATGCGTGTCGCGCCGGGCGGCGACGCCAAGGCTCACCTCGACGCGCTCACCCGCCACCTCGAGTCGCACGCACCGTGGGGTGCGCGCGTCACTGTCACGCCGGGCGACATCGGCCAACCGTATGCAATAGATGCCACCGGTCCCGTTTACGACGCAGCCCGCGCCGCGTTCCGCGAGGCGTGGGGAACGGATTCAGTCGACTTGGGCATCGGTGGGTCAATTCCGTTCATCGCGACCTTCGCCGAGAAATTCCCGGACGCCAAGATCCTGGTGACCGGCGTGGAAGACCCTGCGACACAGGCACATAGCGTCGATGAGAGCCTGCATTTGCGTGTTCTGGAGCGCGCGGCGATGGCGGAGGCGTTGCTGCTGGAGAAGCTGGGTTAGGGCAGGGTTAGGGCTGGGTTAGACGGACAAATCCCTGCGCAGCTTGTCGACGTGGCCCGTGGCCTTGACGTTGTAGTGCGCGTCCGGCCGTGTTTGCTGCAACAGAGGACCGGAGATCACCGCGGGCGGTCGCACCGGGAATTGCGCCGAGGGTGGGAGCTAGATTTCGCGCTCTCGCTGATCAATCCCCGGCGACAGATAGCCCGCGGTGCACGGTGTCGGTCCCGTCCTTCCGGAGCACGGGGATATCTGCCAACGGCAGTTACCTTTCAGGTCCAACCTGACCATATCGGGCTTCAATGTGAAGCCGAAGTACTGCCCGGTGTTGTTGGTCAGGGTTTCGGGTTGCCGTCCGTCGGAAAATGATTGTGTCTCAGCGCAAATGTCATTGGTGGTCGCCCCCACGCCGTCCCAGAACTCCCCCAGGTTCAGATCGGCGGGAAACAACGTTTCCGTGGGTCCATAGGTGTAGAAGTAATGCACGGGCCGTTGAAGGCCGTCAATGTGCTGCCACACGTTGTGTTGATCGCCTTTCACGCACATCAGCACGTCAGGCTCTGAAGCACCTTCTCGACCGTTCGGAAATGTCTGCGCATTTGGCTGGGCCATGTCGCACGAAGCACCGGCTTGCGGCTGCGCTGGGGGATCGGCGGGTACGACTGGTGCAGCCATCACTCCCGCGATGACTAACGCGGTCAACGTGGTCATCGCGACGTTTACACGACGCCCCATGGTCGGTGATGGTAAATCTATGTCGCCTGGCGGCGGACCGGTTTCACGAGGCGCTGAGAACTCTCTGGATAAATGTTGTCGTATGTGCAGCCTTGACGTTGTACTGGGCCAGTGAAATCTTGCCGTGCTCGTCGACCACAAACGTCGACCGGATGACACCCTGAACCGTCTTTCCGTACATCTTCTTCTCGCCGTAGGCGCCCCACTGCGACAACACGGTGCGGTCTGGATCCGACAGCAGGGGGAACGTCAGGCCTTGGTCGTCGCGGAACTTGGCCAGCTTCGCCGGCTTGTCGGGCGAGATACCGAGGACGTCCAGTCCCGCGTTGTTGAGGGCACGCAGGTTGTCACGGAAGTCACACGCCTCTTTCGTGCAACCCGGTGTGGAGGCGGCGGGGTAGAAGTAGACGATCAACTTGCGTCCCTGGTAGTCGGCCAGCGACACCGTGTTGCCGTCAGCGTCCTCGAGACTGAACGACGGGGCCTTATCACCCACTTCGAGCCGCGCGGTCATCTGCAGAGTTCCCTTCGTCGCGTACCGGTGCGCTGGCACGCGCCCGGGCTGATCTAGGGTAGTTCGGCAGGTAGCAACCTTTCACAGCGGAGGACATTGTGGCGGACCGTGACCCCGAAGTCATCAAGCAGGAGATCGATCTCGCCCGCGACCAGTTGGCTGCGACTGTTGATTCGCTCACCGAGCGCGCAAACCCGCACCGGCTCGCCAACGACCTCAGGGTCGCGGTCATTACTTTCGTGAAAAAGCCACCCGTGATGTTCACACTCATCGGAGTCGGCACGCTGAGCGTGGTGCTGGTGATCCGCAGGGTCCGCAATCGCTGACGCGCGGCGGACTAGCCGCGCCGATTGGCGCGGCGCCGCCACCAGCCGCTAAGGCTCACGGTCGGCAGGTTACCGATGCGGCCCAACCGGTTGCAGGAATGCACAGTGGCCTGCACCGCAGCGTATCGATCGCGCGATTGCCCAGCAACGCCGGGTGCAGTGTCCGGATGCGTCGTTTCCTGACGGTCGGGTCGATCCGCTGGCATCTGCTGATCCCCGATCTTCCACTCTGAAGAACGTTCTAGATACCCAACCGTGCTTCAGCTAACCGATGTTAGCAGCCCTGCCCGGTTGGGCAACCGACGCAAGCAAATCATAAATTATTGCCGACAGGTATGTTTTGGCGCGCCTTCACCGCAGTTGACGGGGGGAAGGACCGATCGATCGTGCAGGGTGCGGCGGCCAACGACGTGGCGGCCGTGTCGCAGGGAATCGACGATGGAGTCCGTCGATGAGTCGGTGGGCTTCGTAGAGTTGTTGGCGCAGGCTGGTTGCTTCCCGGCGCGCGAAAAGCTCACTCCGTGTGTTGGTGTGACGGCTCTTCTCTTCGGCCACTTCCAGCTTCTGCGAGATCTCGTCGACCTGCATGTAGAGGCAGTGCAGCAGTTCCCTCGCCTGTGCAGTATCAGCGTCTTCGCGCATTGCGGCATCCTCCCATCTGGGTCCGCGCTGTGCTTAACGAACGCGATTTTGCATGCGACCGAATCCGGTGTTCGCTACGCGGCACCCAGGGCTGCAGTAATAGGCTGCGGTAATCGACTTGTCGCGCCTGGCCTGGTGCTGCTTGGTGCGCCTGTTTGGTGCGCAGCCTGTCTGGTGCGCCGTCAGGGTTTCGAACCGCTGATTAAGCGCAGGCGGTTTTGGTTGCTTCCCGCTGTGTCCGGTTGTGTGCCGTAATCCGCTGGGCGGCAACGCTTCGCCTACCTCATTACGTCTTGTCGCAACCGGCCGATTCCGGTCGAGTGCGTGTCATTTGCGGCGTATAAGCGTCACCTGGCCTTATTCGCGATGGCAAATTTGCTTAACGTCGTGGTGAGCTCCGCGGCCACACGAGGCCGGAGCCATCCGTGTCTAGTCATTGAGATCGTTAGCTAACCTAACTCGGGCGTACAGTCGGGGGTGTGGAGTACCGCAGCCTCGGAAGAACCGGAATCCAAGTAAGCCCGCTCTGTCTCGGCGCGATGATGTTCGGCGCCTGGGGAGAGCCCGACCACGATACGTGCATCAGAACCATCCACACGGCGTTGGACGCCGGCATCAATTTCATCGACACGGCCGACGTCTACTCGCAGGGCGAATCGGAGACCATCGTCGGCAAGGCCCTCGCTGAGGGTAAACGCGACGACGTCGTCGTGGCTACCAAGGTCAACATCCAGATGGGTGTCCCGGTCGAATCGCCGGCGGGCACCAAGGGCGACCCCAACAGGCGTGGCAACTCCCGTCGCTGGATCATCCGGGAGGTTGAAAACAGCCTGCGTCGGCTAAACACCGACTGGATCGACCTGTATCAGATTCACCGTCCCGATCCGCACACCGACATCGAGGAGACGCTGTCCGCGCTCACCGATTTGCAGCGGCAAGGCAAGATCCGTGCTTTCGGTTCCTCGACGTTCCCGGCCCATCAGATGGTTGAGGCGCAGTGGGTCAGCGAGCGCCGGGGCCTCGGCCGGTTCGTGACCGAGCAGCCGCCGTACTCGTTGCTGGTCCGCGGCATTGAGGCCGATGTGCTGCCGGTGGCCGAGCAGTACGGCCTGGGGGTGCTGCCGTGGAGCCCGCTGGCAGGCGGCTGGCTTGCCGGGGGCTACCGCAAAGGCACGGACCTGCCGGAGTCCACGCGCCGCACCAGGCTGCCGGCCCGATACGACATGTCTACCCCGGACAGCCAGCGCAAGCTCGACGCCGCCGACGCGCTCGGCCAACTCGCCGACGACGCAGGACTTACGCTCATCCACTTAGCGTTGGCATTCGTCATGCAGCATCCGGCGGTGACCGCACCGATTATCGGCCCGCGCACGATGGAGCATCTCCAGTCGCAGGTCGGCGCCACCGAGGTGAAGCTGTCCACCGACCTACTCGACAAGATCGACGACATCGTGCCACCGGGCGTGACGGTCGCCCGTTCCGACCAGGGCTACCAGCCGCCGTCACTCACCAACCCGTTCCTCCGTCGTCGGCGCATCGCCTAAGCCGTCGAGGAAGTGCGCGACGCGGTAAGCCACTTCCTCGTTATATCAGCCGCGACGGAGTCCCAGCTCAGCCAGAAGTGCGTACTCTTACCTGGCGCGACCCCGCACAATTTCGGCAGGGACGTGACGACGCCAATGCTGGTCCTCGAAGGCGCCGACATCTCGTGGGGCCGGCGACCGGCGAGGGAAAACGCTCGCGCGTATCACACCGAAGCCGAGTTTCTTCCCCGCATGGGCCACAACATGATGCTTGAGCCCGGATGGCAGGCAGTGGCCGAAAGAATCGACGGCTGGCTGGCAGCCCAGGGGCTATAAGAGCAAGATCGTTGGGGGCCATGTGATCCAATTCGTTTCGTCATTGCACAGCAGCCTGGTCCCGGCGAGGGCGACCAGCTTTAGCCGGGAGCCGAGATGCTGCGGCGGCAGCCAAGGGCGAACCGGTTAGTCCCGAAAGACGAGGTGCGACACACCAGTAACGCAACTTCGACTAAACCGACCACCCGCGCCACGCATATTCACCTCACAATGTCGGGGTGTGTTTGCTGGATGATGCCCCCGGTCACCGGTCGCTGCTGGAGACGCGGTGCCGCTACCACTAGGGGCGTGTACCCCCCTCGGTGGGACCGGGCACCCAAGCGAGAATGTCCCGAATGCCGTCGTTGTAGACGACGCTGTTGGGCACGTCGCCCACGACATCGAAATAGAGCTTGCCGGTCGAGCTGCCGCCCGGCGGGACCGCCGCGCCGCTGAGGCCACCCGGTGCATCGGCGATGACACGGTAGATTGCCGCGCTCTCAGCGCGGGCGTTGAACAGTGGGATCAAGGGAGTGGCCCAACTCCCGAACGCGTCAACGGTCACCGTGGCCTCATACAACTGGCCGCTGTGCGGCACGGGGTCGGAACTCGGGGAAAGGTTTGTCACCGTGTAACCGATCACTGGAGCGCCGGTGGCCCGGTCGGTCAGTTGCTCCTGGTTACCAAATGGCTTGATGTTGTCGACCGCCGAAGCTACCGCGACGGTGGCGGCACCGACGCCGAACGTGATCGCGGTGGCGGCGACGGCTCCCGCTAGCTTCTTGATGTTCACCCTGACTCCGCTCGTTCGCATGGGGTTATACAGCGAACCGTATACCCCGGAAGCGGCGTCGGAAACGCAAAACCTCGCGGCCACTGTTCGACAACGACTTCCGCAGCCGGGGCCATCACCCTCCTGCGTTCGCACCGGCGACGCATCGTCGCAGGTCAGGCTATTGCAATAGCGATTTGCGGCGAAGGTCTTCTAGCTCGAAGCCCCAGTGAAACGGTGGACCATCGGCTCATAAGGCGATCTTCAAGCCTTCCTGTTCACAGACATCCCCAGCCCGGCCCCGAGGATGCACCGGGCCGGGGATGCTGCGCGGCAGTATGGCGATGGGTGTAACAACAGGATTCAAGAAAACCCACCGCTTGCGCCACACCCGTGCCGTGCCCTCCGTTGGCTGGCACGGGCTGTCTTGGGTTCTGCGCCAACCGATTTCACCTCGACCTGTCGGGGTCGAGCCGCTCGACAGCAGGCTTCAGCACACCCAACGCACGCGGTGGAGTGCCGGTTCTAAAGCCGTGGCGGACCTTTTCCGCCGCATGAGCGGCAAGGAACCGAATCTTGACGAGCCGACGGCCGAGCGTGTGATCATCAAGATCATTCCCACGCAGGTCTCGACGCCGACGCTTTACGGCGGCCGCCACGATCAGCGTGGCGCAGCGTTCGTCGAGTCCCAAGAGCCTCCATCACAGGAGCGGGGATAGAACGCGCGTGTATATAATTAATCCCTTGCGGCACAATAGGATAACGACCAGGGAGGCGCCTAGCGCACGGGTGCGGGGGAATCGTTGATCTGAACATTGCCGGGCGTCTGGCATCGGGTTTTCGAACCTCCCAAGGATGTGCAGATCGACTGATCGACGGCCGCGGGTGCGGCGGCAATCGCCGTCGGTTGAGTCGGAGCCGCATCGGCTGCGGCAGTTGGTGCGGTGCCGATCACCGCTGCGGCAACCGCCGCCAACAGCGGTGCGACGTAGCAAAGTTTGTTAGGCATGGTGATGCTCCTTCGTCGATGACTGGTTCGATGGCGGGCCTTATCCGGACTTGATTCAAGCGGTCGGATATGGCGGTATTGGGTCTCCCAGATACCTGTCGTTCCATTGAGGCTTGTAATGAACGGGAGGGGGGGAATCGTTGATCTCAACATTGCCGGGCGTCTGGCATTGGGTTGTCGAACCCCCTAAGGACATGCAGATCGACTGGGTGGGATCGACGGCGGCGGGTGCGGTGGCAATCGCCGTCGGTCGGGTCGGAGCCGCATCGGCTGCGGCAGTTGGTGCGGTGGCGATCACCGCTGCGGTGACCGCCGCCAACAGCGGTGTGACGTAGCACAGTTTGTTAGGCATGGTGGTGCTCCTTCGATGACTGGTTCGATGGTGGGCCGTTTCCGGACTTGATTCCGTCGAGGCTGGTTGGGGGACGAGGACCGGTGAGGGAGTCGGCATCCAACACAGTTGCGCGGTCGCGTGGTGGGCGTCGCGCCCCGTCACGACCTCGAGATTTCCCTGCACGATCTCGGTTCCGCTCTTGTGGGTTCGGTGGCCGGGGCGGCGAGAACCCTTTGGCCTGCGGCTATGCGATTCGCTTTGCGGTAGATAGACCATCTTGATCTCCAGATCGTTTGTAATTACAAACTATCTATATCACACGATCGACTGTTGAGGCAAGGTAGTATGAGATGCATGAACGACATCTCCGCCGTCGCGCCCCCGGCGCACCTCAGCGCGCCACTGATGCAGCATCTCGGCCGGCGTCTGCGTAGTGAGGCGGAGGCCGAACTGTCCACAACATTCGGCCTGCGCGATCGCCACCTGATCGCGTTAACGTTGCTGCGGGAATTCGGCGATCAGAGCCAAACCGACCTTGCCGCTACCCTGCGGCTCGATCCAACCTCCCTGGTCGGCCTGCTCAACGAACTCGAAGCCGCGGGACTCGTCGAACGCCGACGCACACCGCAAGACCGCCGCCGCCACACCGTGGCCCTGACATCGGCCGGGTTGGACCGACTCGCCGAGATCGAACGGGCCCTAGCCGTGAGCGAGCAACGGGTCCTGTCGGGGCTGGACCCCACCGAGCAAGCCACACTGCACGCACTGCTGCAGAAAGCGACCGGCAACATAACTTCGTGGAGCGACCCGTCCCCCGCCGACTGCGGCACGGATTAGTAGACGTACTCGGTGGACCTGGAGGTCTTCGTCGGCCAAGCCCTGGCCATCGCATGACGTCGAGCCCTGCGCGAACTCGTCAAGCCGCGGCTAGCTCACGGCTAGCTCTGTATATCGGCGGCATGGGCCCGCACCACCGCGCGAACTGACCGCTTCCCGCGAGGGGAGTGGTGTGGTGCTGCACGGTAGCCGCTTGGGTGCGGTGACCCCGTTCCGCTTCCGATCAGCTCGTCTTTTATTCGTCGTTTGTGACCGAGAGGCGACGAGAATTAACGGCAACCATGAGTGGCTAATAAGCAACGTAATCGCTTGCCGCGCAGGTAACTACGGGATTTAAGCGGAATTACCGCGAACGGCGGCGCGTTAATCCGTTGTTAAGAGCTTTGCGACGAGCACCATGATTGACGTGGCAACTGTCCCACTTGTGGCCCGCTAGACGCGGGCGCTGTTTCAGCAGCCGCGGGCAGCACGGGTACCGCGACCGCCACGCGCGGCGAAAAGGCCAGAGACCCCTTGCCGACAACCCTTGCGGACCAACGCTAGTGGCCATCATTGGGCTAAGCCGAGGAATACCAGAAGCACACGATCGAGTCGGACTAGATCTGCGTCGGCGAGACGGCCGAGGCGATCTCGGAGGTTCGCGCGCGGCATTGTCGTGATCTTGTCGACCATGATCTGGCTGAGCTGCTCGATTCCGGTAGCCGCAGTCGGCTCGACAGCGATCCGGATCAGCGGCGCGTCAACGGGATTGGTGGTGAGGGGACAAACAGTGACCGAGGCGGTCGCATCGAACCGATCGTCCTGGACGATCACGACGGGTCTTGGCTTGCCGGTGTAGATACCTCGTGCAGCAGCGACGTGAATATCGCCTCGTCTCACTCGCCGGGGTCCTCCTCGGCGGCCCAGTCGACGGAGATCGCGTCGACGAATGGTTGGTCGTCGGCCTCATGTTCGCTGGCGGCGATGGCAGCCGACTGGCGGTGAGCTTCCGCGACAAATTCTGGCGCCCGCACGTCGGGCACCCAGATCTGGACAGGGCGAAGCCCTTGGGCGCGTAAACGCTCGCGATGTTCGCGCACCCGCTGTCGTGTGCTAGCCATACGCCCAACGTTACATGTAACGGAGGCTGCTACCAAGTCTTCTCCCCAGGTCAGCGGTCAGTACATGAAGAGACATGAAGAGCCCCGGAGCCGGTGAGACTCCAATGATGGGCGTTGAAGTGCGCCGTCAGGGTTTCGAACCCCGGACCCGCTGATTAAGAGTCAGCTGCTCTACCAACTGAGCTAACGGCGCGTCGACGAGCGACAATAACAGGCTAGCGCCCGGCGGCCAAAGCTGGAGCGGCGCACGTCGGCGGCCTACCGGAGTAGCGCACCGTACGCCTGTCGTGCCCTTACACTACTGCCAAACACGCCAAATGAGTTAGGCGCGGCAGTGAGGTGGGGCAAGGTGGGGCACGGTATGTGGCTGGTCCATTCCGTGACCCGTCCGCGTCGCTTTCAGTCCTTGCCAGCGGCGCTTGTGGTCTTACCTGCGCTCGTTCTCGGTGCCGGCGCATGCACCAGCAACACGCCGCCTCCGCCTCCACCTCCGAAGACGATCATCGATAAAGGCACCCCCTACGCGGATCTGCTGGTTCCAAAATTGCAGGCCTCGGTGACCGACAGTGCGGTCGGCGTCGCGGTGGATCAGCCGGTGACGGTCACTGCCGGTGATGGTGTGCTGGGCGCCGTCAGTTTGGTTCGCGCCGACGGCACCGAGGTGGCGGGTCAGCTCAGCCCCGACGGCCTGACGTGGTCGACCACCGAACCCCTCGGCTTCAACAAGCAGTACACGTTGACCGCGGAAGCTCTGGGGCTCAGCGGTAGGGCACGCCAGCACATGACGTTCAAGACGCGTTCGCCGGAGAATTTGACGTCGGCCGATGTGCTGCCCAACGACGGCGACGTGGTCGGCGTCGGCCAGCCGATCGCGATCCGTTTCGACGAAAACATCCCGAACCGGCTCGCGGCCCAGCGCGCGATCAAAATCACCGCGAATCCTCCCGTCGAGGGCGCGTTCTACTGGCTCAACAACCGGGAAGTGCGCTGGCGGCCAGAAAAATACTGGAAACCCGGCACGCAGGTCGACGTCGCCGTCGACATCTACGGCGTCGACATGGGCAATGGGCTGTTCGGCCAGGAAGACACCAAGACACACTTCACCATCGGCGACGAGCTGATCGCCACCGCCGACGACACCACGAAGACGGTCACGGTGCGCCGCAACGGCGAGGTCGTCAGGACTATGCCCACCTCGATGGGCAAGAACAGCACGCCGACCGACAACGGGGTCTACATCGTCGGAGGCCGGTACACCCACATCATCATGGACTCGTCGACCTACGGCGTTCCGGTCAACTCGCCCAACGGATATCGCACCGACGTGGAGTGGGCGACCCAAATCTCCTACAGCGGGATCTTCGTGCACTCCGCGCCGTGGTCGATCGGCGCCCAGGGCAACACCAACACCAGCCACGGCTGCTTGAACGTCAGTCCCAGCAACGCGGTCTGGTTCTACAACAACACCAAACTCGGCGACGTCGTCGAAATCATCAACACGATCGGCCCGATCTTGCCAGGCACCGATGGACTCGGCGATTGGAACATTCCTTGGGAGCAGTGGAAGGCCGGGAACGCCAACGCTATGTAGGCCCTTTATCAACAACGTCCACTAGCCAGGGCCGCCGTGCCGGGGACAGTGGTCGAGTCGCCGCAGGACGTCTGACCGGGGGTGGGGTAACTGGCCGGTCCCGACCTCGCGGAGCGGGCAGCGTCGACCCTGCACGCGTGGCGTTCAGACTGCGCACAGCGCGGCCTTTCAGCCGATTTGCCCGCCCTCAACGCGCGTGTCAGAGAATTGCGGCCGGCGTCATTGTGATGACAGCATTCCCGAGGTACCTGGCCGGCAAATGGTTTGTCCTCACGAAGGAGCGAATATGCAGATAAATCCGACAGCGCGCATACACTCGTCCTGCGTATGGAAGATAGCGGGCGGCGAAGGAGGCGGCCCTGGTGGATTATCTCCGTCCCAAATCATGCTAGAAACATTGCCCTGCCCCGGCAGGACGATGTAGTAGGTGTGGCAAACAGTCCAGTCCCAATTCAGTGGATCGGTAATGTGATTACCCGTCTTCGGCACGGGTTCCTCCCCTGGGCACCAGTGCTTTGGGCCAATTGGGTCGGCCTGGGCGGTACCTTCGCCCAGCCCGAATCCGGCCACCGCGAGGCCGCCAGACAGCAGTGCCCCGGTAATGATCCGCTTCAGAGTGTGGGTGGTGTTCATGTTGTGGTCCCTTTGTCCTCTGTTCATGCTCCGCCTGGATTGGCGTCGGCGGCAAGTACACAAAGGCGCATCGGCTACCGATCCCAGCAAAACAGTCGTTGCTAACCGGTCACGCAAAGGTTGGCGCAAACGCCTTGGAGGATCCTTGGAATCTAGGCGCTTCTTCGCGTCCGAATCGTGACTCCCTGATCCATCACCGTTTACCCAGCTCGGGGGCGGTATACAGCGCAACGCCGCGCCCGCCGCTGACCGTGTGCTGGGAGAGTGTTCGTGGATTACCGGTCACACACTCAAGGCGCTGAGGGCGGCCTTCCTCAACTCGATTCCTTCATCACTGTCGGGATCTAATTTAGTTTCGCCTTTATGGAACAGGTCAGCAATAGTGTCCCATACCTGGAGTCCTAGATCGATCATAATCGCTCTCATTTCAATTCTGGGGCACTTTCACGGGGTGGGTAGGTGAATAGCGTTTTAGGGTCTTCCTGATTTAGTGGGTCGTACCCGCTCCGGTCGACCGGCCTTTCTTAGGGTTTCCAAACACGTTAATAACAGCAACTTGTCCGGTTAGGGAATAATCCGCCCAAAGCACCCTTATGGCAGTCGCAACTCGTTTATCGTCGGCATCACCATTTGGCGGGTGCCCACCCGCCACGCAACCAAGGGAAGATCCCGATGAAGAACACCGTCAAGTTTGTCGCCGTGTGTGTGGCTGCTCCGGTGGTGGCGCTGGCTGTCGGTACAGCTAGCACAGCGTGGGCCGCACCCACGATGAGCGGCCACTATATCGAAACTGACACGGCCCCATCCACTGGTCAGACGACCACGATGGATTGGTACTTCACTCCGTGCGGTGACGGATGCGCGTCAGCGGCACACGCACCCAATGGACCGGCTCAGGCGCAGGCCAAACTCGTTGACGGACAATGGAAAATGGAAACGGGTCCAGATCAAGTAGTCTGCGCAGACGGTACCAAAGTCCCCTCGGCCCTCTCCAGCTTTACGACGTGGGATCCAAACACTCTTGCGGGCACAGTCCAAATCACTTATCAGGTGCAAGCCTGTGGCGACGCAGCGGGGACCCAGCAGACCATCAACATGCAACTCAGGCAGGCACCCTGACGCATACTCCTGGATGTAGCCCTCGGCCGTCGGAGGTTTGCCGCGACGTGGTTTGGGGTATCAATCTGTTGCCTCCGCCGAGCTGCTTAGGTCGCATGTTTGGGGATGGTGTGCCGAGCCTCGTCACAGATCGTGTGCGGGGCTTGGTCCTGTTTTCGGTAGGCATCGACCGCGTGGTCAGGCTGGTGGTGGGGCGTCGCCGAGGTCGAGATGCTGACGCACATCCCGACTCGCAGAATTCGAAAACAGCGGCAGAATCGCCGCCACTTCGGCGGGTGGCATCGTGAGCCACCACGGTTGGTTGCTGGCCGTGCGCGGATTCAACCACGGGGCGACCCGGACGACTGACGGGCCGAACTCGGCTGCTCCCTGGTTTGCCCGACGTGGTTTGGGGTACGTTGTCTTGGACAGCAAACGCTGTAGAAGCTACGGCAGTGTATTTTACCAGTAAGTTAATACCGCGAGACTCCACTGCCAGCTAACCAGAACCCCAAACCAGCCCGGCGCGCTATGTAGGAGCCATCAATGTTCGCTCGCCACGACATCGCCAAGCTCGTCGGCACAGTCATAGCGGTGGCGGCCGTGGGTTTGACCGCTCCCGGTAGCGCCGCCGCAGACCCGACCGACGACGCATTCATCCACCAGATCAGCGCCGACGCGGTCAGTAACGGCAACCGGTCAGAGATGATCCAAAGGGCCCAGGACGTGTGCTCGGCGTTTACCGACGGCATATCAGTGGCGAGGCTTTCGACAGACCTGGACTCCTCCGCAATGACTCCGCGCACGATCGCGCTTTTCATGAACGACGCGGTCCAGTCCTACTGCCCCAGGTACAGCGGTCTGCTCTCCCGCTAAGTCGAGCAGTCCCAGG
>Ga0153922_1000081_pt1 | contig 37167 bp, 29 predicted proteins | sample TSNJ006MetaG_FD_104723 | JGI IMG/M metagenome (GOLD analysis project Ga0153922, IMG submission 104723) | Attine ant fungus gardens microbial communities from New Jersey, USA - TSNJ006 MetaG | ecosystem: Host-associated > Fungi > Mycelium > Unclassified | place: USA: New Jersey, Brendon T. Byrne... | reverse complement strand
ATTATAGCACACTGAATAAAAAGAACAATGGAAACGGAATGGAAATAGGCAATGTGAATAAAAGAGACTAAAAACCCCCCTCCTATTCTGAAAATAACTACCTATACAGAGCATGTTACCGTCGCTATAATGGGAGCAGAAAGGAGGACGAAAGGATGTGTAGCCAATTTCGTAATTTCCTGGGGATTTATGAAAAATCCCTTCCGGATACCCTGAAGTTGCGTGAGAAGATACAGCTTTTTAAAAAGGCAGGATATCACTGCTTCGAGCTGAGCATTGACGAATCAGATAAGCGTATTAATCGGGTTAACTGGAGTAAGGAGCAGATAGAAGCATTTATTGGATTAATGCAGGAGGAAGAATTTTATTCATACAGCATATGTCTTTCTGCCAACAGAAAATATCCAATCGGCGACCAGGATGCAGGCATTAGGAATAGAGGGGTTGAATTAATCCAAAAGGCAGTTGACTTTTCCTTAAAGGTGGGGATAAGAGTAATATTGATTCCCGGTTATGATACTTATTACCGGAATGGCAATGGTGAGACAAAAAAGCTTTTCCTGAATTCCCTTGATAAAGTGGTACAGTATGCTGCCGGGCGTGGGGTAATTTTAGCACTGGAGAATATTGAAAAACCATTTATGAATTCAGTTGATGCTGCGATGGAATATATAAAAGAAATCCCTACTCCTTACTTGCAGTGCTATGTAGACCCAGGAAATATGGTTGCGGCAGGAATCGAAGACCTGATTGGCCAGGTACAAAGGGCAAAGGGCCATATTGCAGCAATTCATCTAAAGGATGGTAGGTGGGGTGAATTTAAGAATGTACATTATGGCTCTGGAAAGGTGGATTTTGTGAATTTGTTTCAAAGTCTTGCTGGCTCACCCCTACCCCTTTGCACTGCGGAGGTAAATGCACTGGCAAGTGAGCAGGAATCTTATGAAAACATTCTATATGTCCGAACGTTTCTTGAAGCGCAGTACCAACAGGCAAAGAAGAAGGGAGGAGCATCATTTTGCAGTATACAAGACGCAGCAGAGTGGCAGCAGCATTGAATCATCAGGAACCTGACCGGGTGCCCTGTGATATTACCATTGAACCAACCAGTTATCAAGTATTATGTGATTATCTGGGAGAAAAGTATGAACCATATTGGTGGGATGACTGGAATCACGCTTACCCATCACCGGAAGTATTGGCAAAGCTGGATGTGGATGTCTATCATGTACCCTTAAAGGCAACGCCGAAAGAATTTGATATCATGAAGACAGAGTTTAAGGATGAATGGGGCGTTACTAAGAAAAAGGTTATGAACCCTGACGGAAGCTTTATGTATAACCTGATGGATAACCCCTTAAAGGATGCAGAATGTGTAGCTGATATCGAAGCTTACCCATGGCCGGATCCAGAGGAAATCATCGATGTCTCTGGTCTGGAGGCAGAGGTAAAGTATATGTATAACAATACGGACTTTGCATTAATGGCAACATTTGGCGGTAATGTATTCGAAAGGGCCCACTATCTTAGGGGAATGACCAATTTTCTTGAAGATTTGATTGCAGACCCAGAAATTGCACAGGCTTTAATGAAAAAAGTACTGGATATTCAGATGAAAGTAGACGAAAATGTACTTAGGTCAGCAGGCCGATATTTTACCTACATGCGTTTCAACGGTGAGGATGTGGGAACCCAGAGCGGACAGTTGATTTCTACTGAATTATACCTAAGTGAAGTCAGGAAAAATCTGGAAATAGAGTGGAAAACAGCAAAGAAAATATTCCGGGAGGAGAACCCGAATGCTAAGATCTGTATGCATTCCTGTGGTGCTGTATTTGACCTGATTGGAATTTTCAACGATATGGGTGCAGACATTGTCAATCCAATCCAGCCTAGAGCCAAGGGGATGGATACGGTATTAATTAAAAAGGCCTATGGTGACAAGGTCTGCTTCCATGGCGCAGTTGATACTCAGGAAGTCCTGAATAATGGTACCGTAGAAGAAGTAAGACAGGAAGTAAGAACGAGAATCCGGGATCTGGCACCGGGAGGCGGCTACATTTGCGCTCCGTCACATAATGTACAATCCGGAATGCCAATGGAAAATGTCATCGCAATGTATGAAGCAATCCATGAATTTGGGAAATATCCAATTGATTGCTGAACGGGTTAAGCAATGTAGAGCGAGATATTTATTATAATCTTATATGGAGGAAAATCATGAAGGGAAAAAGAAGAATCTTAAAATATGCTGCAATTTGGTTAACCGTAATCTTAGTAGTGGGAACGATGTTGAACGGATGCTCCGGTCAAAAACAGGGAAGTGAAGAAAAAACAAGTACTTCCGATGCAGGGGCTTCGGATAGTACTAATCAGGATAGTACTGCTCAGGATGAGGGGACTGTCAATGAATCTACTGAGACAAGCGATGCCGGAACATTGGATAAAGCTTATAAAATCGGGATATCCTTTTCGGATTTAACGAATACCGTGTGGGCAGAACTTTGCGAAGAAGCCGTAAGCTATGCAAAATCTCAGTATAATGCGGATGCTACCGTAGTTTCCTTTGACGGCGATCCGGCAAAACAGGTGACGCAGATTGAGAACTTTGTAGCAAGTGGATTTGACGCCCTGATTATCTGCCCGGATGACCCGGATGCAGTGGAAGATGCCTGCCAAAAGGCAATGAAAGCAGGGGTTGAGGTGTGCGTATATACCAACTCGATGACCAACCAGGACTTTGATTACAACGTTGCGGAGTATGATACCGGGTATGCCATGGGGCAGGCTTGTGCTGACTGGATTGAGAAAAATGACACTCTCTCCGTACAGGAAAAAATCAAGATCGGCATTCTCAATTACCGTGTGATTCCCACCGTTATTGATCGTGAAAATGGATTTGAAGCAGCGATTGGCGAACGGCTCAAAAACGCTGAAGTGGTCATTCGGGCGCAATGCATCTCGGAGTTGGAAGGCATGGAAGGGGCAGAAACATTCTTCCAGGCTCACCCCGATCTGGATATCATCTATTCTATCTCTGGTTCCGGTGCGCTGGGGGCTTTGGAAGCGTCTAATGCGGCGAATAAAATCACTGAAAACTTTGGTATCTTCTGTGTCGACTGTGTAGAGGGCGTCTGCCAGGCATTAAAGGATGACAGCGGCATCCGTGTGTCTATCAGCCTGGGCGGTGGAAAGAAACATGCTCGAGATATGGTGGACTACCTGATGGTGTTGCTTGACGGCGGCGAAGTAGGAAAAGATGTGGAACTGCATAATTATATGCCAATCGAGACGATAGCCAAGGAAAATGTAGAAGAGTTCGCTAAGAGCCAGGGCTATACACTGAAATAACAAAGAGAAAGCAGAGGCAGCAGGATGAAAAAAAATATTCTGGAATTAAAGAATCTTATAAAATATTATCCCGGCATAGCTGCGTTGAAGCAAGTGAACTTACGCGTGCAAGAAGGTGAAGTGCACGCACTGGTAGGAGAAAATGGTGCCGGAAAATCGACTATGATCAAGGCAATATCGGGCGCCATAATGCCTACCGGTGGAAGCATCTGTGTAGATGGACAGGAATATTCCAGTCTGACCCCGGTATCGGCGAGGGAAAAAGGCATCAGTGTCATTTATCAGGAATTTAATCTATTTAATGAATTGACGGTTTATGAAAACATCTACATGGGTGAGTTCCTGCAAAAGGGAATTGTTCTTGATAAAGCAGAAATGATGAAAAGAACCGATGAAGCCTTTAAGCAGCTGCGCATTAAAATTAATTCCGGTGAGCTGGTAAAAAATCTTACCGTTGGTTATCAGCAAATGGTAGAAATTGCAAAAGCTATTTCCAAAAACGCTAAAATCCTAATTATGGATGAGCCATCAGCTCCGTTGACAACTGCGGAGGTAGAAGCATTATTTCGGGTGATAGGCACTTTGAAAAAGTCTGGGGTGACGATTATTTACATATCACATCGGCTGGAAGAAATTTTTTCCATGTGTGACCGGGTTTCGGTAATGCGTGATGGGGAACTGCTGCAAACCCTGAATGTTGCCGACACGAATCAGGATGAGCTGATTCGGCTGATGATTGGGCGGGAACTGGTTGATACATTTCCTGGGCGGAGAGAACATGAGTTTGGGGAAACTGCACTGGAATTAAAACATGTTACCGGTAATGGTCTGAAGGACATTTCCCTGCATGTAAAGAAAGGTGAGATTCTTGGCCTGGGCGGGCTGGTAGGTGCAGGCCGGACGGAACTGGCAGAGATAATCTTCGGTCTGGTTCCGGTAGAATCCGGAGAAATTCTGTTAAAGAAGAAAGCTGCTGCCATAAAATCTCCCCGAAGTGCTATTGCCCATCGCATTTCCTTGATTCCGGAGGATCGGAAACGATATGGGGCGGTGCTGAATTTATCCGTTAAGGAAAATATCGTTATGGCAATCATGGAACAAATCTCCAGATTTATGGTCATCGATAAAAAGAAAGAAAAGGAGCTTGTAGATAAATACTGTACATCATTAAGAATTAAAACTCCTTCGATGGAGCAGACGGTTAATCACTTAAGCGGCGGAAACCAGCAAAAAGTAATTTTTGCAAAATGGATTGCAACTGATGCAGAGGTTTTGATCCTGGATGAACCAACAAGGGGTATTGATGTTGGTGCAAAGTATGAAATCTATCAGATTATGAATGAACTTGCTGCTCAGGGGAAAGCCCTGATTATGATTTCCTCGGAGATGTCGGAACTAATTGGCATGTCGGATAGAATCGTTGTGCTGGCGGAAGGAGAACTGCGTGGTGAATTGAAAAAACCTGAGTTTTCACAGGAATTAATCATGCAGTGTGCTTCAATAGGAGGGAAAGTATAATGAAGAAAAAATTTCGTACGGGGGATATCCAGAGCTACGTGATTTTTCTCATTCTGATAGTCATGGTTACTTTCTTTGGTATCTTGGCTCCCAGGTTTTTTTCGGCTGGAAATCTGCTGAATATTCTCCGTCAATGTGCCATGATGGGAGTTACGGCAGTAGGGGTTATGTATGTACTGCTGATTGGCGGAATTGATCTGTCGGTAGGGTCACAAGTGGCATTTGTCAATATTCTCTGCGCCTATCTTATGGCCAGGCGGGGATGGCAGATTTTCATGGCAGTGATGGCATGTCTTTTATGCTCTGCGATCAGCGGACTGGTAATGGGGTTACTGGTAACAAAGTGCAAGATTCCAGCGTTTATTGCCACTCTTGCCTTCTTCAATATTTTGAAAGGGCTTGCCCAAACCATATGTAAGGGCTTGCCCATCACCGGCTTCCCCGCAGAATTTAAGATTATCGGGCAGGGATATCTGGGACCGATACCGATACCGGTTATTATCATGCTTATTATCTTTGGAATTAGTGCCTTTGTGCTAAATAAGACTTATTTTGGCAGATACCTCTATGCAATCGGCAGCAATGAAGAGGCAGCGCGTCTAACCGGAATCAATGTATCTTTAATTAAATGTATTGTATATGCAATTAGTTCTGTATGTGCATGTCTGGGTGGGCTGATTACTTTGTCTCGTTTGAACTCAGGTTCACCCCAGACTGGCTCGGGTTTTGAGTTTGAGGTAATTACCGCGCTGGTACTGGGTGGTGTCAGTATTTCGGGTGGGTATGGCAAGATTTCCGGTGCAATTGAGGGCGTGCTGATTATGGGAGTATTGAATAACGGATTAGTTATGCTGAACATTAATGATTATACACAAACCATTATTTCCGGTATCGTGCTTGCGCTGGCGGTCAGCATCGATTGCCTGCAAAGAGACCGCTCCAGTAAAAAGGTTTTGGTGGATGACCAAGAAAGCTAGAGGAGGAGAGCAACAATGGATTTGGGATTAAAAGATAAGGTGGCGGTTATCACTGGCGGCTCGACCGGCGTTGGGGCCAGTGCGGCCAGGATGTTGGCTGAAGAGGGGTGTCACGTTGTGGTGAATTATATTATTAATGAGAAAGAGTCGCTTGCGTTTGTGGAGGGATTGACTGAAACCGCTGGTATCCGGTGTATCGGCTGTTATGGCGATATTTCTAAAAAGGAAGATGTAGAACGGATTATGAGTACGGCGGTTAATGAATTTGGGACCTTGGATATTCTGGTAAACAGTGCTGCCATATTGATGAAATCGACCTTTGCTGACATGCCAAAATCCCAGTGGGATAAAACAACAGCAATTAACTTTACCGCTGCATTTATGCTGACCCAGTGGGCAGTAAGGTACTTCCTGAATCATAAGAAGCCGGGAAGAATCATTAATCTGGTCTCCCAGTCGGCATTTAATGGAACTGGAAGCGGACATGTGCACTATGCGGCGACAAAGGCAGGCGTAGTGGGAATGACTCGCTCGGTTACGAAGGAGGTTTCAAAATACGGGATTAATATTAATACCATTGCCCCAGGGATTATCTGGACCCCGCTGGCCGACGCAAAGATTAAAGAACGCAGTGATATTTATAAGGAAACTATTCCGATCGGCAGAATCGCCATGCCGGACGATGTGGCTAAAATTGTGGTATTTTTAGCTTCCAGCCTGGGGGATTATATGACTGGTACTTGCATTGATGTCTCTGGCGGAATGACAATGAAATAATTTTTACCAAGAGATTTATTGCAGCAGACTTGAAAAAGAAAAAGACAGAGGTACAAATATGGGAAAAATGAAATATTTGGCCGGTATTGATATTGGTACAACGGGGGCGAAGACGATTATCTTTGATCTGCAGGGCAACCCGGTAGCCAGTGGCTATAATGAGTACCCATGCTGCTATCCAAGACCCACCTGGGTAGAACAGGACGCTGCCATGCTGATTGATGCCGCTTTTGAAACGAGCCGGATGGCAATACTAAAAAGCAGCATCAATCCCAAGGACATATTGGCAATTGGTGCATCTACCCAAAGGGCCTGTGGTATTATGGTGGATAAACAAGGAAATCCGTTGCTGATGATTTCCTGGCAGGATAGCAGAACGGTAGCAGAAGTGGAGGAAATTAGCTTCAAAGTAGGTGACGAAAGATTCTATCAGATAACCGGAATGGCCAATAAACCAATGTGGATGGTGTCCAAACTGCTATATGTAAGGAATCAGTGTAAAGATATCTGGGATAATACGAACAAGGTCATCCAGGTTCAGGATTACCTGCTGAAAGAACTGGGAGCAGATGGCTATTATAGCGATGAATCCGAAGCCGCATTAACTGGTTTATGGGATACCGACCGGTGCTGCTGGAGTGAAGAAGTATTAACTGCATTGCAGATTGATCGTTCGATGTTATCTGAGATTGTACCGTCCGGCAGGCAGATTGGGAGCATCTCTAAGGTCGCGTCGCAAAGAACCGGTTATGCCCAAGGGACGCCAATCTGTACTGGGCTGGGGGATCAAAATAGTGCCAGCATTGGCGCGGGAGTGGTAAGACCCGGTCTTATGTCGGTATCGCTGGGAACCGGTGGAGAGGCGGTTGCTTTTTTAGAACGGTCTTACCGTGACCCTGATCGGCAAACCTGTGTATGTAATCATGGAATACACGGGGCTTGGCAGTTGGAGGGTCTGCAGAATGGTTCGGCGGGAGTTTTCCGGTGGTTCCGGGACCAGATAGGAGAGCAATTTATTATCGAAGCAACGGTAAAAGATCAGGATGTATATGATTTGATGACGAAAAAAGCAGAAGAGGTGCCGGCAGGTGCCCAGGGGCTTTTGTTCCTGCCTCATCTGGCCGCAGCCGCTGCACCCCGGTGGAATACAAAAGCGCGAGGTGCATTGCTTGGAATGACCTTATCTCATGATAAACGCCATCTGATTCGGGCCTTTATGGAAGGGATTATCCTTGAGCAGAAAGACATTCTGAACTCCTTTTCTGAAAAAGGATTTTCTTATGAGAAAATCCGGATAATCGGAGGTCCTACCAAGTCGCAGCTTTGGAATCAAATCCAGGCAGATATCTATCAGGTTCCGGTGGAAATGTTGAAAGTAAAAGACGCAGCAGTGCTGGGTGGTGCCATGGCCGCGGCAGTGGGGATTGGCATTTATAATGATTTCCGGCAGGCCGCAGACGATTTAGTAAGGGTTCAGCAGTGCTATGAACCAATAGCGGAGAATCGCAAACTGTACCAGGAACTATATGCTATCTATGTAGATACTTATCAGGAATTGGATCGTGCAGGGATATATGAGCGGATAGCCGCCCTGCAGTAAACGGAAGTAGGACTGCGTGGGCAACCAGATGCCGCGGCTGTTCTAAATCGGCGAATTTTCATGGATTCCCTGGAAAGAATATGGTATGATAGGAAAAGTGATGAGGGAATTCGGAGGAGGAGACATGATTGGTTTAGGTACTATTATCAACGCAGTGGCGGTCATTGGTGGAGGACTGGTCGGGATGATTATTAAAAAGGGATTGAAGCAGAGATTTCAGGATACATTAACCCAGGCACTTGGATTGGCAGTAATATTTATCGGCATTTCCGGTACCTTGCAGCAACTATTTGTTATTCAAAAAGGGGAGCTTACCACCGAGGGCACTATGATGATGGTGATATCGCTGGTCCTGGGTGCTTTGCTGGGAGAGTGGATTAATCTTGAACGGCATACAGAACAATTCGGGGCGTTTCTAAAGCGAAAAGTAAAGAGTGAAAATGACAGTGGATTTATTGAGGGTTTTGTTGTAACTTCACTGACGATATGTGTTGGCGCAATGGCTATTGTAGGGTCATTGCAGGACGGGTTGACAGGCGATTATTCAATGCTGGCAACAAAGGCAATTTTGGATGCTGTCATTGTAGTGATATTTGCCGCCAGTTTTGGCGTAGGAGTCATTTTTTCGGTAATTCCATTAACCGTTCTGCAAGGCAGCATCACACTTTTGGCACGCTTCATCCAGCCGTTTATGACGGAAAAGGCCATATCAGACCTTTCCCTGGTAGGCAACATGCTCATTTTCTGTGTGGGAGTTAATCTGATGTTTAAGACTAAAGTTAAAGTCGCCAATATGCTGCCGGCATTGATCTTTGTAGTGATATATGGAATTATTTTGAAGTAAAGATGCCTTATCGTAAAAGCGTCTCATATTGGAAATCCGCATACAGTGAGTTTACCAAGAATTTTATTTTTTCAGTAGTTTATCCAGGGAATCAAAATGATATCCCATCTCCTCCCATTTTGTCAGCAGTTCATCCATAATCTCACCGTTTGTTTTCGATGTGCTGTGGAGCAGGACGATGGCTCCGGGGTGAATACGGCTTAAGAGTTTGTCAAAGGCTTCTTCTTTGGTTGGCTGCTTATCCTGATACCAATCAACATATGCAAGGCTCCAGAAAAAGGTGGCGTAGCCCATGTCTTTTGCCATATCTAAGTTACTTTGACTATATACCCCTCCGGGCGGGCGGTAATATTTTGAGATTTCCTGACCGGTGGTTTGCTTGTAAAGTGCTTCCAGATCGCCCAGTTCCTTTTCAAATGCTTCTTTTGCAGCAATTTTAGACATATCCGGATGATGATAGGTATGGTTTCCGACGGTATGGCCTTCTTCAAGCATCAGCTTAACTAACTCCGGACTGCTTTCAATGTAATTGCCAACTAAAAAGAAGGTGGCTGGTGCCTTATGTTTTTTTAAGGCATCCAGTATCGGGGCGGTATTCCCATTTTCAAAACCCGCATCGAAGGTTAGATAGATTACTTTATCCTGTGTTTCCTGCAGGTAATAAGCGTTATGCTCCTTTAGCTCGGAGGGCGAGGCATTTCCTGTGGGCTGGGTTCCTTCAGCGCCAAAGCCAAGCCCCCAATTGGAAGCGACTGGTGCAGTAGCGGATACAGAGCGGTCAGAGTCAGTCAGATAACCAGTCAGGTGTCCAACCCCAAAGGCTGCCATCAGTAAGACGACCAGGGTAAGCAGCTTCTTGTAACGAAAGTTTTTCATATCAGTACCACATAAAGTTATTTGTTCTATTTATATTAATGCTTTTAGTGCGATACTACATAATATTTTGAATCATCAGCTAAAATCCCGTTATTGTCCCAAGCTCCTAGGGGGAGGAATAGTATTTGGGATGACGGACGCGACCAAAGGGCATGGGATAACTTACGTAAACGCGGTAACGCTCTGGCGTCCTGGCAGCCCATACATTGCAATTGCGAAATTTTTAAAAATTCACATGCCTAAACAGTAACAAAATCCCAGTTCCAGGCGCTATTTTTAAGTGTTAAGTATTTTCAACTTTTGAAAAACATGGTATAATTACAACAGTATATAAAAATCAGACAACACTAAATTACAAGAGAGAAATCCTCGCAAATGAGGAATTGGAGATACTATGAAGGTTGTAATCTTGGCAGGGGGTTTTGGGACGAGAATCAGCGAAGAAAGTGGTTTGCGGCCCAAGCCAATGATAGAAATCGGGGAAAAGCCCATACTATGGCACATTATGAAGCTATATTCCCATTATGGGTTTCATGAATTTGTAATCTGTTGTGGTTATAAGCAGCATGTGATCAAGAAGTGGTTTGCCGATTACTATCTGCATAATAGTGATATAACATTTGACTTTACAGCCGAAAATAAGATGATCGTACATAATAATATAGCTGAACCATGGCAAGTAACCGTTGTGGATACGGGTCTTGAAACCATGACCGGCGGGCGTATTAAGCGGGTTAAGGAATATCTGGATGGCGAGCGTTTCTTTTTAACATACGGCGATGGTGTTGCCGATATTAACATTAGTGAGTTATTGGAATTCCATAAATCTCAAGGAAAGACAGCCACAATTACATCGGCGCAGCCAGGAGGCCGTTTTGGTATTCTGGATATTCTGGAAGATGGAACTATTACCAACTTTAAAGAAAAGAAAAAAGAAGACGGAGGCTGGATTAATGCTGGATTCATGGTCATGGAGCCGGAGATACTGGATTTGATCGCTGATGATGAGACCGTTCTTGAACGTTATCCGCTTGAGGAGGCAGCTCGCAGAAATCAGCTCAATGCATATCGCCATACTGGTTTCTGGCAGTGTATGGATACATTAAATGAAAAGAGAAAACTAGAAGAGCTTTGGCAGAAGAACCAGGCTCCATGGAAGGTATGGGAATAATGCGGGATTTATCATTTTATAAAGGAAAAAAAGTATTAGTGACCGGACATACGGGATTTAAAGGAACATGGCTTTGCCAGATGCTGGTCAAGGCTGGAGCGCAAGTAACTGGGTACGCGCTGAAACCTCCTACTCAACCGGCACTTTTTGATATTATTGGGATGCAGGAACGGATCGACTCCGTTTTTGGTGACATCAGGAATCTGAAGCATTTACAGAAGGTTATGAACGAAGCCAAACCGGAGATCGTGCTGCATCTGGCAGCCCAGCCGCTGGTCAGGGATTCTTATAAAAATCCGGTGTATACCTATGAAACAAATGTGATGGGAACGGTGAACATTTTGGAGTGTGTGCGGGAGCAGGAAAGCGTGATATCATTCTTAAATGTAACTACTGACAAGGTATATCAGAATAATGAATGGGAATGGGGATACCGGGAAACGGATGTATTAGATGGATATGACCCTTACTCTAACAGTAAATCCTGTTCAGAACTGGTTACCCACAGTTATCAGCGTTCTTTTTTTGCGGACAGAGAACTGTCCATCTCTACGGCCAGGGCAGGCAATGTGATTGGCGGGGGGGATTTTGCCACTGACAGAATTATCCCTGATTGTGTCCGCGCAGCGGAAAATAGAGAGCTGATCAGCGTGCGCAATCCTTACTCGGTACGTCCGTTTCAGCATGTGCTGGAACCTTTGAGTGCCTATCTCAGGATTGCAGCGGCACAGTATGCAGACCGATCTTATGCCGGTTATTACAATGTTGGACCGGAAGACGCGGACTGCATTAATACGGGAGAGCTGGCAGAGCTGTTCTGTGAGGCATGGCAGGAAGAGCTGTGTTGGGATATCCAGTCCGAAGGCGGCCCCCATGAAGCTAATTTCCTGAAGCTGGATTGTTCAAAAATGAAGCGGATATTCAACTGGAAACCGCGCTGGAATGTAAAGAAAGCAGTAGAAAAAACGGTTGAGTGGACCAAGGTATATTTTGCAGATGGCGATGTGGCAGAATGTATGGATCGTCAGATTGAAGAGTTTTTGGTAACAGTTACGGATTTTTAGGAGAACAGGAGTATAGCGATGTTTGAAAATATGAAAGAACAGCAGGCTAAAGAGCAGATTCTTGAGATGGTGGAAGCGTATTGTGAGAAGTACCATAACCAGCCAAAGGCTTTTGAACCGGGAGACCGGATTGCTTATGCGTCCCGTGTATATGATAAAGAAGAGATGTCCAATCTGGTGGATAGTGCTATGGAATTCTGGCTGACGGCAGGAAGATATACCAAGCAGTTTGAAAAAGAATTTGCAGAATATCTGGGGGTGAAATACTGTGCCCTGGTGAACTCTGGGTCATCGGCAAATCTACTGGCCTTCATGGCGTTGACATCACCGCTTTTGAAGGAACGCCGGGTCAGGCCGGGTGATGAGGTGATCACAGTAGCGGCGGGATTTCCGACTACGGTAACGCCATTGATACAATACGGTGCGATACCGGTTTTCCTGGATGTGACCATTCCTCAGTATAACATTGATGTATCCAGGCTGGAAGATGCATTGTCCGGCAAAACAAAAGCTGTTATGATTGCCCACACCCTGGGAAATCCCTTTGACTTAAAGGCAGTTAAGGATTTTTGTATGAAAAATAATTTATGGTTGATTGAAGATAACTGTGATGCCCTTGGCACTACATATACCATCAATGGAGAGGAAAAGTTAACTGGTACCATTGGGGACATCGGAAGTTCCAGTTTCTATCCGCCTCACCATATGACAATGGGGGAAGGCGGTGCCGTTTACACTGATGATCTGCTCCTGCATAAGGTGGTTATGTCCATGCGTGATTGGGGCCGTGACTGTGTATGCCCTCCGGGCTGTGATAATCTGTGCGGCCATCGGTTTGACAAACAGTACGGGGAATTGCCGGTCGGATATGATCATAAGTATGTGTATTCTCATTTTGGTTATAATCTGAAAGCGACTGACATGCAGGCTGCTGTTGGATGCGCCCAGTTGAAGAAGTTTCCAACTTTTGTCCAGCGCAGGATCGCCAACTTTAACCGACTTTTAAGTGGTCTTAAAGGTGCTGAGGATTATCTGATCCTCCCGGAAGCAGGTGCTGATTCCAAGCCCAGCTGGTTTGGCTTTCTGTTGACTTGTCGGGAGGGCATCAACCGTAATAAAGTGGTTACATATATTGAACAAAAAGGAGTGCAGACGAGAATGCTGTTCTCCGGCAATCTGATCAAACATCCTTGTTTTGATGAGATGCGTGCCAGCCAGACTGGCTACCGCATAGTAGGAGAGCTTACTAATACCGACCGGATTATGAGAGATACTTTCTGGGTGGGCGTTTATCCTGGTATGATGGATGAAATGATTGATTATATGGCGCAAGTGATATGTGAAGCAGTAAAACAACAGTAGAAGACAATAGTTGCTGTAGCTAAATTCGGCTTCGCTTCATTAAGTGTTCAATGCCTTTGTGCATCGCACAGCGTGTAATTGTGAAGGTATTGAACAGTTACAATAAGATAATAACAGGAGTGGAAAATGGTGTTGGGTGAGAAATTAAGATGGTTTGGTTTCTGGATATTGGACGGACTGCAGGGCGGTAAGGTACGCAGGTATTACCAGGATATCCAAAAGGGATATAAAAGTGGAACATCTATCCGGGAAACGGAGGATAAAATCCGGACGCTGATCGAACACGCAGTCAGAACAACACAGTTTTATAAGGGCTATGCCCCTGATACACCTCTTGAACAGCTGCCGGTAGTGGATAAGGATACTTTTCGGGAGAATTACGAAGCATTTCAGTCATCCGAATATAAGGAAGCAAAGGATAACCGGATCATGTATACCAGTGGTTCTACCGGAACCCCTCTTGCGATGATTCAAAATAGAGATAAAATTGCCCATAACACTGCAGGTGGAATTTTTCTGGGGGTGGCTGGCGGTTATCGTATCGGTAGGTGCCAGGCGTTTATCCGGGTGTGGGTCAACAATGTGAAAAAGAGTAAGCTGCGCCTGTTTCAGGAAAATATGATCATGATGGACAGTTCAGGTATGGATGACATGTCGCTTGCAAACATGTTGACGGTGATCAAAAAGAAAAAGGTGAAATGTCTGATCGGGTATTCGTCAGCCCTTGGGGAAATCTCACGTTACATTATGGAAAATCAGGTTGATACCAGTGGACTGCGTGTACAGTCGATTATTCCAATCTCGGAATCGATGCCGGAGAAAACCAGGGAAATGCTGAAAAAACAGTTTCGCTGTCCGGTTCAGGCGTGGTATTCCAATGAGGAAAATGGTATTATGGGCATCCAGAATCAGGACGATGAGGGGTACCGGATTGATACTGAGAGCTATTATTATGAGATTTTGAAAATGGATTGTGATGAGCCGGCGGGGTCGGGTGAACTGGGGCGGATTGTCATTACTGATTTATATAATTATGCGTTTCCTATTCTTCGCTATGATAACGGCGATACGGCAGTGGCAAAAAAGGAGACCAGGAATGGGCGGTATCGTCTGACCCTGACTGAACTGTATGGCAGAAGAAGTGATCTGATATATGACTGTGAAGGACGGGCGGTAACACCTTATATTATTACTAATAATATGTGGGATGTACCCGGGGTCAGGCAGTATCGCTTTATTCAGGAAGATGATTCCCGATATACGTTGTGGCTGAATGGAAATGAGGCAGAGATAAATGCAGCGGATATATTGCAAAGAATTCGTCCCTACTTAGGGGAGGAGGCAGATATTGAGGTTTTATTTGTAGATGAGATTCCGGTGTTGCAGTCGGGGAAACGTAAGTACATTGAGAACAGGTGGAAAAAGAACGAAAGCAGGTAGCTTAGGGATGCCGGATTTGAAGCAGAATAAAAAGATTATTACAAATACCGCATACACCATGGGAGGGATGCTGTTATTAAATGGTGTACTTCAGATTGTTGTTTATCCTTTGCTGAACCGGGATATGGGTGCTGAGCAGATGGGTGCTGTGCTTTACCTTATGGGGCTTGTTAGTATACTTTGTCCGTCTGTGGGACAGGCGCTTAATACGAGCAGACTGGTGGTACGCAGGACCCATAAGGTGAAGAATGGTGACTATAACTTGACTATTCTGGCCCTTGGTATCCCAGGGAGTGTGATTGCTTTGCTGATTGCGGGGCGCGCATTGCCGGAGATGGGGCTGGGAATGCAGGCCGTTATTTTTGTGCTGCTGATGGTGACTGTTTTTCGTTATTATGGGGATGTAGAGTATCGGCTTAACCTGAATTATCAGGATTATTTTATTTATTATTTGTTGATATCTGTTGGGTATCTGGCTGGTTTTGGGGTTTATAAGATTAGCAGTGGCTGGTTCGTTGTATTTTTGATCGGCGAGGCGGCAGGACTTACTTACCTGGCAGTGAAGGGAACTGTTTTTCGGAATTTTTTTGGGAAGAGTGATAGTTTTTCTGTTGTTTTTAAGAGAGGGTTTTTCTTGACTTTTTCTTATCTGGTTACGAATCTTACGCAGAACATTGATCGGTTGATGTTGAAAGGATTGATTGGGAATTTGGCTGTGACTGAGTATTATGTGGTTTCGTTGATTGGGAAGACGCTGGTTCTTTTGATTGCGCCGGTGAATACGATTGTTATTTCTTATTTGACTAAGCGGGAGGAGAATTTGAATCGACGGCAGTTTCTGGGGCTTGCGGGGATTGGGCTGGTGATCAGTGGTGTTTTCTTTGGGGTTTGTCAGGTTGTTACGCCGTTGTTTGTTCGGGTTTTTTATCCGAAGTTGTATGATGGGGTGCGAGGGTTGATCATGGTGGTGAGTCTGGCACAGATTTTGAGTTTATTGTCGGCATTTTTGTTTATATTGGTGTTGACTTTTACTGATGAGAAATGGCAGTTGGGGCTGCAGATTGGGCATTTGTGTGTGATGGTCGTGCTGATTTTAATGGTGACGCCGCGGTATGGGATTGTGGGGTTTTCGTGGGCTGTATTGGTGGCAAATGGAGTGCGGATTTTGGCGGTTATTGTGCTGGGGGTTGTCAGGGCGGAAGGGAAGTGGGGGGCGGACGGGTAAAAATCCTGCTGCCCCTGCATGTGTCTGATATTTCTGGCGGGCTTTGTCGTATCGAATATCTAAGCTGCTGAAAATTTGCTAAAAGCGCACAAAAAAAGATAAACTCGCTGCGCTCAGACAGTATCTTTTTTTTGTGCAACGCAAATTTCCACCAGCTAAGATATTCTGATACTCCTGCAGATGCCAGAAATATCAGACACATGCAGGGGCAGCAGGATTTTTACCCTGGGAGTTGGCCAGGAGTTTGGGACAAAAGTCCTAGGAGCTTGGGACAAAAGTATCGCTATCAGATTTGTGCTGGTACGTTGATGTTTAGTTAAACAGTGCTGTCTGTGCTGGCACTCTGTAAGGCGTAGGAGCTAGTTGGTGTGGGATGGAAGAATGTAGAGTGGATAGAAGAGAGGGTGGAAGAATGGGAGTACAGGTTGGAGAGGTTGTCAGGAGATGGGCGTTTAATGTTGTGGATGCTTTTCGGGGGGGGAAGTTGAGAAGGTTGAAAGAGGTGAATAAGCGGGAGATTGTTGATGGGGTTACGGATGCTTATGTGGAGCGGAGGCTTGGGATGCTGCTTTGTTATGTAAAAGAGAGGTCTGGATTCTATTGGGGGCAGAGTGGGTTGGAGAAGTTGAGTGATTTTCCGGTTTTGGATAAAGGGGATTATATTAAGCACTATGATGAGGTGCTGTGTGATAGTTATAGGGATGGGAAGCATAGGGTATTTTCGTTGAGTACCAGTGGGTCGACGGGGACGCCTTTTAGGGTGGTGTGTGATGGGGATAAGATGAATCGGATTAATATGAATTTTATCTCTTGTATGGAATTGAATGGGTTTCGGTTGGGGATGAAGCGCGGGGAATTTCGAGTATGGATACCGGGGAAGAATGCCATTACACCTTTGAAGTCGCTGAAGAATAATTTGATTATGATTGATGTATCCAATATAGGAGATAAACACCTAAAGGATATATGTAAGACTATTCGGGAGAAGAGGATTCAGGTGCTGGTTAGTTATTCCAGTGCGTTGACGGCATTGGCTCAATATATTTTGAAAGAAGAAATTGATGTTAGTAAATGGGAAGTTGAGATGGTGTTTTCTATGGGGGAGGCGTTGGCAGATGGAACGTATGACCTGCTGAAGGGGATATTTGGATTTGCGCCGGTGCGTTCTTATGGAAATAATGAGAATGGATTTATTGCGATACAGCTGAATGAAGAGTCGGATTATACGATTGATTTATATAATTATTATGTGGAAGTTTTAAAGTTAGATAGTGATGAGGAGGCGGCTCCTGGGGAAGTGGGGCGGATTGTGGTGACGGATTATTATAATAAGGCGTTTCCGATGGTGCGGTATGATACTGGGGATACGGGGATTATGGAGATGTATCATGATGAGCAGGGGCGTCGGCATGGAAGGTTTAAAGAAATTTATGGCAGGCGGGGGTCATTGATGTATAATTGCCAGGGGGAGCCTTTATCTATTCATGTGTTTATGAATATATTGATTGGGTTAGAAGGGGTAGTCGATCAGGCAAAATGTATTCAATGGGAGAAGACGAGATATGAGGTTTTGCTTAAGGGGGACCGTGAGCGGATTGACAAAGAGGGGATTGTGGCTTCTTACCGGAATTATCTGGGGGAAGAGGCGATTATTGATGTAACCTATGTTGATGAAATTCCGGTGCAGGCGTCCGGGAAGTGGATGGCTTGTGAAAATCGCTGTCCGGATTATCAGTAGGTGTTTAAAGGGGAAAATGTGATCAAGCCAGATGAAATATGCGGGAGGTAACAGTGAGATGAAGAAGAAGGTATCGGATTATATAGCGGATTATTTGGTGGAGCAGGGGATCCGGGATTTTTTTACCGTTACTGGTGGGATGGCGATGCATTTGAATGATTCTTTTGGGCATCATTCGGGGGTGCGGTGCACTTATCATCATCATGAGCAGGCGGCGGCTATGGCGGCGGAGGCTTATGCCAGGGTTAATAACCGGATGGCGGCGGTTTGTGTGACGGCGGGACCGGGGGCGACGAATGCTATTACCGGGGTACTGTGTGGGTGGATGGATTCTATTCCGATGTTGGTTATATCGGGGCAGGTACGGTTTGCTACGACGAGCCGGAGTACGGGGCTGCGGTTGCGGACGCTGGGAGTACAGGAATATGATATTGTGCAGTCGGTTGGGCCGATGACGAAGTATGCGGTTATGGTGACTTCGGCAGAGATGGTTAGATATCACTTGGAGAAGGCGCTTTATCTGGCTCGGGCGGGAAGACCGGGACCGGTATGGTTGGATATTCCCCTGGATGTTCAAGGAGCGGTAATTGAGACGGATGATCTGAAGGCGTATGTGCCGGCTTCGGAAGGGGAGGGGGCGCCGGAGGGAATTTCGGATGAAGTGATTAATACTATTTTGGCGAAGATAAGGAATGCTAAGCGGCCGGTTTTGTTTGTTGGGAATGGGGTGCGGCTTGCGGGGGCAATTGATGAGTTCCGGGAGTTGGCTGATGCGCTGGGGGTTCCGGTGGTGACGGGAATGAGCAGTGTGGATGCGATGGAAAGTGGCCATCCTCTTTTTGTGGGGAGGAATGGAACTACAGGTGACCGGGCGGGGAATTTTGCTGTGCAGAATAGTGATGTGTTGTTGTCGATTGGCAGCCGCCAGGGATTTGCTCAGACGGGGTTTCAGTATCAGAGTTGGGCGCGGGAAGCTTATACAATATTGAATGATATTGATCCGGAGGAGTTGAAAAAGCCCAGTTTGCATGTGAGTTTGGCTGTGTGCGGCGACGCGAAGGATTTGATTCAGAAGTTATTGGCGAAAGTAAAGGGGAAAATGCCGTGGTTTAAGCAGGCGTCCTGGGTGATGCAGTGCCGGGCATGGAAAACTCGGTATCCGGTGGTGACAAAGAGGCATTATGAGACGGTGGAAGATGACTGTACAAATATTTATGCGTTTTATCAGGAGTTGTCCAAGTGCTTGCAGGAGAATGCTAAAGTGGTGGTGAGTGTGGGGACGGCCCGGGTTGCGGGAAGTCAGGCGATGGTTATTAAGAAGGGGCAGCGGCTGATCACCAATCCGAATACAGCAGCGATGGGATATGGGCTGCCGGCGGCAATTGGTGTGGCCAGAGCTTGTCCGGGGGAAGATATCGTATGTGTGACTGGTGACGGAAGTTTGCAGATGAATATTCAGGAACTGCAGACGATTATCCAGAATCGGCTGCCGATTAAGATTTTTGTAATTAATAATCGGGGATATCATTCTATTCGCCAGACTCAGAAAGGGTTTTTTGGGGAGCCATTTGTGGGAATTGGTGAGGAGAGTGGGGATCTGAGTTTTCCCCAGCTTGAAAAGCTGGTGCCGGCTTATGGTTTTCCTTACTATTCGTGCCGGGATAGCGGGTGTTTGGAAAACGATATCGGTCAGGTGTTAAGTGTGCCGGGAGTTGTTGTCTGCGAAGTTTTTGTGACTAAGAAGCAGTTTACCGAACCAAAGACAAGTTCTAAACGGCTGCCTGACGGAGAGATGTTCTCGGCACCGCTGGAGGATATGTACCCATTCCTTACCCGGGAGGAACTGCAGGAGAATATGTTTATTCCGCTGGTAGATGAGGGGCAATTATGATGAAAAGAGTTGTTATTACCGGTGCGACCAGTATGATCGGGGTGGCTTTAACGGCCGAATGCTTGAAAAATGGTATTGAAGTCTATGCTGTGGTAAGGCCCGGTTCGCAAAAGATGGTCCGGTTATGGGCAGACGAAAAGATGCACATTGTGGAATGTGCAATTGAGGAATTGGTAACGCTGCCGGAAAAGATAGAAGAGCCATGTGATACTTTCTATCATATTGCCTGGGGGCATACGGGAGCGGCGCGTAATGTAAGTGTGGAGCTGCAAAGCAATAATATTATGTACACCATGCAGGCTATTCGGGCAGCCAAGACGATGGACTGCAGGCGATTTATCGGTGCGGGATCCCAGGCTGAATATGGGGTGAAGAATCTGGATAGGATTAAGCCGGAGACGCCCGCGGATCCGACGACACCTTACGGGGTTAGTAAATTAGCGGCGGGCCGGTTGGCTTTTCTGTTGTGCCGGGAGCTGGGGCTTGAATGTATCTGGCCGAGGATTTTCAGTGTATATGGTATTTATGATAAAGAGTCGTCGATGATCACCAGTAGTTTACGAAAGATGCTGTTGGGGGAACCGACGGCATTTACCAAGGGGGAACAGCGTTGGGATTACCTGTATAGTAAAGATGCCGGGCGGGCATTTTATCTGCTTGGCGAAAAGGGGAGAGATAAAGCGGTATACTGCATTGGCTATGGGGAAGCTTTTACCCTTGCGGACTTTATCTATAAAATGAAGGATGCTGTAGATCCGGCAATTATTCCGGGGCTTGGTAAGAAGGCATATCCTGCCGGGGCAGTTATGAATCTGTGTGCAGATATTTCTTCGCTGCAGGAAGATACCGGATTCATACCGGAGTATAATTTTGATGAGGGGATAAAAGAAACGCTAAAGTGGTTAAGGAGAACAACAGATGAAAAAGAAAATATCGGTAGTTATCCCTACTTATAATGAAGAGGATAATATAAAACCGTTGGCACATGCCATTGTGACCTTAATGGAGCAGGACCTGAGCCGTTATGATTATGAGATTATTTTCATAGATAATCATTCCCAGGACTGGACTAAGATTAAGTTAAGAGAGCTGTGTCGAAATAATCCGAAGATCAAAGCTATATTTAATGCTAAGAATTTCGGTCAGATGCGCTCACCGGTCCATGGCCTGAAGCAGGCGGATGGTGATTGTGTAATCCGCATGTGCGCCGATTTTCAGGATCCGGTGGAGTTGATTCCGGAGTTTGTAAAGGCCTGGGAGGAAGGAAGCAAGATTGTGATCGGCATTAAGCAGTCAAGTCAGGAAAAGCGGCTGATGTACTTTATTAGATCGATGTATTACAAATTGATCAATCGGATCACAGACATTGATCACATCGAACATTTTACCGGATTTGGTCTTTACGATAAGGCTTTTGTGGAGGTGATAAAGGAACTGCACGATCCGATGCCTTATCTGCGGGGGATTATCGCTGAATTAGGTTTTGATTATACAGCTATCCCTTATGAGCAGAAAAAGCGACGGGCAGGGAAGAGCAAGAATAATTTTTACAGCCTGTATGATTATGCCATGGTTGGAGTTACATCTTACTCTAAGGTGGTTATGCGTCTTGCTACATTTTTAGGATTTGCCGTAGGCGGTGTCAGCATTGTGGCGGGAATTGTATACTTTATCATGAAGCTGATGTATTGGGACCGTTTTTCGGCCGGAGTTGCTCCGATGCTGATCGGAATCTTTTTTCTGGGGTCTTTGCAGTTGTTCTTCATTGGATTTCTGGGAGAATATGTTCTGAGTATTAATACCAGGGTTTTAGACCGCCCTCTTGTAGTAGAAGAAGAACGGATTAATTTTGATCCGGAAGAACACCAGGATGCAGACCGGAAAGATACTAACGAAGCAGTTAGGCAAAGGGCTGAAGAAAAAGATAATATGAGAAGTTACCGGGAGGGAATCCATCATGAAAAAGATAATCGGGAAGTTTGACAGCTTTGGGAAAATGCAGTGGTTCAATGTAACCGGCATATGCCGGCTGGACTGGATTATCTCCTTGCTGATCCTGGCCTTTTTATTTGTCACATTTATTTCCGGTGATATCATTCTTACCGGCAATCGTTCTTTTTTATATCTGCAGGGAGCAAAGGATTTTTATAAAGCAAGTTATGAACAGTCACAGGGTTTTTATGCCAACTATCTGCCGAGTACTTTTTTGGCATTTGCCATCTGGAATCTGCCGCTTTATCTTGTTGGCAGAGTGCCGGCGGCAATTTTGGAACTCTCATTTTTAAATCTGATGTGGTATAAGCTGCTGCCGGTCATTTTGTATTTTGCAACGGCGCATTTTATCTATAAAATCGGCCGCCTTCTGAACTTTGGGGAGGAAAAGGCACGGATTTGCAAAATGGCATTTTTGCTATCTCCGATTGCCGTATATAGTCAGTTTATATTCAGCCAGTATGATATTTTCACGGTATTTTTTATGGTAGTGGGATTATATTTCTACTTTCGGGATCGAAAGGAGAAAAAATCCATTTTCCATAATGATATGCTATGGTTTGCTTTGATGTTTGGTATTGCCGCGACCTTTAAGTATCATGCCCTTGCATATTTTGCGGTTCTGTTAGTTTTGCGGGAAAAGAAAATATTAAAGATCCTGAAATACTGCATTTTAGCATTCCTGCCCCTGGCGATAGAGGTTATCCCCCACCTGAACTCGCCATACTTTTACCGGTGTGTATTGGGATTTAATGCCCTTAATTTTGTGGATACCGGTCTTTCATTTGGCTTTTTGGGAGTTATTAATATTGGTCTGGCAGTGGCAGCGTTTCTGCTGGTGTGGGCATATCAGAAGGAGACGGTTACCCGGGAAGAGATGGTGTCCTGGACTATATTTTTTACTATCGGTGTTTCTTTTGCAATCTTTGATTTTACGATATGGAATCCCCAATGGCTGATAATGATGGTTCCGTTTTTAGTGCTGGGGATATGTATGAATAAGAACAGCCGGATGCTGTTGCTGTTGCTGAATATCTTTATAATGGCACTGTATATATTCAGTGTGAACCGCTGGCAAGGGGTTGCGGATCAGCAGCTGATGGCTCATGGCATTTTCAAATTCATCAGTGGACTTAGACCGATGTCGACGACCATGAGTCAGATATATGGGTTTAAGGATGAATCCATATTGCTGGCTTGTATCTGGGTGATTTTGCTGGTGTATTTTGTATTTAACCATCCCAAATTCCATACTGATCAAGGAGACAGAATGCCAAAGTATACGCTGAATTATATTCGGCTGGCTTTTTTGGTCGGCGTAATTGGGTTTACTGTACCGGCGGGGATTTGCATGGCCAAGGCAATTGATGGTGAATGTACGTTTTTGTATACAAAAGATGTGGAGCGTGAGGAGTGTAATCCGGTTGCGGTTAATAAAGACTCTACTGTGCGGCAGGTGTTTGTAGCCGGAGGTGAGATTGTAAATAATATCTCCGTACGAATGGGGATGTATAATCGGATTAATGATTCTGTTTTAACAGTGCGGATTCTGGATAAAGAGGATGGTTCTGTTGTATATGAAACGTGTATGAGCACAATTTCCTTTGTGAAGGAGGAGAGTATGTATCGGATTCTGAGTGAGGATGTATCGGTGGAGAAAGGGAGGGAATATATTCTGGAACTGGCAAATGATGCCGGGGATAATGATTTTATTGCGGTGTATTATACTGCGGCCGGGGAAAGTGATTGTCTGGCAGAGATTCCGGATGTACGGGAACCGGTGAAGATTATTGCGGAAATCAGGGGGGTAAAGGAATAACAGTTGCTGTTCAGCGGGGTGGGCTATCGGCGGACGGGATTTAAGTGGGGCAGGCGATGTGTCGCAGCTTTGCCAAAACCGGAGCACGAGTGGATTATTATCTTATGTAAAAAGAGCTGAAATTATTGGGTTCAATTCGTATTCAGCCCGTATTCTGATGAATACGCGCTTCAGACGAATTCAAAATGTGCCTGGGAGACACATTTTGCCCAATAATCTCAGCACTTTTTACATAAGATAATAATCCACTCGTGCTACGGTTTTGGCAAAGCTGCGACACATCACCTGCCCCACTTAAATCCCTGTTTATAGCAAGTCGGATATGAATGGATTATCCTACCGAGCGAAAAATAACTTGTTTTTTATTGATGTTATAGAGGATTAAGTTCATGCTATGGTTTTGCAAACAGCACCGCACCGTTCCTCACACAGCGGCTGGTTTTTGGTGGTATATAACCAGAGTTTATAGGGTTAAGAAAAAGCAGGGGTTTGGGCTTATGGAAGAGGGGAAAAATAGAAAAAGTAAAAGGGAAATATTTACAAAGGATAAAGAATTTGGTATAATAAAATGTAAGATGCTGTATTTGAAGGAAGGATAATGACGAAATACCATATATTATGAAAGGCGTGGATGTAAATGAGAAGGAGATTTGTAAGGATATTAGGAGTTTTGATGGCGGCAGGAATTATTTTTCAGATTGGAAATAACTCGGGAATACAAAAGGCAGTCACTGTTCAGGCCGCAAAGGAAACGGAGTCAAAGCCTGAAAGTGCGGTGGAGATCGACCTGCCTGTTGCTATTGTCAATTTAGATGAAGGAATTGTAAGGAATGATAAGAAAATAAACTATGGCAGTAACCTGATTGAAACAGTGTCTGAAAATATAAAAGTGACCGGATTGGAAGATGCCAGACAGGGAATTGAGTTGGGAGAATATAGTGCATATATTATTATCCCTAATACTTTTTCAGAAAAAGTGATGACGATCAATCAACAGCCGATCAAATCTACGATCACATATGCGATAGCGGCAGACATAGAATTAACAGCGAGAGAAAGGGTATTAGAGAGTATTGTTAGTATTTATAATACGTTCAGCAACAGCTTGAGTAAAGTGTATACATCCTCCCTTTTGAAAGAATATCATGAAGTTCAGGATGCAGCAGATAAGATCATGCAAAGAGATACGCTGGATATGGAGAAACTGCTGGCGGTCAATGGTTATGATCTGATGGAGATCATCCAGATACCGGAAATGGAAACAGTGGAAAGGAATATCAGTGCACTGGATCTGTCGGAAAACTATGGGGCTAACAGCACCGGGCTTTCTAATATCAACAGTGCATATAAAACATATGTGCAAGATGGGCAGAACGGATTGGACGATCTCTTAGGTCAAACTGAGGCGATCAAGGAAAAAGAGGAAACGACCCAAAAGGGAATCCGGGATGTTACTGATAAAATAGGAAATATCGCTGTTAATGAAGTGGAGGATACTACCAGAGCACAGGCAGAAGATGCTACATACAAGAGGATCAGGAATCATATTATCGATGATCCCAGCAATCCCAGCGGTACGGGAGTGTTGAATGTTTACAATAAAAATATAAAGACGTTTAACCAGTCGGTTGTGGAACAGAATGCAAAGCATGAGGCGGCAGCGGATTGTTACAATGATTTCGTTGCGGCGCTTGATAGCAATATCGGGGCAGAAACCGAAGTAGATACCATGATCCCTTATACGATCGATGGGTCTGCGTATACAATACCGGCTTTTCAGAAGACATATGTGATCAATAAAGCAGAAGAGGTAACAACGGAAATAGCATCCTATAGGCAAGAAATAATAGACGCATATGTTCGAGAATTGATGGGTGTAGTGACTGCAGCAAATAAGGTATTTGGTCGTGCATTGGAAGAAAGCAATACTGCGGCGGGAACCAGTGTATCGATGGCGGAGGTACTGTTGGGAGAAGATCTAACGACCTCTGAGGAGTATAAAAATTATGCAGAAATCCTGATTTCAGATGCCAGTATGGATATTGAAGAAATCAGAATCAGTGCAGTAGTTCCGCAGGAAAAGATCAGCGCGCCGCAGATCACCATCGATGGTGCGACCTATACCGAGATGCCTGAGACAGATACACATTTGGTAGGTGATGAAATAGATAAGCTGATCAGTGCGGCACAGGTGGGAAGAACTGCGAGAAATAGTGAATACAGCAGTCTGGTGACGGATTATAAAGACAATGTCAGTGTCTTAAAAACCCAGGTGAATGATGTAGCCGCGGCATACTCAGATGAAAGTGCGCTTCAGGTGCAGTTAAACGGCGGGTTGTCCACATTCAGCCTGGGGTCATACATACAGGATGATGAAGTGGGTAAATATGCCGAGGAGCTGCAGCGTAATAACGAAAATATCTCGGAAAAAGTAAATGCAAATAATGAAAAGTATGAGACATATACAACCAATGTCTATGAAGCAACCGGCAACAATATAACAGCACTGCAGAAAAATATATCCGACGGGCAGGAAGCCTCAAATAAAAAATTAGAAAATGGTCTGGCAGTTGCCAAGAATTCCAGAGAAAGCAGCAATGAAGACAATGTTGCAACATTGAAGAGTTTCAGTACAAGACTTGCGTATTCAAGACTGGGAGAATTAGAAAACAAAGAGGTCTATGACTTTATTGCAGAACCACTTCTGTTAGAGAACCAATCACAGTCAGTCAAATCGATACCGCAGGCAGCGGCGGATATGGGGCTTACCACGCCAATAAAGGAAATCATAAAAGATGAAGGTAATATTCCGCAATGGATGTTGATCGTCCTGATTGCCGTAGCTGCATTTGGTGCTGGCCTCTTTGGGGTAGCCAGGCGGGTGGTTCACAGAAAGAGAGAAGATTTCTAAATTATGGTAGCTCAATGTGTTATTCACGTTTAGTTATATATTACATTACAGAGTACGCTCGGAAACGCACTGTATGCAGAGAATTTCCGAGCGTGCTCATTACAAAACAAGGAGGAATTTATCATGTTAAGACTGGATTATGAAGCCCTGGGAACAGAAGCAGGAAAGTTAAGAACTGAGGGTGAAACATTCGAAAAGTGCATTGAAACGATGACAACCGTAATTAACGGATTGCCGGATATCTGGGAAGCAGAAACATGTGACCAGTATGTAGAGCAGTACAATACGGCCAAGACAACACTGAATGATGTCAGAGACTTAATTGAAGACATGGCTACGCAGATGGAAAAGATTTCTGCAAACTTTGCAAAAGCTGATAGCGACATGAAGAGCCAGATGCAGTAGTAAGAGAAAAGAGCCGTAAGGATTCTTACGGCTCTTTTCGTAACTTTTTAGAATTTATCAGCTAAAGTTAAGTGGGAGTCAAAAAGGCCCTCTGAAACTAAGTTTCACTTTATCCGATTTACAGCCAGGAGGTAAAATATGGAACTGGATACCAGTGTACTGGAGAAAAAACAAAGTACAACTACTACCATGGCAGACAGGTATGGTTACTCGGTGTTTTCGAAAGATTTTCAACTGAAACTGGAGATTGAAAAAGAAAAGGAAAAGAAAGAACGGGATCATTATTTAGATTGTGTATTGGCCAATGAGCCGGAAGATAAGGTTGACCAGGCATTTAAACAAGTAATTACGGCTGAAACGGCAGTTATTATAAAAGAGGATTTTACGGCAGACAGTACCAAAGAAACAACTGCCATGGAGATGATTGGATTTACGATTCTGGGAGCACTGCTGGCAGGCGGTGTATGGATGCTGATCGAGAAAGTAAGAAAGGGGAAAAAGAGTTCGTGAAAATCACTATAACAATCATTGATCTTAAAAGCAGTAAAAAACTGGATATACAAGTGGACAATGAACAGAGAATAAAAACAACACTGAGAGTACTGAGCGAGAATATCGAAGAATTTAATTCTTTTCAAAATATAGAAGAAGTACAGATAAAAAACAGCGGCAGAAGAGTATCGGCAGAATTAACTTATAACGAAGCTGAGATATATACAGGAACAGAAATAGTTGTCTTAAAAGAAGGCAAGAGCCCCACCTCTGTTGGTGGTGAGTAAATACAAATCGGTCTTGGTGGGTAACCAGAAATAGTCTTAAAGGTGGAAGAAAAAGATGAGCAAAAAAGATAAGATAATTGTTGAAAGCATTAAAAAATCTACGTTAGGAGCAAAAGGGCATTTTGATTATGAGAAGTTGGTATATGCTATGCCCTGCTTTTTACCGTGTACCTATGAAGAAGGGTTAGAAGAAGTTGTCTTCACCTATGATGTTACCGGGATGAAGCCGGCATCGGAACTTAAGCAGGAGGAAAAGGAAGTGCAGTATCAGTTCCTGATCAACTTCCATATCATGGAGTCTTTGCTTGAAACATATAAAATATCATTGAGAGAAGAAAACTTATATTATGATGAAAATTTCCTTCCCTACATCAAACACCGGGATTTGTATAACAAGGGCGAGGGAAAAGAAGATGGAATGTTTCTGGTAACATACAAAATTTTTATCGGTGGGATCTTAAGTAAGAAGTACGGTTTGAAGACCTTGCAGGAAAGCGGTCTGGAGCTTCTGAAGCAGGAGGCTGTCTTTAAAGAGTTTTATGAAGCAGCAACCGTCGGGGAGTTAACTGATGTCCTGCGGCAGAGAAAAAATGAATATCAGCAGAGGATCCGATCAACTACGGTAAGAGTGAAGAAAAAGACCCATCAAGTCAAGACGATCATATCAATTGGGGCATCGGTTCTATTTGCTGCGGCAGCATTATATCTGGGATATGTATCTGTCAAAGTGATACCGTTTCAGGATAAAGTGATCGAAGCTTACCAGGGCTACACCGCAAATGACTATGTTGAGTGTATTGACAGTATGAAAGAAATACAGCCCGCTCAGATGGATACCAGTACAAAATATATTTTAGCAATAGCGTATGCCAAAAGTGAGAGCCTGAAAAAAGACGAAATGGACGATATTATTGAAAAATTATCATTGAGCAGCAATGAAAAAGAGCTGGAATATTGGATCCATCTGGGCCGGCTAGAGGCACAGGAGGCACAGAGTCTGGCAAAGGCGTTGTCAAATGATAAGCTGCTGATCTATGCCTACATGAAAGAATTAAACTATCTGGAGAGCAGTACGGCGATAGAAGGCGAAGCGAAGGAAAGCCGTATCTCTCAATTAGAGCAAAGTATCAAGAGCCTGGGTGAAAAATATTCGACAAACGAGCCGGAAGCAGAGACGGAAGCTCAAAGTGAAGAAAATCAAAGTGAAGAAAATAGTGAAGAAAAAACAGCAGAAGCAGCAGGTGAGGAGTAGAAGTATGCATACTTATGAGCGGAAAGATGAGTTTTGGATATCCGGAAAACAGCCGTGTAAATATGCTGACATTATCTTAGGTGATATCGGAGAAGCGGAATTCCATATCAAGGAAGATCAGGTATTTATATCAGCTGAGCAAGTTGTATATCATAATGGTAATAACATATCCGATGAACGTGTTAAGATCCAAAGAGGGGATCATATCTCATTTGGCAATTATAAAATCACATTCTTTGACGAATGTATTGAAATAGATGGCGATATATCCCAGGAAGAGATCAAGCTGTTAGAAGTACCGGGGGAGCAAAAGCGGTTTGCGGATTTCCCTTATTACAAACGTTCTCCGCGGGTGATCTATACGGTAGAGGAAGAAAATATCCAGATCAAATCACCGCCGTCAAAGAAAGAATTCAGCAGAGGCGGGATTGTACAGATGATCATCCCCACATTAAGCACGGCTGCCTTTACCGTATTGATGGGAGTTGTCATGAAAAGGGGCCTGTACGTATATATGAGCCTGGGGATGACGGTTATAACAACTATCTTTTCCGTTAAGAATTTCATTACCGGGAAAAAGGAGATAAAAAAGGAAAATAAACAGCGGGAAGAAGTATATGAAGATTATCTTGTCCGGATCAGAAAGCGGATCAGAAAAGCGCGGAAGAAAGAAAAAGAAGTGTTTGAGTATCAATATCCCAATGCCATTATGCTGGAGAAAATGATCCGGGGCTACAGCAGCCGGCTGTATGAGCGTTCAGCTATGGATGAGGATTTTCTGCAGGTGAACTTGGGTTTTTATGAAGGAAAATCATATATTACAGCTTCTTATCAAAATGATGAGATTGAAATGGATCGGGATAAGCTAAAAGAAATCGCCAAAGAAATTCCCAAAGAATATAAAAAGGTGGATTATCTGCCGATGGCGGTGGATTTGAAAAAGGCTCATCTGGGATTGGTGGGAAGCAAGAAAAATATTCATGAACAATTAAAGTACATGCTGATGCAGCTGACCTTTTTCCACAGCTACCGCGAGTTACAGATCATCTTTATACATAACGAAGCGTATCGTGAGGAGTTTTCTTATGTGAAATGGTATCCCCATCTCCATATCGATGCCATTAATGTCACGGGCGAAATATATAATCCCCAGGCCAGAGACCAGATCTTCGGCAGCATTCAGCAGATATTAAAGGATAGAAAGCTAAAGCAGGAAGAAGACCAGCAGGAGGTGATGTTTTCGCCCCATATGCTGTTTATCATCGACGAACCGGCCCTGATCCTGAATCATCCGGTGATGGAGTATCTGCAGGGAAAAGAGCATAACCTCGGATTTAGTTTTATCTATACCACCGACCAGCAGGAAAATCTGCCGGAGAATGTTCACACCGTCTGCCTGCTGGAAAATGCAGAAGATGGGCGGCTGCTGTTAAATGAAGGACAAAGGATCAATCAGCAATTCGCAATCCAGCATGTGGAACAGATGGATTTGGAAGGTACTGCCAGAACCTTAAGTGCAATTATACATGTCCAGGGTATGAGCAGTCAGATCCCGGAGGCGATCACCTTCTTTGAACTGTATGGAATTGAGCATCCCGAAGAGCTGGGAGTAAATAAGCGCTGGGAGAAGAATCAATCGCACAAATCTTTGGCAGTGCCGTTGGGAGTAAGGGCGAAAGAGGATTACGTAGAATTGAATCTCCACGAAAAAGCACATGGTCCCCACGGACTGGTGGCAGGAACAACCGGTTCCGGTAAATCAGAGATCGTTCAGTCTTATATCCTGTCGCTGGCGGTGAATTTCCATCCCCATGAGGTGGGTTTTCTGCTGATTGACTATAAAGGCGGAGGAATGGCTAATTTATTTGCCAGGCTGCCGCATCTGCTGGGAACCATAACGAACCTGGACAAAGCTGAGAGTATGCGGGCGATGGCATCGATAAAAAGCGAACTGGCACGGCGTCAGCAGATCTTCAGTGATAATAATGTGAACCATATTAACGGCTATAACAAGATGTTTAAACTGGGTAAGGTTAAAGAGCCGCTGCCCCATCTGTTTCTGATCAGTGATGAGTTCGCTGAGCTGAAAAAAGAACAGCCGGAGTTCATGTCGGAGCTGGTATCGGCAGCCCGGATCGGACGAAGTCTGGGAATCCATCTGATCCTGGCAACCCAGAAACCCAGTGGTGTGGTGGATGACCAGATCTGGACCAACAGTAAGTTTAAACTGTGTCTGAAAGTGCAGAACGAGGGAGACAGCAAAGAAATGCTTAAGACCCCGGATGCCGCTAACATCACTCAGGCCGGGCGGGCCTATCTGCAGGTGGGAAATAACGAGATTTATGAATTATTTCAGTCAGCCTGGAGTGGTGCAACCTATCAAAAGGAGCAGACTGCCGATGAGAAAGAGGATGACAGAGTATATATAGTTAATGAAATCGGTCAGGGGCTCTTGGTCAATCAGGATCTAAGCGGACCAAAAGAAAGTAACCAGATCAAAGCGACACAGCTGGATGTGATCGTCTCCCATCTGCATGAGGTATATAACAGCCGGGAGAATATAGCGGTAAAAAAACCGTGGCTGCCTTCACTGCCGGGAATGCTGTTGTCACCCCATACCAAGACAGCAGCGGACAGCAGTACCTTTACGGAGCTGGATACGACGCTGGGACTGGGAATGATCGATATCCCGGAGGAACAGGCACAGCGGGAATATGTTCTGGACCTGGCGAAGAATGGCCATTTGCTCTACATGGCTTCCAGCGGTTATGGTAAATCGATGTTTCTGGGGCATATCATTGTCGGTCTGGCGATGAAAAATGCAGTCAAGAATCTCAATATATACATTCTGGATCTAGGCAACAGTGCGTTGATCGCTTATAAGGGGCTGCCCCATGTAGCTGATTATCTGGGATTTGATGAAACAGAAAAGCTGGATAAGTTCCAGCGGCTGATCCTGGATACCATTGCGGAAAGAAAGAGACTGTTTGCCAGAGCCATGGCGCAGAATTTCAATGTCTATAACCAGAGTCAGGAAGAAAAGCTGAAGGCGGTCGTGATTGCGGTAGATAACTATGATATTGTTGGTGAGCTGGGCGATGAGATGACCGCATTTCTCCAGAAGGTATCCCGGGACGGAGCCGGACTTGGTGTTTACCTGGTGGTCACGATGACACGGGACAGTGTTATGCGTGCTGCGACGAAAGGAAACTTCAAAGAACGGATCGCCGGTTTTAATTTTGTGGATGGCGAGAATAATGCCTTTATCGGCAGAAGTCAGATCCAGCTTCCGGAGGATAAAAAGGGACGGGCACTGGTAAAGCAGGACAGCATTAATCTGATGCAGCTGTATACACCGGTATCTTGTGAAGATGAACTGATCTATAACCAAGAGCTTAAGGTGTTGATCAAGCAGGTGGCTGATGCGAGTACCGAGGAAAGAGCCAGGGGTATTCCGGTCTTACCGGATGTGCTGCGCTACGATATGCTCCCCCGGTATCCGGGCTATCGGGATGATAAGACGCTGCTGCCGGCCGGTATTGATATCGATACACTGGAGGTTAAATATCTTGATTTCAGAGAGGCACCGGTGCTTGTGGTGGGAGGTTCGGCAACCGGAAAGACCAATACGGTCAAGACCCTTATGCGCCATGCTGCCGGTCAGAAGGTATATCTATTCGATAATGAAGAGGGTATGCTGCGGGTGTACGCGGGTCAGGATGGTGTCCGGTATGCCAATACTAAAGCGGAAGCGGAAGAGCAGCTTGGCAGCATCCGTAATATGGCTGAAGACCGCAGGGAGCTTTATGAAGAAGCGAGAATTGATGATGCTGCACTGACCCCGAAAGCATTCTGCCAGACGATGGAAACGGTTTATATCGTACTGGACAGCCTGCAGCAGATCTATGACATGGTCGGCGATAATGATATGTTTGATGTATTGGCAGAGGCGGTTAAATTCGGTTTCCTGGTAATGGCAACCTCGGATATCCGGATCAAGAAGACTACGGGAAGTGAATTTGTTAATCTGCTGACGACTCCGATGGAAGGGCTTGTGCTTGGCAGCATCAGGGAGCAGAGTATGTTCAGTTATACCGGGATCCGCGAGGATAACCGGATGATCGATCTGGGGTATCATCATAAGCGGGGGGTTAACAGTAAGATTAAATTGATTGAGAATGGGTAAGGAGGATGAGGAGTTATGTATAGTATTTATTATATAACCGGGCAGATCAGGTCAATAGATGCGAAGATAAGCCAGTACGAGACGGCAAAGACGGCACTGGAAGGTGTACAAACCATCTGTAAAGGATATATATCAAACTTGGAAAATGGTCATAAAAAGATTACAGACAATCAGGATTTATCAGCAGTAAAGAAAAATGATGTTTTTGAAGGTGAAATGGCCGGTAAACTGGCATCAAGAATATCTGCATATCAATCGGATATGAATGATCTGATTACCAAGGCGAATGGTATTACCAGTGACATTGATACTCAGCTTTCAACGATAAGTACCAACGTCGGGATGTTGAAACAGGACAGGATAACCTGGGAGAACCATTTGCAGGTTGCATTGAGCCAACCATAAGGAGGAACAGAAGATATGGCAAATAAAGTAGCATTAATTGACAGCGAATATGCAACACTTAAATCAAAATTAAATAATATACATGCCGACTGTTTTGAGCAGATAGAAACAGTAGTAAATGAAATAGAAAAACTTAATACAAACGGCGGTGGTTTTTATGCGGAGGAGCTGACTCCACAGATCAGTGCTCTGATAAAGGATATAAATGCTGTTAAGAGCAGTATGGAATCGGTGTTTGTTGTACATGAAGAAACTATAGAGAGTTTTCGAAGAGCCATAGATAATTATGATACGTTAGGTTAGAAAGGAGCAGAAGATGGGATTAAATATTGATTATGATACTGTGAAAAAAACAGTAGAAGGGATTAAAAGCACAGTGAGCGGTAGCAGCCTTGTTTCCGATTATGATAGTCTGCTTTCGGGGTTTACAGAGTCAAAAGGGGATCAGGCGAGGGCGGTCAGGTCTTTGCTAAGAACAGAAAAAGCTATGGTAAAACAATTAAATACGATACTAACAAGGTTTGCAGATAATATCCAGGCGGCTGTTAATGAGTTTGAGAAAATGGATACACAAGGATCCAACGCAATCAAACAAGGTGGGACAAAAACCCCATAGGGGCAGGCATGAAACAAACAAAATAAATGTTAAGGAGAAGTTGAGGGATGGATAGAGTCTTCAATCAATCAGAAATAAAAAAAATGTGTACAGAGCTGAATGAAATCATCACAGAATGCGAAGAGTATGCAGATAAGATCAAGGATATAGCAAAAGATGTCAAAAATGCTGTTAGCAAGGTGCCTGGAGAAGGGCGTGCCGGAGATCCCGGCGGTAAGGCGGACATCTACACTACGGCAGCCGAAAATATTGATTTTAAGACAATCACGAGAAAGATAACCAACTGTGAAGATAGAGTGGACAGGATTATCAGTGCGGATGAAAGCTATGGAAACAATACGGATTCCATTAAGGATCAGGTTAATGCGATCAAGCGGGTATTAGAAGGGATGAACGATTTCCTGGGAACTACGTCCCTGAAGACAAATTATGAGGATTTCATGATAGCGCTGGAGACCGCCCGCGCCGATTGGAACAAGAGCCTTGATGAAGTGGAACAGGCGTTGGATCAGGTCAGGGCAAATACAAAGGGCGCAGAGGAAATAAGTACATTATTCTCCAGTGATCCGGTAAACCTTAGTACCGGTAACTTTATTTTTGACCGGACAGATCTGCAGATTGAAGGGGATTATCCGCTTATCTTCCGGCGTTTTTACAACTCGATCAATGAACGCAGCGGAAGTTTGGGAACAGACTGGAATCACAATTACGAGGTAAGATTAGTTGATGCCGGTAAGGAAAAGGTACTGATTTTAGAAGAAGGAAAAGAAGAGCGTTTTTTAAAGACTTCTACTGGAGTTTATACATCTTTGTATCACAGCAACGGAAGCCTTGAAGAAACGAAAGAGGGATACCTTTATAAAACAACCGATCAAACCAGCTACTACTTCGATAAAGAAGGATATTATCTTCGACAGGAAGTTCTAAACGGAAATGTGACCATCCTGCACTATGAAGAGTCGAAGAAGGGAAGGCGTCTGTCAAAGATAGAAAGGACCACAGGGGAAGCTTTCACACTTTCTTATACGGAGGAAGGATACCTGTATCAAGTGACAGACCACAGTGGCAGAACGGTGACCTACCAGATGCAAAACACAAGGCTGATCGGGGTATGTACCCCGCGGGGGCACTGGTATCGTTACGGCTACAGCAGAAGCGGAAAACTGGAAAGCATCCAGAATGCGCGGGATGTGGTGGTGGTCGAAAACAACTTTGATGATCGGATGCGGACAACCCATCAGAAATTCCCCGATGGGGGAAGCATGACTTATGAATACAATGATGAAAACCGGACAGTGACCTTAACGGAGCGAAATGGAAGCAAAGTGACGTATGTCCATGATGCACATTATCGTGATGTGAAGCATATCTATAGCGATGGTGAAGAGCGGTTCGAATATAATAAACTAAACCAGAAAACCCTGGTGGTAGATAAGCTGGGAAATAAGACACAGTATGGTTATGATGAAAAAGGAAACCTGACAAGGGTCATCAATGCTTTAGGTGCAGTAACACAGCTTCGCTATGATGAACGTAATCAGCCCACCGATATAGTGGTAAACGGAAACGTGAAAATAAAAAACCGCTATGATGAAAACGGCAATCTGATCGAAACAGCAGATGCACTGGGAAATAAGTATCAATTAAAATATAAAAAGTCGGGATGGCCGGAACATATCATTCAGCCGGACAGCAGCGAGGTGTGGCTGACTTACGATGAGAGAGGAAACATCGTACAATTGACAGATGCCGCAGGCAGTGTTAATCAGTATTGTTATGACAGTCTGAATCGTGTCGTGGAAAGCGTGGATGGCAACGGCAACACAACCACGTTTGCGTATGATGCTGATGATAATATCATAAAGGTCATCAATGCCAATGGAGATGAGCGGACTTACCAGTATAACGAAAGCAATAAGATCACGGAAATCAAAGATTTTGACGGGAGTATCACCCGTCGGGAGTACAACGTGCTCAACCGGCCGTCGAAGGTCACCGACCAGTTGGGGAGAGAGACCCAATTTACCTATGATGCGATGTGGAACCTGGCCAGGATCACCGAGCCAAATGGAGCAAAGACCACCTATATTTATAATGACCATAATCAATTAGGCAGAGTCCGCAATGCGAATGGTGATGTGACCCGCTATACTTACGATGCCAATGGGAACCGGATAAAGATGGTGGATGAAGAAGGAAATGAGACCTTCTTTACATATGATGTCCTGGGACAGCTAACGGGTGTGGCCGGACCGGAAGGAGCACATCTGCAGTATGATTATGATGACGAAGGCAATCTGACTAAAGTGACCGATGCGCTGATGAATGAAGTGTCGTTCACCTATGATGCAGAGGGGAATCTGCTGACCGAAACAGGAACCATGGGCGAGACCAGAGCATATACCTATACGGCACTTGGCGAGATCGAAAGCATCACCGATGAAGGCGGCCGGGTCACGCATCATGCGTACGAGCCTGGGGGGCAATTGTCCCGGGTTACTTATCCGGACGGAACAACCGAATATTTCACTTATGATGGAAATGGGAATGTCAGCAGTTATTCTGATCAAAGAGGATATCAATTTACTTACATTTATGATAGTCTGGATAATGTCGTAAAGATCTGCGGCAGTGATGGGACAGAAAAGAATTATTCCTATGACAGTATCGGTAATGTAACAACTATGACGGATGCTCTTGGACATGTCACAAAGTATGAATATACTTTAACCGGACAACTGGCAAAGGTAATTGACCCTCTGGGCAATGAGACCTCATACCGCTATGATGTGTGTGACCGCCTCATTGAGATCCGCCAATATGGGGAGACCCTAGGAGTTGACGTGGACCATTCCGCCCACCAGACATTAGATGAAGACCTGCAAAAGGTCCGGCAGCATAATGCCAAAGACCGTATCTGCCATGTGACTTCTTATGAAAGGGATCTCATGGGAAGGGTCATATCCGT
>Ga0153922_1000080_pt1 | contig 37394 bp, 32 predicted proteins | sample TSNJ006MetaG_FD_104723 | JGI IMG/M metagenome (GOLD analysis project Ga0153922, IMG submission 104723) | Attine ant fungus gardens microbial communities from New Jersey, USA - TSNJ006 MetaG | ecosystem: Host-associated > Fungi > Mycelium > Unclassified | place: USA: New Jersey, Brendon T. Byrne... | reverse complement strand
TTTGGGAATGAATTTTGGTTCCACTGTCGTAATCAATTTCCCTGACCCACTAAGCGGCAGCGAATCCCGAACCTCCGACTGCTGATAAGATTCCATAACCGGCAAAGCCATCAATTCCATGAACCTGCGAATGAAGGTGGATTTTCCTGTTCTGACCGGTCCTACGACTCCTACTAGAAATTGCCCGTTGGTACGGGCTTGTATATCTTTGTAAACATCAAACGTTTCCATAGATTACCCCCTTATATATACTGATATAATATATGTAACACACATTCAAAATAGAAGCAGTTAACCGCTTATTTACCAAGTAAGTTGAATTTTATATACAATTAAATTGCCAAAACCTTTCACCTATGCTACCATAGGTGGATAGGACGAAATCAAACACATAGAATAAGGAAAGGCAGGTGAGCACGCTTTGAGCAGTGAACCCCGAACGTGTAATACTAACGTAGAAATTTTCGTTCATACATCAAATTTAATTGGAGCAGGGTGTGCATCAGCCGTTTTATGCACGCTCTAGAAAGGAGTGCATAAAAATGATTTCTTTTTACAAAACTATGAATAATCGCCTAAACCAGATTGATGGTTTTGAACCTGACTGCTGGATTAACGTCGTTTCCCCCGCCACGGAGGAGATCAATACCTTAAGAGATGACTATAACATTGATAACGAATTCCTAAGCGCCGCAATGGATGAGGAAGAAGCTTCCCGGATCGAAAATGGTGATGAGGAAACCTTAATCATTATCGATATCCCCTACTGGGATAACTCTACTGAGAACCACATTTATTCCACATTTCCCATGAGTATAATTGTAAAAAAGGACTGTATCATCACAGTTTGTCTGCGTGATAATATTGTGATCCGTGACATTGCTTCCGGAATGATCAAAACCCTTAATACCAAGCATAAAACTCAATTTGTGCTCTATACCCTATTTCGCATGGTCGTTCGCTATCTGCAGTACTTGCGTCAGATTGATAAGCGTACCAGCATGTTAGAACAGCAATTACGTAAATCCATGCGTAATAAAGAATTGACCCAGTTAATGGATTTACAGAAATCTTTAGTTTATTTCCAGACTTCACTGAAATCCAACGAATCTACATTGGAAAAGATCAGGCGTGGTCGTGCTATTAAATTATATGAAGAAGATCACGATTTATTAGAAGATGTTATCATTGAGATTAAACAGGCGCTTGAAATGTGTAATATCTACTCTTCCATTTTGTCAGGCACAATGGATGCATTCGCTTCTGTTATCTCTAATAACCTGAACATCGTGATGAAGCAGCTTACTTCTATTACCATTATTATGGCGATACCCACAATGGTATTCAGCTTTTATGGAATGAATATCGGAGAGAACTCCGGCAGCCTGCCATTTGGCGTAACAATTTGGATTCCATTGTTTTTCTCAATTATCGTTTCAGTAGTTGCTGGAATTAGTTTTTATAAGAAAGACTATTTTTAAATTAACTATATTTAAGTTTTTAAAGGCGGACGAAAGCCTCATTTTCCAAATACTTTCTTTACTCAGAAGAGCAATTCGACAGAAAGTATTTGGAAAACGAGGCTTTCTATTTGTTTTGGTGTATCATATGTTTAGTATAAAAAGTACAAATTCTTTGAAACGTTCAATGGACTTTACACTTTTGATGTGTTGTTTATTTAAATGTCAGGATATCTTTGCATCTAACTCATCGTACTTTTTAAGAAGGATTTCGTGAACCCTGCAAACTTCATCAAGTATCATTTCGCCAACTGCTTTTAGCTCTGCGGTATCTCGCATCTGTTTGCGTTTAACTGCTTTCAAATCTGCTTTTATGTCGGATATGTCACTATTCATATCTACTATGTCGCTTCTCATATCTGCTATGTCGCTTCTCATATCTGCCATACCAGTGATCAGGATATCTAATTTTTCGCTATCTGTCATTTACTCACCACCTTTTGATTGGTAGAATTATTGTAACACAGCAGCCTGCATAAAGTCTATTAAGTTTTCAATTTTCCTTTCAAATATCCTAAAACAAACCGTCAATCTCGGTATTACTTTTCGGACCATTGGATTAGGAACTGTCGGAAAATAACTTGTACAGATTCCGCAGGATTTTTGTTAGAGTGCGAGGAAGCAAAAGCCGCGCGTACCGAGGTACCTGAATAAAAAGTAATGCCGTAACCGACGGCCTTAATTATTAAACCAATTTACGCATTGCAGCTTCTACAACATGCCCAACCAAAACTGAAGTTGTAACACTTCCAACTCCGCCTGGTACCGGTGTAATTGCATCTACTACTGGCTCTGCTTTGGCGAAATCTACGTCACCGCAAAGTTTTCCCTCTTCATTCACATTGATGCCGACATCAATTACAGTCTGACCGGCACTGAGATATGTATCGTCTACGACTCCGGCACGTCCGGCAGCTACAATTACAATTTCAGCCTCTTTTACTACTGAAGGCATATCTACTGTTCTTGTATGGCATACGGTTACGGTTGCATGTTTTTTAATCAGCATCATTGCAGCTGGCTTGCCTACTACAAGGCTTCTGCCGACCACAACTGCTTTTTTACCAGTGCAGTCAATATTGTAATAGTCCAGGATCTCCATACAGGCTTGTGCTGTGCATGGCGGAAAGCCTTGATTGGTTCCGGCAAAAACACCAACCATAGAACCATCCGTGATCCCATCTACATCCTTGTCCGGAGATAATGCTTTGATCACTGCAGCTTCATCCAGGTACTTTGGCAATGGTCTGAAAATCAAAACACCATGGATATTGTCATCTTTGTTCACTTTATCAATAACAGCCATCAGTTCTTCCTGCGTTACATCAGCCGGAAGCAGGAACTTCTCGTATGCTACACCCAGAGTTTCGCAACGTTTGCTTGCCCCTCTTTCGTATGATACATCATCGTCACGTTCACCTACGCGTACGATTCCCAGGGTTGGTTGAACACCCTTTGATTTTAATTTATCTACATCCGCCATGATTCTTTCGTTTAATGCGGCGGTTACTTCTTTTCCTAATAATTGCTTTGCCATAATATTCTCCTCCTTAGCTTTAATATGAGAGTGCATTTTATTTTAAACGTGACAATACACTGTCAAAAATCTCATCCGCTTTTTTCGGATATATATCGAGCATCGCATCGCACTTTGCATTTAATTCATCTGCATAGGTGTGGTTTTTCATTGCCTTGGTGTTGATATAGACATTCAGACTGGCACCTTTTAATGCAGCTTTGCAAAAAACTACGCCAACACCTGCATCACTGATTGCCAGAACTGATCCTTTAGCTGCAAATTCAGCAATGATGTCGATGGACTCACAGCAAGCTTCCATAATTTCTATCGGTACGGTACAAGCTACTTTTAAGGCCTCTTCCATTACCTTGGCCTTCTCTGCTTTTTCTTCTTCTGTATTAGAAGGAAGACCATAAGCTTTTGACAACGGCTCAAAACACTCAGCGTCTTGCTCTACCAACTTTAATAAGCGGCTTTGCAATGCATCGCATTTTGCTTTTAATTCCTGCATTTCTTCCTCTACATCTGCATATTTCTTCTTTCCAACGGTCAGGCTTCCGACCATGTTACCCAGAGCCGTTCCGATGGCTGCTACAAGAGCAGATGCTCCCCCACCTCCCGGTACTGGTGCTTTTGATGCCAAAACTTCAACGAATTCTGTGCATGGTAAAACTGAAAATCCCATTTGATTTCTCCTCGTTCCCTCTTTATTGCCATCGATTTGCTGAATCTTTAATAAAGAGCCATTGCATGCAACAGCCCCTTTGATCTGCTTATTTTTTTCCAATTCTTTCATCATACCAATAACGATATCACCCGTTACTGCCATGTCCTCGATATGAAAGGCAACCGGAAAATTATCTGAGAATAAAATCTGAGCCGATGGCGGAAACTCGTCATCTCCCTCCCAGATGATAAAGCGCAGGATTAGTCCGTTCAGGAATTCAACTTCATAGGCACAATCACCAAATGCCACTGGTGAACCACCCATTTTTTCCATTGCATCCTGAAAAACCTGCAATTTATTGCCAAAACCATAAGCCAGCCGCAAGATACAGCGGCCATGGAATTGTTTGATGTAAACTTCACCCCATGGCATCTCCTTATAGGTGAGATATTTGCCGGTAGACGCTGCTGCATTTCCCTCAAGCAGGTAACGCAGGATTAGAATCCGCGCATTTGCTGCAAATTCCAGAGGGTAATACCCTGTTGTGGCCGAATGGCCATGGTGGGGTGCTGTAAGTACTTCCACGTGATAGATATCGTACTCCGGATAAGAAATCTGATACATTGTTCCTAATAGCCGGAGGGTAAATAACTTTTTTTCGTCATTATATGGAATTTGTGTTCTTATACTAATCTCCTGCGGGTCTGCCTTTTGATACAATGCCAGATAGTGTTCAAAAGGAATCCGCTCTTTACTGTCTTTATCATATTCCAAATTCATATGCACCTCTACTGTTTACTTTAACTCTACAGACGGAAACATGGATGCATCAGTATGCGGAATAAAACAGGATGCGACGAATTCGTCCATATAAGACGGTACTACACTCAGTTCCATGTATGTCATATTTCTTGATACTTCATACGTTTTCTTTTCTGCCTCTGTAGACAGGAGCATAGAATATGCACCTGTCAGGGATGAATTGCCGATATAATGGAACTTCTCCAATGAAATATCCGGGAACATTCCGATATTGACTGCATTTTGCATATTAATACCACTGCCGATTCCACCGGCTACGTACACTTCTTCCACCATTGTGATATCAAAATCCAAGGAGGATAGCATGGTACGGATAGCTGAGAAAATAGCACCTTTGGCACGGATAAAATTATCAATGTCTACTTCTGTGATTTCAATATCTTTTACCGATCCGGCCTCTTCTTTATAAGCCAGGACAAAGCTTCCTATGCCATATTTGTCATGACGGATTCGCTCACCTTCACGGCAAAATTTTCCTTTTGGATTGATAATTCGGCAACGGTACAATTCACTGATAACATCAATGATACCGGAACCGCAAAGACCAATTGGTGCTTCATCTTTGCCGCCAACAATCTTAAAGGTTGGCTCCATAGTGTCCTTATCAATCTCACAGGCTTCAATTGCACCATCCGTAGCACGCATGCCACAGCTGATGTCACCTCCTTCAAAGGCAGGTCCGGCAGAACATGCGCAGCTCATCAGAAAATCGAAATTACCAAATACCAGTTCTCCGTTGGTACCAAGATCGATAAACAAAGAAAATTCCGGTTTATTCCAGATCATGCTGACTAAAGTGCCGGCAGTAATATCCCCGCCGACATAGCTTCCGATGTTCGGTGCAATGATAATATGAGCATCAGGATTAATGGCAATGCCCATATCCGATGCATAGAATGAATTTGTTTTAAAAAATGTCGGAATATACGGCTCCATACGAAGAGGATCCGCATCGATTCCAGCGAACAGATGGTTCATAGTTGTATTGGCCGCTACGCACATACGATAAATATTCTTTGGACTGAAAGAAGCACTGCGGCACATCTGTTCAATCATCGGATTAATGGTTTCATTGATCACTGCATCCTGCAAACGGTTGATTCCCCCTGGTTTGGTGGACTCAATAATACGGTTAATAACATCCGCGCCGTAACGAACCTGTCCATTACCGCCAGAACCTTTGGCAATAATTGCGCCGTTTTCCATATTGATGATCAAGGCTGATACTGTAGTTGTTCCGATATCAATTGCCAATCCGCCAATTACCACATCAACATCTTTTTCGAAAATATCATAGACAAAGATGCTGTCTTTTGCCGTACGAATAATGCATTGTATCGAAAAATCACTGGTACGCAATACATTTGGCAGCTTACGCATTACAGAATAAGGAATCACAATTCTTTCTTTTCCTGTAGCTTTAGTAAGCGCCCGCATTAAACGCTCGTTATCCGGCATGGTATCGTCCAATGAAGGAATATCCATCGTAATAGATATGGTCTGGAGGCTGTTACGTAAATTTATACCAGCCTCGACCATTTCATTTTTAGCTTTTTCAAAAACAGCAACCGCGTCCTTTGAACTTAAATCCGCAACTTTCATTCTGCCTCTGTATGCAGAAGCAATGTCCGGCACTAAAATCTCCACATCAGCGGACACCTGACTAATGCAGGCAAGCCTCCACCCATCGGCATATTCTTCTTCCGTAATGTGCCGTGTGATCTGTGATTCCAGTTGCCCATCCACTAATTTCACCTTGCACTTCCCACAGGAAGCGTTACCGGAACAAGGGGCATCGATAGCTACATTTGTTTTTCTGGCTACCTCCAGAAGGTTTTCACCGGAAGCGGCAAATGTTTCAACCCCTTCGCCGCTTTCAAACTTAAAAGTTACTTTGAACATAGATTCAGCCTCGCGAATTTAATCTTACAGTTCTAAGTAAGAATCTGCGTATAATGTCTCGTTCTTGAATACATCACATGATTTGATAGTTTCCATCAGACGTACATCACATGGATTTACGATAGCTGACGTAAGACCCTGCATCATGCACATAGCAACAAGTGTACTGTCCATGATTGGTCTGATGTGTTTTGGCATACCATTGGAGTTATTGGATAATCCGCCAGTTGAGTTAAGTCCCATGTCGCTGAACATCTTGATTGCTTCCAGAACTTCCATCTGCTTGTCCTGCATACCTTTAACAACGATGAATAATGGATCAAACCACAGATCGGTTGGCTCCATACCCAGCATCATACCATGCTCAAGCATTGTCTGGCAGTGAACCATACGCTCGTCATTATCAGCTGCGATTGGTCCGTCAGAGCAAAGTGCGATTACGATTGCATCGTTTGCTGCAGCTAAATCGATGTAGCTAATTCTTTCTCCTGCATCTGCGGAGTTAACGATTGGTTTCCCTTTTTGTCTATTGTATACAGCTATACCGGCTTCGATAGCTGCTTTGTTAGCGGTATCCAGCGCTAATGGTACGTTATCAAAAGCACCCTGAAGAGTCTGTACTGCCCACTGCATTAATTCCGGTCCATCATTTTCTGCCGGTCCGATATTAACGTCAAGGTATGTAGCACCTGCTTTTAACTGCTCTTCCCCACGTTTCAGAAGTTCAGCCGGGTTGCGGGTAGCCATAGCTTCTCTTACTGCCGGCGAGATACAATGGATTCTTTCGCCAATTGTTATAAATTTTGCCATATTTTTTCTCCTTTAATTATCAATATATTCTATCGAGAACTGCTCATTAGCACTATAGAGTCTGACGAATCAGACTCTTGGCACTCTTTCTTATAACTGACCGTTAGCCTGCATATCCTTTAAGAACTTAATCAGCTGGACTGCTTCATTGGGACCTACGATTACTTCCCAGTCAGGTAATTTCGCTTCGATATCACCCTTCAATACGGCAACTTTACCAGGAATGATTAATTTTCTGGATTTCACCTTATCATTAACGCTTTCTTCGAAGAACTTCGCAACGGAAGTAGAAGAAAGTTTACCAGCTGCCCATGCTGTCAGAACGGATAATCCGCCGGCATCGCTGATACACAGATTGATCGGCACGCCAGATCTTTCTAACTCACCGGAAACGATGAAGTAAGTAAGTGCAAAGTCAACAGTTGTCAAGCAGATAGAGTTTTCATCCGCACCGTTTAATGGGTAGATGCCCGGCTCCACTTTCATTGGCTTCTGAGGATCGGTAAATAAGTTCTGACGCAGACCGAATAATGGCAGCGCTTGCGCATATGACATTTCTTCCATAACTACGATTGAACCGTATTTCATTGTAAATACAGAAGCTAATGCTTCCTGCATGTATTTGTCGCCTTTTGCAAGTTTTACAGTGTTAACGATAGATGGGTAACCAAATGTTCTGTCCTGATCTTTTAATGCTGCACGTCTTACCTGAACAGCATTTGCGAATGCATCTTTGATAGACGATCCGGTTACATCCAGAACCAGGTTTTTATTATCCAGTTTTTCAAGAGCTGCTGCTGTATCATACAGTTCGTTCAGGTCTTTGCCGGAAACACCAAGTACTACTGCAGCTTCTTTTGCAATTGTATTCATTTCTTCATAATTTGAAGCATTAGCACCATTTAATACTGGTTTGCTATCTTTGCATACTGCCAAAGCAGCTTTTGCAACGTCAACATCATCACAGCCAAGAACTAAAGTTTTTCCAGTAGCTGCTGCTTTCTGAGCCAGTGCAACATATTTGTCAGCACCTGATCCATCATAGTTAACATAAATCATTTCAACTTGCATTCTTTCGCTGATACGCTCGTAATCTACAACTGGAACAGCTGCAATCTTAGCGTCAACCTCTGCATCATCCATGCAGGTGCAAAGGGAAACTGCATATCTGGTTTTGCTGACATATGTTTTTTCATGTCTGTAGAGAACGGTTTCTCCACCTAATGTATATTCGCCTTCGCCAGTACCAACTTTAATTGTTTTCATTGGCGGTGCGGTAGCTTCTGAAAGAGATGCTAAAGCTTCTTCTGACATGTATGGGCAAGCGGAAATATCAACCGCACCCTGTGCTACTTTCATGGAGAAAGCCATACATGTTGGGCTTCCACATTCTTTACAGTTTTTCTTTGGTGTCATTTTAAAAATTTGAATACCTGTTAATGCCATAGTTTTTATCCTCCTGTTCTATCTATTACACAACTAATTCTTTAATCATTTTTGAAATGGTTGCAACGGATTGAGGATGACTTAAAACTACTGCATTGGATCCGGCTATCAAATCTGCTGCTGCTGTCATGATTTCCATCGAGATTCCTCGTTCCTCTCTTGAGCCCCATTCTGGCATATCCTCTTCGGAAGCCATAGATTCTTTTACGGTCCATGTTTCGGACGCCACTGGTGTAATAATAGGCATTTGGAGCATCGCATCATCCTGTGACAATGCTGCTGCTTTGATTCTGTCCATGGTAGAAACAACGTATTCATAACCATATCCTGCTGCTGCGGTACCAACGTTCATGATAATGCTTTCAGCTTTTACACCAAGCTGAGTTGTTACAACGTTCAGCTGTTTTGCAAGGTTGATATCTACTGCGGATTCTGCTCCTAATTTCTGATTATAAGCAAGTCCGGCAGCAGCGCCAACTGCTTTGTAGTTATCTTCTGTTGCAGGCATGATCACAACGTTTTTACCTTGTAATGCTTCTGCAACCTTTGGTAATAATTCTGCATCCTTTTCTACATTTTTGCATCCGGATACAACAAGTGGTACATCAATGGCATCGCCAACTGCCTTAACAGTAGCAATCAAATCTTCGATGGACTTGTTTTCTCCATTTGGATCTCCGCCATCCAAACTTAAATAGATGAAATCAGCACCTTCCATAGCCGCTGCTTTTGCAGCCATATCTGCTGCCGATGCACCTTCGCCATAGTAGGTTTTAAACTCTGGTGTTGCATTTGCAAGACCCATATCTGTAATTTCAACACCTACCTTTGGTGCATTATTGATAGGTCCGTCAAATGTGTAGAAAGGAAAAACACTTTCTCCTCCCAACTTGATGGCATTGTCGCCACATCCGATTTCAACTTCCTTAATGGATGCATTAAATTTTTGTGGTTTAGAATTAAACGGCATTCCTCTTTTGCCTCCTTTTTAAAAATTTGTTTCATGCATGCGTGCAAAGAGAGTTTCGCTTGCGAAACTCTCCGCCTGCAGCGGGTTGCGTCAGCAACATCTTCCTCACCGTTGCATTGCGCTCCCCGAAGGGTGTGTCACTTACGACACAATGCGTGCATGCACATTTTCCATAATTATACTACATCATTGGGTCCATTGACAAGGCTGGATGACCTTTTTCTGTCAAGAATGCTACTAAGGTCTCTGGATCTTCAGCGATTGTTTCATCACCGATCATATCTGCGAAGTTATCGATTCCGTACAGTTCTTTTGCTGTCGCATTCAATCTTTCTCCAACCTGATCTTTCAGATCCTTCGGCATCCATACGATTCTCTGAATTCCGCCCTCTGCCTTCATGAACTTCTTGGAAGCAATAAAGTGTTTGCCATGACCCATGAATCCTGGTGTCTGAACACCACCACCAGTCATCGAAGCAAGTTCTGGGAATGTCATTCCAAGAGGCGTCATTCCTGCATATTCACGGTTTGTAATACATACACCATTTGAGAATGGCTCAATACCACAGATACACTCGAAACATCCACAAGATGTCATCGGTTTTTCCATGATAGAGTACAGCGATACATCCTCAAGAGCACCCTGGGAGAATTTACGAACCGCTTCATTAACGTCTTCAAATTCACCGATTCTTTCATCGATTAATTTTTCTTTTGTAATTACCTGGCAAGGTCCTGCCGGATCCAGCTCGTTAGTTGCTTTTGCATCCAACCATGAAACCGCACCACAAAGACCAAGTCTTTCAGGGGTAACCACACATACGTGGGAAGGTGAGAATGCCTGGCAAAGAATACAGCTGTAGTATACCGGTACCGATTCATCGGTCAGGGACACTAATCTTTCATCACGTTTATTAAATGCCGGAATAGCTACTTCACGACGGAGTTTGGTGCAGTCTTCCGCTTCTGTATAGATTTTAACTGCACATTTATCAACAACTGCGTCGTAATCGCTCTTGACCTTTGCATAAAGAACTTCACCAAGGTCTTTTGCTCTAAAACCGGCAGCTAAAGCATCTTTACTTATACGAACACGAATCATATCACGCTGTCCGGTATGCATAACACCTTCGATACAGTTAATATAGCTGTGGAACTGACGCTCAAATACCGGTTCGAAGTCAGACTGCATATTCTTACCAGCTACTTCTACAACATAAGCAATGCTCTGTTTGCTGCCAACTTCAAATTCATCGAAATCTTTACCAAACAGTTCAATTTTGTGGTCTTCAAGTTCAGCCATATCTTTGGTCTGAACTAATTCACAGCAGTCCACTCTGGAACCATCGAATTCAACGTGCATATCACCTTTACGGATGATCTCACCTTCGAATGCGCTTGCGAATGCAACCGGAATATCGATTTTAGTGATTTTAATTTTAATATTACGCGCTTCCAGAGAGGTAGCATTGAATTTGCTTACGTCTTCCTGAACGATCAAGCTCATTGGTACACGGAAGATATTCTCTGTTTCGTTGGTGATAACCGGGAAACCAAGTGCAATAGCACCGGCTCCACAAGCAACAACAACGTCATCCAATGGACCAAATGCATTAACAAATGCCGGCACACGCTCGAAGGTGTATTTCATCAGACCTGCAGCGTCTCCTGGCTCAATGTTACCGAAGATCAGAGCAGCTCTAACAGCTACAGATACAACATGGATAACGGATGTGATATCTTTTCCAAGCGGAATCACACGTACGTTAGCGCCTGTCTTATAACCTTTTTCTTCTAACTGATCAATGATACCGCCAACTAATGTAACCAACTGACCCTGAGCCTGATAACTCTTAACCAGTTCTACTGCTTCATCGGCAGTCGGGGCAGCACCAATGATAACCGGAACACCTGGGATATCGCCAGTTACAAGCGGCACACCAAGTTCACGGATTGTAGCATCGCCAAGATGTCCATAGCAAGGTTCTGCGTATGGTTCTGCACCGTCAATATATTTTAATACTTCGATAAACTCTGCGCAAAGAGCCGTAGCAATGCCAGACATAAAAGCGTCATTGAGACGTTTTTCTCTGGTTTGCAGTGTCTTAACCACACCCAATGCTTCTTTTAACTCTTTTAAAGTAGTAACCTTAATTCCGGTCACGCCATAGTAACATGGCAAACTGTAAGCTGTATTTGGAAAGCTTACTGCTTTATCGTCGCCGTGCTGTGCGATGGCAGCATCAATAGCGCCTTCTGTCAGGCCGTATACGGCGTCATTTCCGCTAAATACTCGATCAAATAATGTCACTGTTTTTTCCTCCTTATTGGCCGAATAGCCATAATGCTATGCCTGAAGGGTATTTCCTCCTTTAGGCAATCGTCGAATCAATTGTCTCTTTGATTTTTTTTATTTCTTCGGTCGCAGACCTACTGAAATCATAAGGGGACTGCCCTTTGCGATCTGCATCGATTACTTCAGTGTTATAATGAATGATCCCTAACAGGTCTTCTGGGGGAATCTGATTACGGATAAATAATTTATCTTCCTCATCTCTTACTTTATTAGCTACAACACGCACTTGCTTCACGCCTAAATCTTCGGCAAGTCTTTTCACATTCTTATAAGTCTGCACACTTCTGGCACCAGGTTCAATCACAACGATAAACTGGTCAACACCTTCCGTAGTTCCTCTTCCCAAATGTTCCAGTCCTGCTTCCATATCCAGGATTACCACATCATCTCTGCGCAATACCATATTATTGATAATCCGCTTTAACATAACATGTTCCGGGCATACACAGCCGCCGCCGCCCGTTTCTACCGTACCTAAAACCAAAAGATTCACACCATTGCATACTTTACCGTATGTGTCAGGAATATCATCTACGTTAGGATTAATGCGATAAAACTTATTATCTGCGGAAGCACCCGTCCTTTCCTCTACCAGCTTACGCATTCTACTGATTGGTACAATTGCGTTCAGATCCTCTTCCGAGAATCCCAGCGCCAGTCCAAGATTCGCATCCGGGTCTACATCTGCTGCTAATACCTTTCTTCCTTCGTCTGCATACAATCTGGCCAGGGTTGCAGAAAATGTTGTTTTGCCAACGCCGCCTTTTCCTGTTACTGCAATTTTCATGCTATTTCATCCACCTTTTAGATTCAATCTTAGATACCAATTGCCGCACGTTTCTCTTCAATTCTTTCAATCATCAGATCAACCAGCTTTTCGATATCGGTTTCTACCGTATAAGCAGCTTCTACCCAGTCTCTTACACCGCCGGTAAGCAGCTCAGCAACCTCGGAAGAACCAGATACATATGGATCAATGCCAAGGAAGGTATCAAGACCTGTAGAAACTACATAGTTACCGATAGATACCGCTTTTTCAGACATCCATTCCGGAGCACATCCAACAACCGGAAGCTGGGAAATGTTCAGTCCTGAATCTTTTGCAAGTTCAGATACCAGAATCATCATACGGCTGATATCAACACAAGATCCCATATGAATTACCGGAGGAATATCGGCCAGTTCACAAACTCTTTTAAGACCTGCGCCGCAGAGATCTTTTGCTCTCTTATCCATTAATCCTGCTTTAGCAGCAGCCTGTGCAGCACAGCCGGAAGCAACGATCACGATATCATTTGCAAGACATTTTTTCATCAGCTCAATATGTGCCTGGTCAGGACGGATCTTTGGATTATTACATCCAACCATCGCAACAGCACCACGAATAACACCAGATGTAATACACTCGATGAGTGGCTTGGTTGTACCAGTTTCATCTACCTGTGTATTTGTAACCCCATCTAATACTTTTACCAGCGCTTCGAAAGAATATCCAACAGTTGCTTTTTGTTTCATGTCCGGAATATGTACCAGTTCCGGTTTTCTGTTTTTAAAGTTATCAATTGCAGCTTTTACAATTGCTTTTGCATTTTCTCCGGCAGTTTTTGCATTAAAACGATAGAAATCAGATTCAGGCATCTGTGCAATCGGAGAAGTTGTAATAAATTTGGTGTGGAAACATTTGCTTAATGGGCCTAAAGCCGGGAAAATACACTGAACGTCTACAACAATCGCTTCACAAGCACCTGTCAGAACAACGTTTTCCTGCTGCAGGAAGTTACCTGCCATCGGAATTCCGCGGCGCATAGCAACTTCGTTAGAGGTACAGCAAACACCAGATACGGTGATTCCTTTTGCTCCCTGTTCTTTTGCGTAAGCAATCATTCCCGGATCATCTGCATATTCACAGATCATCTCAGAAAGTGAAGGATCATGGCCATGAACAACGATATTAACGTTTTCTTTTACCATAACACCTAAGTTAGCTTCCGTATCAACTGGCTTCGGCGTTCCGAACAACACGTCAGAGAACTCTGTTCCCATCATGGAACCACCCCATCCATCGGACAAACCAGCTCTTAAAGACTGACGGATCAATGCCTCCGGCTTGGATGAGCATCCCATATGAGACATATGTAAGGAAGTAGATACTTCACGGTCAATAGCTCTTGGCGCAATTTCTTCTTTTTCCCAGATTGCCTGCGTGTGTTTTGGTGCTCTCTTTAAGAATCTCTGGGTTCCAAAAGGTTTACCATATTCCATCAGACCCTCAACAGCCATTTCATGAGCCAGGTCATAGATGTCTTTTCCTTCTGTTTCAACACCCCACTCTTTTGCAATACGAATCAGTTTTTCCGGATCTTTCACCTTATAGTTCCCATCCGGAGCTGTTTCATGCAGAGTATGGCAGATTTCACGTCCATGATCGGAGTGAGTAGCTGCACCAGCTGCAGTAAATCGAAGGTAGTTTCTGCCTACAATACCATGTGCATCACAGCCACAGATTCCGCGCGGTGCTTTTGGCGTGATCCGGCAAGGACCCATCGAACAGATCTTACAGCAAACTCCGGTCTCACCAAACTTACAGTGTGGTGTCTGGTTCTTTACTCGAAGCTGCCAGGAATCAGCACCTACTTTAGCACCTGTTTCCAATAAACGATTCGTTCCTGCTTCGAATTCTTCCACTGTTGTTAATTTGAATTCACTCATTATAAGCCTCCTTATAGTTTTTTGCCTTCCCATGGGTGGCTGTATCCCATCCGCCCCCATGGGTTAGACATGTTTTATTTTTTCCTCTCCCGCCGAGACGGAAGAGGTAAAATACTTATTAAAGGTTTAATTTTGCAATAATTTCTTTCATTGCCTGCCTTACCGGAGAGTCTTCCGGCAACTGGACGGTTGGCTTACCATCACAGTCATACTCATAAACCATTTCATCCTGCGGCACCACCCCAAGCAGCGTCAATCCCTGTTTTTCAATTTCTTCCAGAGTACCTTCGCTTAATTTACCTTCTGGTGCACGATTCACGATCAGACCTATCTGCTTTGGCTTCAAACCGCATTCTTTAATCAATTCGGCGATTCGGCCAACTGCCTGTACCCCTCTGCGGGAGCAATCGCTGACTAAGATCGCTGTCTGTATATTAGGAAGCACTCCTCTGCTGATATGTTCCATTCCCGCTTCATTATCCACGACAATAAATGGATAATTATTCTGCTGTCTGGAAATCTGTGCCTGGAGTAATCCATTCACATAACAATAGCATCCTTTTCCCTGCGTTCTGCCCATTACCAGAAGATCATAATCATCTTCTTCAATAACAGCTTGTCGAAATTTGATCTCGGCGTAATCTGCCTTGCTCATACTTGGTGGTATCGGACTGTCTTTGGCCATCTCGGACTGCGCAATCTCTTCCCGGATATCCCCCAATGTGGATTCTACTTCTACCCCAAGTACTTCATTTAAGTTTGCATTTGCATCTGCGTCTACCGCTAATATCGGTCCTTTTTTCTGATCGCATAAACTTTGAATCAGCAGTCCGGTCAACGTTGTTTTTCCGACGCCGCCTTTACCTGCAACTGCAATTACATGTGCTGCCATATATCCTCCATTCTATGCATGCTTTACAGCACTTAGAGGTAGCTGTGAAAAATTTTTTCACAAAAAGTCCTCCTGCAAAGATATCGTTACTATTCACAGCTCTATAAGCTGCGAACAGTAATGTATGCATTATTTAATAATATTGCGGACACCTGCCATTTTAACAATTTCTGTTACCGGTTCCCATTTGTTAAGGGCATAGATATGTAATCCGTCAATACCAGCATTCATATATTCATAAATCTGGTTAACCGTAAATTCCATACCTGCTTTTGTAAATCCTTCCGGATCGTTGTAATACGTACTGATCACACGTGCAAGTTCTTTTGGAATTGAGCATCCGTTCATCGACAGTGCCATACGGATAGTTGCGTCTTTATTTAACACCGGCATTAATCCGATATCAATTGGAAGGGTAATTCCGGCTTTTCTGATTTTTTCTTTCCAGACAGCAAATTCTTTTACATCAAAACACAACTGGGTCATAATGAAGTCAGCACCTGCATCCTGTTTAATCTTCAGATGTGCAATGTCTTCATCTTCAGTTGGGCACTGGATGTGTTTCTCCGGATCACCTGCCATGGCAATGGTGAACTTGTCCCCAAATTCCTTACGGATATAGGCAACGAGATCGCTTGCATAGTTAAAATCGCCACGGGTTCCTTCCCAGCCTGCCGGCAAGTCACCACGCAGTGCCAGAATATGATCCACACCCATATCAAGGTAATTCCGCAGCTGTTCTTTCACGCCTTCTTTGGTATTTCCTATGCAGGTAAAATGAGTTACAGCAGTAGATTTACCAGAATCCTGAATTGCTTTACATACCTCTACATTGCGGCCAACGTTAGTTCCGCCTGCTCCATATGTACAACTGATGAAATCAGGTTCGAAATCATACAAATGCTCCATTGTCTCCAAAAGCGGCTCCATCGACATCTCCGGCTTTGGTGGAAACACCTCAAAAGAAAAACTCATTCTGTCCTTCATAATATCAGAAACTCTCATAACTAAAATACCTTCCTTTCTTATCCTGCCCGCACGGGTCAAGGTTATACCCGAGGGGGCGATCCCTCTTTTTAGTCAAAGCGGATTCTCGAAATTCCACTTTGCCATTTCTTTGTAACCACCCAGCAGCTTTACTGCTATTTTCATAAATTTGCGCAAAACTATACATTCATCTGGCTGGTTAAGTCAAATGCTCTGCCGCAAACAGCAGCATATTTTCCCCCGCGGTATTCGCCAAATTCAGAAATATAAGCATTTTTGAACTCAACTCATTATCGCGGGAATAAACACAGGAAACAAGTTCCCTGATTTATTCACAACTTAATTTAACAATACTATTGGCCAGGTCCACCATTAAAATGGTTCCCTGGACTACTCGCTGTTCGCCCATAATATCGCTTAAAATTACTTTGTCACCATCAACATCAATCCGGCTGACATTTTTAAAGATGACACTGTCATCACTTTGTTTATATACTGTCGCAAGACACATAAATTATGCCTCCTTCAATTGTTCTTTTACTAATGTAAGCGCCAAACTTAGACGCATATTTCCTTTTTGAAAATCGGAAACTCCCTCAGATATCTGCTTCGCTGCATCATCCATACCAAGTTTTTTCAGATTATCGGCCATCTGATCCAACTCATGTGCATGACTTTCGTTGTGCTGAAGCATGTAGGTAAGAAGTGCTGCTGTCTCTTTTCTATGATCCTTTTCCTCACAGGAATCACAAGATTGACCGCACTTATGAGAATGCTCATGGCAGTGTTCATGGTCATGTGTGTGCTCGTGGCCGTGACCCGCCACATTGCCATTTTCGTCTTGAATTAAATGCATAATTGTTGTCCTCCTTAAATTAACAAAAAGCCCCCGCAAAAAAATATGATATTATTTTGTCAATTACGATTATTATATCCTATTCTCACATATTATTCAAGAGATTGACTCTAGTTTTATGTTCGAAAATAATGTATTTTTTTTAATTCAATCTTTAAAAATTGTAAATATTGACCATGGAAGTATTTTTTTCATATTTTCTTCTTATTACTTTTGTAATGTTTTTTTCACATCTTTATGGTATACTGCACTCAAAACCTAAACAGAAGGAGGTTTGTCAATATGACACTAATACCTACTTTGACTTTGAATAACGACATCGAAATGCCACTCTTAGGACTTGGTGTATATAAAGCAATTGGCGAAAGCGAAGTCGAGAGTGCAATTCTTTGCGCCATTCAACAGGGGTATCGTCTTATCGATACTGCATCTGTCTATAAGAATGAAGCTGGTGTTGGACGGGCGATAAAAGCAGCTCCGGTTCCCCGGGAAGAAATCTTTGTCACTACCAAGGTATGGAACAATGCCCAGCGGATTGGTGATATTGAAGGTGCTTTTACCCGCAGCCTGGAACGTCTGCAATTGGATTATGTGGACTTATATCTGATACACTGGCCGGTTCCGGCGTGCTTCCTGGACACATGGCAGCAATTAGAACATATTTATCATGAGAAGAAGGCCCGGGCTATTGGGGTAAGTAACTTTGAGATACATCACCTGGAGGAGTTGTTTCAGATTTCCGGGATTGTCCCGGCGGTGAATCAGATAGAATATCATCCATTATGGAATCAATCGGATTTACTTGCTTATTGTAAGGAAAAGGGGATTGCGGTACAGGCTTATGCTCCACTTGCACGAGGTGCATATTTGAACCGGGATATCCTCTTGAATATTGGCCTGGCGCATGGTAAAACAACAGCGCAGGTTGGACTGCGCTGGCTGCTCCAGAAAGGGATATCGGTCATTCCCAAATCCACCCGGGCTGAAAGGATCATCAGCAATGCACAGATTTTTGATTTTGTGCTGACGGGTGATGAGATGAGGGCTATAGATGGTATGGATGAAAAATTCCGCAGTGCTCGGGTTCCGGAGGATATGCTTTAAATTTTGTTCTATTAATACATTTATTTATCCCAGAGCTTATCTTCAATCTCTTCTTTTTTCATTCGCAGCATCAGTTCATTCAGTGCTTCTTTTGGACTTTTGTCTTCAAAAAGCACCGCATTTACTTCGATTACTATCGGCATTTCGATATTGTACTTCTTAGACAGTGACAGGGCTGCTTTCGCAGAGTATACACCTTCCACTACCATCCGGACTTCATCCATGGCTTCTTTCATGGTCCGGCCCTGACCCATAAGGTAGCCAGCCATGCGGTTGCGGCTGTGAACACTTGCGCAGGTTACAATTAAGTCACCCATGCCGGAAAGACCAGTCAAGGTTTCTGCATTAGCCCCCATAGCAACACCAAGGCGCTTGATTTCTGCGATCCCTCTGGTAATCAGTGCCGCTTTTGTATTATCACCACAACCAAGGCCATCGGCAACACCCGCAGCAAGGGCAATTACGTTCTTAAGTGCTCCGCCGAGTTCAATACCCAGAATATCCGGACTGGTGTAGACTCGGAATACCGGGGACATAAAAAGACTCTGAATGTATTCAGCCGTTTCCTTTGTTGCTGCACCGGTTACACAGGTAGTTGGCAAGCCGCGGCCCACTTCCTCTGCGTGGCTCGGTCCGGATAATACCGCAACATTAGCCTGTGGAATTTCCTCCCCAATAATGTCGCTTAGGGTCATTAATGTGTCCTCTTCTATTCCTTTTGCTACATTTACTATAATTTGGCCTTTCTTTGCAAAAGGTTTCATCATATGTGCAGTGCTTCTGGTAAAAGGTGACGGTACCGCCAGAACCAGTAAATCCTTATCGTTCATTGCGCCTTCCAGGTCAGAGGTAATCTCCATATCATCCGGTAGTCTTACACCCGGTAATTTTGATGCATGCTCTCTCTTTTCTTTCAGCATGTCCACTTCTTCTTGAATAATTGACCAGAGTACCACCTGATTTCCGTTGTTGTATAACAGTAATGACAGCGCTGTTCCCCAACTGCCCGCTCCAATTACGCCAATTTTAGCCATTCTTTCAACCTCCGCTATTTCTGCTTATTCAGTCTCTCCACAATTACACGCTACGTGATGCACAAAACTAATGTAAATGTATCATTTCGCGCTGTATGTCCCGGAATTTTTATGCACATGTGCACGAAAACACCTCCCGGGATATTACCTGCTGATCAGTTACTTATTCTTGCTCTTTAAATATGTTTTATTCTCTTCGCCGTGAATTATCCGCTTGATATTTTCCTTATGTTTATAAAATGCAAGGCAAGCTAACAAAATTGCTATAACATACATTTCATTCAAATAATGCTGCTCCATATAGTATAAGCCCATCTGCCCAAAGATGATAGTTCCAATTATAAATACTATGTAAATCAATAATGAGCCCAGCGATACATAATGGGTGGTAAAAAAAGCTGTTAAAAATACCGCCAGGGCCAAAAGTGTGATCTTCCAGTCAAAGGACAGGAACAGTCCAGCGGTTGCGGCTATTCCCTTTCCGCCACGAAACTTCATGTAGAACGGATAATTGTGTCCCAGAATAGTCCCCGCCGCTGCGTATAAGCCAAGGAGTTTAATACATTCCGTATTCGAATTACCAAATATAATTCTAACAATCAGCACCGCTGCCACACACTTGAGACAATCCCCTAAAAATGTAATGACTCCGGCTTTAGCACCAAGGGTACGCAGGGCATTGGTCATGCCCGCATTCCCACTTCCATATTCACGAATATCGATTCCATGTGCTTTTCCATAGATATATGATGTTTGAAACAAACCACATCCATACCCAATCAACAAGCAGATCAAACGTTCCATAGACACTCTTTACTCCTTATCTTTCCTTTCACGGATAATAAATTTCAATGAAGTTCCCCGAAAACCAAATGCATCACGGATTCGGTTTTCCAGATACCTTGTGTATGAAAAATGCATTAATTCTTTGTCATTTACGAATATGACAAATGTCGGCGGCTTTACTGCTACCTGGGTAATATAATATAACTTGAGACGCTTACCTTTGTCTGAAGGGGGTTGCTGAAGTGCTACAGCCTCGGTCATGATTTCATTCAGAACACCGGTCTGAACACGCAGCGCACAATTCTCTAAAACCATATCGATGGTATCGAATAATTTCGGCAGCCGTTGACCGGTTTCTGCTGAAATAAACATAAGCTCCGCATAAGGCATATAAGCCAGTACTTCCCGCACCTTATTTGAATACTTATAGATGGTTTTGTCATCTTTTTCAATTGCATCCCATTTATTGACAGCAATGATAACACCCTTGCCGCGTTCATGGGCTATACCAGCGATTTTAGCATCTTGTTCGGTAACACCTTCCACAGCATCGATCACTACAATCACCACGTCTGCGCGTTCCACAGCCGTAACTGAACGGATGATACTATAGCGCTCCAGCTCTTCCGTAATCCTGTTCTTACGGCGCAGACCAGCGGTGTCGATAAAAATATACTCTTTCTTATTCCACATGATACTTGTATCAATGGCATCTCTGGTGGTTCCGGCCACATCAGAGACGATGACCCGGTTCTGGCCTAAAAGCTTATTGACTATAGATGATTTCCCAACGTTTGGCTTGCCGACAATGGCGATGTGAGGAATATTTTCTTCTTCCGTATCCTCATCGTTCTTGGGGAAATACTGGATCACTTCATCAAGCAAATCTCCCAGTCCCAGCTTTGACGCTGCCGAGACAGGCATCGGCTGACCAATTCCAAGATTATAGAATTCGTAGACGTCCATCATATATTTGTTAAAATTGTCAACTTTATTAACCCCTAATATTATCGGCTTATTACTGCGTCTAAGCATGTCAGCCACTTTTGCATCTGCATCCACCAGCCCCTGTTTAACATCCGTCAGGAAAATGATAACGTCGGCAGTATCAATGGCTATCTGTGCCTGCTCACGCATCTGGGAAAGAATGATATCCTTGCTTTCCGGCTCAATTCCACCCGTATCGATTAATGTAAAATTATAATTCAGCCATGTCACATCGGCATAAATACGATCCCGGGTAACACCAGGTGTATCCTTTACAATAGAGATATTCTCTCCTGCCAATGCATTGAATAGTGTAGATTTACCTACATTAGGTCGTCCTACAACAGCTACTATCGGTTTGCTCATATATTTGTCTCCTTTTATGTTCCTGCTCATCTTCTTCCATTAATACGGCGTTAAGGAAATCCGCGCCCGACTCTGCTACAATTCGTACCGGCAGATGGAAGGTCTGCCCAATCTGTTCTACTGTTACATCATCCAGAAAGACACTCTCGCCGACCCGCAGCATGTTACATGGAAGTAATAAGCATGACCCCAGATCTTTTCCTTTGAGCTGCTCTAAAAGGTCCTTACCAGTGATCAATCCGGATACCGTTATCTGTGTGCCAAAGAAGTGATTTTCGATCGGATAAACATTTACTTCTATTTGCGGAAATTTCTCCTGTATTATTGTAATATATTTTTTTAGAAATTGATATGCTAATTTTCCAGTTGCGATGGAAATCTTATGATTTCGCTGATCCCCCGGCAGCTTTTTCAGTGCTTCAGTAATCTCATTTTCTAATAACCGAAGCATTCCCACGCCATTTTCCAGCTGTAAGTAATCGTCATACATTGCTTCTGCAGGCAAATCCACTCCTGCCAGTATATACCATTCATCACTGCAATGGACAAAATGCACTCCCCACTTTTCATAAAGGTGTTCCTGCCACTGATGGACCTGTTGTATTACCGCCTTTGCGTCTTCACGGTTAAACTCCTGCATTGGATACAGACCCTCACGGTATTTTGTCAATCCCACCGGCACTACTGATATGCTGCGGAGATAGGGAAGATATGCAGTCAGGTCAGATATGGACCGTTCCAGTTCGTCCTGGTCATTAACACCTTTACACAGAACAATCTGCCCGTTCATTTCAATTCCGGCATCGTATAATTTTTTCACCTTCATAAAGATATCACCAGCAAACCGATTATGCAGCATTTCACAGCGCAAGCGGGGATTAGTGCTGTGAAAGGAAATGTTGATCGGGGATAAGTGGTATCTGATGATCCGATCCAGGTCTTCCTCGCTTAAGTTAGTCATCGTTACATAATTCCCCTGCAAGAAAGAAAGCCGTGAGTCATCATCCTTGAAATATAAGGTATCCCGCATCCCCGGCGGCATCTGATCGATAAAGCAGAAGATACACCGATTGCTGCAGGAACGATATTCATCCATAAAATTATTTTCAAAGATTATCCCCAAATCTGCTTCGGTGTCTTTTTCAATTTCAAGCTGCCATTCTTCCTGATTTGGTTTTTTTATCACGACCTCCAGATATTCATCATTCACTAAGAAATGATAATCAAAAACATCGGTGATGACCTGTCCGTTGATAGAACATAATTCATCTCCCGATTCAATTTCCATCTCCCAGGCAATGCTGCCTTTTTCTACGCTACGGACGATATGCTGCACTTTTTTCATAATATTCACCTCGATACTGCCTACTAATTATAGAGAGCAAAACTATTTCTGTCAATGTAAACAGCTTTATTCAGGTGCATATTTTAAAAGTGCATGCTATGCAACTTAAATCTCCTTCGGCGATAACACATCCCGCTGGATAGTAACAATGCACGGTGCCGCGTTTACGGAAGTTATCCCATGCCCTCTGACCGCGTCCGTTAGCCCAATCTTACCCACATTCATCCCATCTTAAATTGTACGGCTGAATAGAATCAATACACTTTCACCTCTCCTCGTACACAGCGGCGTCCTGCCTACCAACATATTTGCATAACTGGAACTGTAACCTTTATTTACATTCTTCTCCAAAATTCTTGACTGAAATATTGCCAAATGATATAACTATTAAAGAACACCCTTTTATATGCTAAAATATTATATATTTCTATACATGGAGGTTATTATGGTAAACTTGGATTTACTCAAGAAATCAATACCGGTTGCTCCTCTCAAAATTGCTGCCCTGCGCGGCTGCACCGAGATGGCAGCAACTGTTAACAGACAATTAGTAAGTTTTCGAAAGGAACTGCGTTCCCGGAACAGTGGTGTTCTGCAATGGCCAGGTTACTTTGAAGACAGCTTCTTAATTGAATGCGACTGCCCACGTTTTGGAACCGGCGAAGGAAAAGGCTTTATTCGCGATTCAGTACGTGGTACCGATCTATACATCATGTGTGACGTAACTAATTTCAGCATAGCTTATACCGTGTGTGGTTATGAAAATCACATGTCGCCAGATGATCATTTTCAAGATTTAAAACGAATAATCTCCGCTGCTACCGGAAAAGCACACCGCATCAATGTAATTACCCCATTCCTGTACGAAAGCCGTCAGCACAAACGCAGCAAGCGCGAGTCTCTGGACTGTGCCCTGGGTCTGCAGGAGCTGTCCGATATGGGTGTATCTAATATCATTACTTTTGACGCACACGATCCACGTGTACAGAACGCTATCCCCCTGAAGGGATTTGATAACTATATGCCTACATATCAGTTTCTGCAGGCATTGTTATCTTCTGTTCCGGATCTTAAATTAGATAACGAGCATCTGATGATCATCAGCCCAGATGAGGGAGCCATGAGCCGTGCAGTCTACTTCTCAAACGTTCTGGAGGTAGATATGGGCATGTTCTATAAACGGCGTGATTACTCTACTATCATCAATGGCAAGAACCCCATCGTAGCCCATGAGTTCCTGGGTGATTCAGTGGAAGGCAAAGATGCTATTATCATTGATGATATGATATCTTCCGGCGAAAGTATGCTGGATGTAGCAAAACAAATTAAGGAATGTGGCGCAAAACGAGTATTGATCTGCACCACGTTCGGACTCTTTACCGAGGGTCTGGAAAAATTCGATGAATATTACGAAAAGGGATATATTCATAAGGTAATTACTACCGACTTAAACTATCGGGTATCTGAATTACTGTCCCGCCCATATTACGAATGTGCACGAATGGGCAAATACCTCGCCAGTATCATTGACATTCTGAATCACGATGTATCAGTAGAAAAAGTTCGTTCTACCACCCATAAGATCAATCAGTTATTACAAAAAACCTAAAAAGCCAAAAATGATGCATATACATTGCTTCGCGCCGTATGTCCCGAAATTTGCATGCATAAATGCATGCAAATTCCTCGCGGGAACTACCTACTGAATAGTTACCTTAAGACTTTATTCTTTTATAGTCAAAAATGCTGCCAGATTTCCTCTTTTCCCCTGACTGGCCCGATGAGAGAACAATACCTTGGGATTACAGCAAGTGCAGATGTTCGGCAAACTAATATGGTCCGGAAGAATTCCAGCCGCTAAAAAATTATAACGACAGGCCTGCCATAAATCCAGCTGATATTTCCCGTTTCCCTTATCGATCATCATATTCCCGCACTGCTCTTCAGTAAAAGCAAGACGAAACTGTTCAATCACATCTTCACTGACTTCATAACATTCCTGGCAAATAGACGGTCCAACAGCCACACAGATATCCTCAGGATTACTGCCGAATTCCCTTACCATCGTCTCTACGGTCACCTTACCGATTTTACCTACCGTTCCCTTCCATCCCGAATGACTCAAGCCAATGACCTTCTTCACCGAATCCACCAAATAAAGGGGCACACAGTCCGCATAAAAAGTAGCCAGAGTAACTCCTCCCTCCTTCGTCACCAGCCCATCTACATCCGCATAAGGCTTTTCGCGGGTAATCCCATATCCACAGTCCTGCTTCGTAACAATCCGAACATTAGCTGTATGAGTTTGATCCGAACAAACAATACTCTCCACTGAGAAACCAATCGCTTCAGAAATCCGTCGATAATTCTCAAACACATCCTCTTCCCGATCCCCCCTGGTAAAGCTTAAGTTCATACTGGCACAAACACCCTCACTAACTCCACCCAAGCGAGTACTAAAGCCATGCCGGATATCCGGCATCCGGTCCAATTGCGGAAAACTAAGATACACTACATCACCGCAATGATTAATATTCAGTTTTTCATTCTCTTCATTTTTCCATTGAAACATATCTCTCATATCACTCACCCTACATAATCAAATGCATTCTGGCAGATCCGGATCCCATCCGGGTCAATCCCCACCACATCAAATCTACAAGGTACATTATCACTAATTCTATGCTCCGTCATATACCACCCGGCCACTCTGGAAATCTTCCGCTGCTTCCGATGATCAACAGCCGCCCAACTCCCGCCAAACCCTGCGTTTTTCCTATACTTCACCTCTATAAACACAAGATACACCCCATGCCTGGCAATAATATCAATTTCCCCAAGCGCACATCGGTAATTCTGCTGCAATGATCGATATCCCTGCCGCTCAAGATAATCTATCGCAATACGCTCATAATACGTACCTGTTTCCCTTGTGTTTTTCTTTTTATCACACATCTTATCTTTTACTGCATTTATTTTATCTTTATCCACGAGACCTCCATCGTTCCCCCGGCAGAGTAATCTCATCTCACAATACAAAATTCCCAATAAAACTTCTACGATGTATCGGCACAGGCCCATTTACTTTTAATGCTTCAATATGTACTTGTGACCCATACCCCTTATTTGAAGCAAAACCATACCCCGGAAACATTCCCTCATACTCCACCATCAACCGATCCCTGGTGACCTTCGCCACAATACTGGCCGCAGCAATCGAAACACTTTTCGCATCGCCTTTTACAATCGGCACCTGAAGAATGTCTACCTTCGGAATCGTCACAGCATCATTCAACAAAACATCCGGCTGCACCGATAACTGCCCAATCGCATCTCGCATCGCTTCATATGTAGCCTGCAATATATTAATCTCATCAATCCGCTTCGGCGAAGCAAAACCAATCCCAACAGCCACCGCTTCCCTCATGATCACATCATATAATGCTTCTCGCTTCCTCTCCGAAAGCTGTTTTGAATCATTCAGATATAAAATCTTACAGTTCTTCGGCAAAATCACCGCACCGGCAACCACCGGTCCTGCAAGCGGCCCGCGGCCAACCTCATCAATGCCGCATACCAGCCCATCCGATCCATACTGATATTCATACTTCTTCATAACCTCTATTCGGGCAATTTCCTGTTGCAGCTTCGCCTGCTTTTTGCGAAGGTTTTCCAACATATTCACCACTCCAGTGCGGTTGTCCGTACTGTAAGCGTCAAACAGCATCTCCCATTCACTTTCCTTACAAACAGCAATCTCCTGCTTTATCTCACTAATCGTTTTCATCTGACAATTCCTGCCCTTCATCAGGATGCTCCAATGTAATCCTGCCAATCTTCCCATTACGGAATTCTTCTATAATAATCTGAGACGTTCTTACGTAATCCGGTTCATTACCCCGCTGTACACACTTGCGGTTAGCCGCAATCTGTTCAAGCATAGCCAGAGCATCATTACCTTCTTCAATCTCATATCGGTTTTTCAAAACCCCTGGATAGTTCTGTACCAGCGTCTTGATAAGCACTAGTGCCAATTCTTCCACATTCAGGATCTCGTCTTTAATCGAACCGATCATAGCCAGCTTCATACCCACCGACTGATCTTCAAACTTTGGCCATAAGATTCCCGGTGTATCCAGTAATTCGACATTCTTATTCAATCGGATCCACTGCTTTCCTTTTGTAACTCCCGGTCTGTTTCCCGTCTTGGTACATGCCTTCCCGGCAAAAGAATTGATAAATGTGGATTTGCCCACATTGGGAATCCCCACTACCATAGCGCGGATCGGTCGGTTTTTAATTCCTCTGCGGCGGTCACGTTCGATTTTCTCCTTACAAGCTTCCTGAATCACTCCGTGAATCTGTTTTAGCCCAGCTCCGCTGCGGGAATTCACCTTTACCACATGAAAGCCTTTTTGCTGAAAATAAGTGGTCCATCTGGCGTTATATTGTTCATCTGAAAGATCGGACTTATTCAGCAGAATCAGTCTTGCTTTGTTCTTCCCCAGTTCATCAATATCCGGATTGCGGCTGCTTAAGGGGACGCGGCCATCCACCAGTTCGATTATCAGATCGATCAGCTTGATGTCTTCTTGCATCATTCTTTTTGCCTTGGTCATATGACCGGGATACCATTGTAAATTCATCTGTACTCCTTTTAACTTCTCAATAGTCCAAGCTTATTCATCGGTGAAATCACAAACCACAGCTTCCCGATAATCTGTTCTTTCTTTATATTGCCAATGTCGATAAACCGACTGTCCTCACTGCTGTTACGATTATCACCCAGCACAAAATACTCATCACCTTTCAGGGTAATGGTATCTTCTGCAACTCCGGCATTCGACATTGCCGGAAAGTCCTTTTGCTCCACATAAGTTTCACCATTGATCAGTATCTGCCCATTTTGAATCTGAATAGTTTCTCCAGGAAGTCCTACCACTCGCTTAATATGGGTGCTTCCTTTTTCCTCATCACCTATCATAAAGGCTATGATGTCCCCTCGTTTGGGTCCACCGATTTTATAAACAGCTTTATTTACCAAGAATTTATCGCCGGCAGAAAGGGTCGGATCCATAGAACCCTCCTGCATTGCAACAGTCTGGCAAAAAGAAAGTGACAGTATCGCCGCCAGACCAACCACTACTGTAATCTGAATAATCCAGGCAAATACAACTCTGGCTTTTGAATGAGCAAAATAATCTTTTACATATCTTGGATTTAATCTCATTGTTTCCTCCGTCTCCTGCATATCTAGTGCAATCCAGGCAGGTGCGAAAAGGTTTTCACACATTTGTATCCTCAGAATATTTCTAAATTTACAAACAGGGACTAATACAAATGTATTGTCCCTGTTATAATACTCTTATTTTACAAGTTCTTTAACCTTAGCTCTCTTACCAATACGTCCTCTTAAATATGTCAGTTTAGCACGTCTTACTTTACCGCGTCTTATTACTTCAATCTTCACAACGTTTGGAGAATGAAGCGGCCATGTCTTTTCAACACCAATTCCGTTAGAGTTCTTTCTAACTGTAAATGTTTCGCGGACACTTCCACCTTGCCTCTTTAATACAATACCTTCAAAAACCTGAATTCTTTCACGATTTCCCTCTTTGATCTTACCGTGTACTCTTACGGTATCACCAACATGAAATTCCGCGATATCAGATTTCATCTGTGCTGCTTCAATGTTTTTAATAATGTCACTCATTGCTTTTTCTCCTTTATTTAACTTGGATGTTCTTAATACCTTTGGTAACAGCGGACCATCTCTTTTTTCACAATGTAAAAAGTATACTATAGGTTACATGATTTTGCAAGTTTTTTATTTGTTTCAGTCAAGTTTTTTATTATATATTTGAAAAGAGCAATTCCTGAAAGTCGTTTGAAAAAATGTATTATAATTTGCAAAAGACGTTGTAATTAATGTCCATTTGTGCTATGCTATGTTTACAATACATTGAGAGGTGATGTTTATGTATCGTATAGCAATGGAGCAACTTTATAAATGGAAACAAAAGAAAAATAAAAAACCTTTGATCATCCGTGGAGCAAGGCAAGTAGGTAAAACGTGGCTGATGAAAGCGTTTGGGGCTGATGCCTATCAAGACAGCGTTTATATCAGTTTCGATAATAACCAGCGGATGCAGGAACTCTTTTCAGCGGATCTGAATGTTGAACGACTGGTTCTGGGATTAGAACTATATGTGGGACATAAAATCATCCCTGAAAATACGCTAATTATATTTGATGAAGTGCAGGAAGTTCCAAAGGCTCTGACTTCACTGAAATATTTTAATGAAAATGCTCCGCAGTGCCAAATTATTTGTGCCGGATCTTTGCTTGGTGTTGCACTGCATCATGGAACCTCTTTCCCGGTTGGAAAAGTTGAATTTTTAGACCTTTATCCTCTGTCTTTTACGGAATTTATGCTGGCAATGAATAAAGAACAGTTTGTAAGTCTGCTGAAAAAGGGCGGCTATGCAATGGCTTCCACTTTTAAGCAGGAGTATATCGACTTGCTGAAATATTATTATTATGTGGGCGGTATGCCGGAAGTTGTTTTGAACTTTGCAGACCATAAGGATTTTAATGAGGCACGGGAAATCCAACAGCGCATATTGGCAGCTTATGAGCAGGATTTTTCAAAACATGCACCAAATGAAGTGGTGCCACGTATTCGTATGCTCTGGAACAGCATCCCTGCACAACTGACAAAAGAAAATAAAAAGTTTATCTATGGCTTAATTAAGGAGGGTACCCGTGCTAAAGAATATGAACTTGCTATGCTTTGGCTGATTGACTGTGGTCTTGTTCATAAAGTTCACCGTGTAACAGCCCCTAATCTGCCTCTAAAGGCATATGAGGATTTAAAAGCTTTCAAGCTCTTTATCGTAGACGTGGGCTTGCTGTCATGCATGGTACGGCTCCGCCAGGACACCTTGCTTAATGGGAATGAATTGTTCAAAGAATTTAAAGGAGCGCTAACAGAACAATATGTTTTGCAGCAGCTAAAGACACTAAAAAATATGGAAACTTATTATTGGACAAATGACCGGGGAAGTGCCGAGATTGATTTTGTGCTGGATAACGGTACGGACATAATTCCGCTGGAGGTAAAAGCAGAAGTCAACTTACAGGCTAAGAGCCTGAAAACCTACAGGGATAAATTTCACCCTGGGACATCTGTCCGTACTTCAATGGCCGATTATAAAGAGGAGGATTGGCTTGTTAATTTACCGCTTTATGCAATAGAATTCATTGGGGAAATATAAAACCATAGTTATGGGCACGTCAATATATCACAATCAAACTCATAAGTTTGCTACTTATGAGTTTGATTGTATCTTTCCTCTGTCTGCCGCTAGCGACACGGCTCAAAAAAGATAATCGGTGCATCATGACCACCAACTCCTAGAAACTTTAGTTGATTGTTTTCGATCTGATACATACCTGTGTCTTTACCACCGGTAATGATAAGTTTATTATCTTCATACGAAAGCATTTTATATTCTCGACAGTGTACTTTTTCAAGAAATCGGACTGCACCATCAACAATTCCATATATATCTGCTTCATAACTTCCGTTCGTATAATCTGGATTCGACGGATTAGTCGCTACGTTTTCTTCCTCAGTAATTAGTAAAAACTTGTGATTGTATTCATTTATACTCAAAATTTTATAATAACTACTGTCAAACTCACTATCCGCCAAAAACGTTAAATATAGATTTTCATCAGCATCTTTATTTTCTCGTTCTGCATTGTTAACATAATCTGTATCCACTTCCAGAATTCCTTCAAGACGCATACTTGTGCTATTATTTTTCCATTCAGAAACTATTCTATTATCTAATTCTGAAGACAATTCTATGCGAAATAGCTTTGTAACATCTGTATTCCAATCCATAGTCATGGCATCTATACTTATTTTGTTAATGTCAAGTCCCGTATCGCGTACCTCATCCACAAATTGTTGAATCATTTGCTTTTCATCTGCTGATCCACCTTCTTCCGGATTCAAATCCCAAAATCCCCAGACAGCAGACCCCTCCATAGATAATGAATCGAACAAACGCTCAAAACTTCCGTTCGAATAACCATATCCACAAAGCAACCAACTATCACCATCCGAAAAATAATGAGCACATTCATTGGATTCAAAATAAATATTAATAGCAGTTTCACTCTCTTTAAGATAAAAATCAATTTTTCTGGGTACGGTTAGCCTATTACCATCGTCATACTCTTCAACAGCCAATTGTGCTTTATCCTGCCAGCCAGTTACTTCTTTTTCCAGCATATGAATAGAAAATGTTTGAACCTCCCGAACAATGACCAGAATCTCATCCTGTCCATCCATATCAAAATCTTTTTTTACTACTGTTAAAATAGAATTTTTGTTTATTGATGATATTTTAACTGTGTCTGCCACTTTTTCAAATGCCCAATTGATTTCACAATTGCCTGAGTACTCCAACCGAAGTACTTGTTGAGCAATGCCTATTATATCATTATCGTCTTCATCTTCAATTATATATCTCTCTATGCCATTATTCTCTTTATAATGTGTTTCCTGTTCTTCAACGTAAGATACCTGCTGTAAAATCGCTTCCGAAACTTGAGTTATTCCTTCTTGTGATGCAAAATCATTTAATATCTTTTTAGCATTCGAATAATCCCAATTTTCTACATAAACATTAGATAAATGAATATATGCATGTTCCTGCTTTGGTATGATATTAATTGCATCCGAATAAGTAAGAATGGCATTCTCATAATTCATCTCCTTCAGGTATTTATCTCCCAGTTCCAGAAGTTTATTATATTTATTTTGTTTTTGGAATACAAGGATAGTAATCACTACTAATAATGCAATCATACATATTACAATTATTACAATCGGGATTAATACTTTTTTCTTAATCATATGTTTCCTTATTTGTGATTTATTTTAATTAATAAGTTTTATTTTATCCCAAGCATCTGAAAGAGTAAATAGGGAATACTAAGTTAGTTAAAGTAACTATCAATACCATCTGATATCCCCTGCACCATCTTTGCTTCTACCACAGAGTCTGCCATATTCGCATCATCCGCTGGATTCGTCATATATCCCATCTCTACGATGGTAACCGGCATTGTACTCCAGTTGATACCGCTCATTTCATCGGTCTGATATACTCCCTGATTATTGAATCCGGTTACTGTAACATAACTGTCTATGATACATTGCGAAAGTTTCTGGCTTTCTGAAATAAGTCCTTCCGCCAGAAATGGATTACTATTGGAGGGTGCCATACATAATGCACCGCTTACAGAGCTGCTATCCGCTCCATTTGCATGGATACGTACCAGAATATCTCCGTTATGTTGTTCGGCAAACTCTGCACGCTCTTTATTACTAATGTTAATATCATGGGTTTCACGTGTCATATAAACCGTATACCCTCGTTTTATCAATTCATCACGCAATTGCAGGGATACCTGAAGATTTAGCTCATATTCAGCCCATCCGGATACACAACCGGATGTACCGGACGCAACCCGCGCCTTAGTTTGTGATGCACCGGGACCTATAGGCTCCTGTGTACTGTCACCGCTTCGCTGATGTCCCGGATCAATGATGACTGTTTTTCTTTTACTTCCCCCTATGGTCGCAGTTGAAGGTATATCCGATATCTCCGGATCAATGACATCACCGGTGTCCATTCCTGCAGGGGACGTTTCTGAAATCAGGTCATTGTATACATAACATTCTTCATCTCCATAAAGAAGCTTACTCCAATCAACACTTACACCGATTCTATCAAGAAACATGCTCATCGGAACTGTAGCTACAATTTCCGAGTCGGTAGAAGGTTCTTCCCGCAGATTCACCTGATCTGCGATAGTATAAATAGAATCTTCAACCGGTTCGAACATAGGCTCTGCCTGTATCAACTCTTGTGCAGTCTCAAGAGTTGGTGTATCTGTAACTTCTGCAGTAGCGTCAATAGAAATTTCGCGATCTATGTCCTTTTCAGCTTTTTCTTTTGCATTTGCCTTTTGCAGTACCATTACCAAACAGCATCCAAGTGCAACAGCCAAAATTATAATACATATCATAAGAATTTTAATTAATTTGTTGTTCTTCATCTCTTACCCCTCTTATCCAATTAGGAACCCTTGATCATCCATTTCATCACTCCTCTATCTGCTGTCCTTCGACAAACTTCTCAGCATCCATATGCTCATAATGATAAACAATATGGACATAAGTGCCAGGACTCCCCAAACTTTTAGCATATGTGATGCCGTAGCCTTAAAAAATGCTTCGGCTTCATGCTCTATCATTGGAAAATCTTTTTGCAGCTTTAAATCCATTCTGTTCAGTTTCGCTATACTTCCTAATCCCTCCACCGACCATCTGCTAACCGTAAAGTACGAAATATATTTGCCAGCATTCTTCAGTTGAAACAAAATTCCCGAAAAAAGCAATTGCACGATCAGTACAAAAGGTGCAACGGCCATCGCTTTGTCACCAGACTTCACGATGGAAGAGATGACTAATCCTAATGAGACAGCAGCGAAAATTGTCAGCCATACTGTCAACAGAACTTCCCATTGAAAGTGTTGAACAAAGATACCTTTTCTATCGCTGCCAACCAAGCCCAAAAAAACAAAGGTTAAAATAACAGATTGCACAAAACCAAGGAATGCCTGTACAAAAACCTTGGAGAGAACATAACTTTTTAGCTTTAGATTGGCCATATACTCACGTTTCAGAATGACACGTTCTTTACATATTTCCTGTATCGAATTAAACAGTCCTATCCAAATCCCTGAACAGCTAAGCGCAAAAAGCATGGATTTTGTACTCTCATAGATTTTAAAAATATCTTTATCTGAAACAATATACAGCAAAACTCCAATAATAAATGGCTGTAGCAGCAATACCAATAAACGTGGTTTATCATTCATCAGTAATTCTATGTACCGATGTGTCAAAATGAAAAATTGCCTTGAAACAGATATTGGTTTACTTTTCGAATATTGTGTCTGATCCGCTACTTTTTGAGGAATCACATTTTGTTGACTTTGCGCTGCATAGCGGCTTTCCCAAAGAGCTGGATTGTCCGCAAGCATATTATAAATATTGACCAGGTCATCTGTCTGGAAGAATTGTTTTGCCTGTTCAACATTTCCACAAAAGCAGAGCCTTCCTCCTGGACCCATAAATATTATTTTGTCACACAAATGTAAGTTCTGAGTAGTGTGTGTTACCATAATAATTGTTTTATTTTGCGCTTTCGCCAGTGTTTTAAGGGTCTGCATCAGATTTTTTTCTGTACCCGGATCAAGTCCTGAGGTTGGTTCATCCAGAAAGAACAGTTTCGGATCTGCAAGCAATTCCACTGCAATACTGGCACGTTTTTTCTGCCCTCCGGATAATTTTCGAATATATGTATTTTGATGCTCTTTTAAATCAATCATGTTCAGAACTTCATCAATTCTTTGTTCCAGTTCTTTTGAATCCAAATCATCCGGCATTTTTAATTTTGCTGTATAATACAGCATTCTCTTTAGTGTAAGATTTTCAAAAATGATATCTTCCTGCGGTACGTACCCAATAATATTTTTTAAATTCTGAAATTGCTCTACCAAATTAGTGCCATTACAATATATATTGCCGCTGAAGTTCGTATCAAATCCACTGATTGTATTCATCAGCGTTGACTTCCCGGCACCAGAGCCGCCGATGATCGCTACAAACTCGTTACCCTTTACTTCACAATTGACATTTCTCAGTATTTGTTTCTTTCCTTTGCCGCGACCGACTATTTTGTTAATTCCGACTGCATTCAGTTGGATACCTCTGGAAAACGAATGGTAATAAATATAGGTGTCTGAATATATCAATTGAAAATCTAATATCTGAATAACATCTTTATCGCAAAGTTTTCTGGGATTTTTCAATGTAGTTCCGTTTACCATAATCCCATTTGCACTATGATTGTCAAATATGTTATAGCCATTCGCATCCCTAACAATCTGACAATGAACTTTAGAAACTCCAGGATGTTTTAACACAATCTGATTTTTGGAATCCCTGCCTATTGTACATATATCCTGAGTTAAATGATATCTTTCCCACTGTTCGGATGCTTCGGTCATCCTGAACAGAATCAATACCATCTTATTTGGTTCTTTAACAGAACCGATTTTTAATATTGATTGATTCAGTAATTCAATATATCCGCTCTCTTTTTTTAACAACCTGCGTTTAGCATAATTCTCAATATAAGTTCCATTAGTACTGTTGTTGTCACGGTAATAAACCTTACCATCAGCAAAAATGATTTCTCCGTGTGTTTTCGATATGATCGGATCTGGAATAACGATATCACAGACCGCCTTGTCTCTTCCGATTCGTAATTGATTTTTATGAAATGTACTCAGATTTATCTCTTCCAGATTTCCTTTTGTATTCAGAATAATCAGTATTTTTTCTTCCATTACCGTGAGACCTCCGTTTGAAGAACAATCATTTCTGAAACATTGCTGCTCTTTTTCCATAGTTTTACTCTAATACTTTCTTTCCCAGAATTTTCACCTCAGTAATTGCTGTATCCTGGAAAATCAAGCCTTCATAAACAGAATCAATCGTAAGAGCAACCCGCTTTCCGGTAAATGGTTTACTCAACTCTATCCACACTTCTTCTTTTTCATCCGGAAGTGTAATCGACTGCCAAAAGCAATTCATATGCTCCTCTGGCTTATTGCCCGGAATGTATGTCTCATGATCGCTAATATGAATTCTCATATTTTGAGGACGTGCGTTCCCATGGTAATAATAGTTGTCAGGTTTATCCGAATCAATTCTCCAACTGCCCCGTTTTAGGGCAATATATTTTATCTCATAATAATCATCTAATTGATACCAAATAAATGATCCTTCTCCATTGCCGGGAGCACCTTCTTGCCAGGAGGTTTGATTATCTCCATCAAGTGTTCCCCAAGCACCGTTATTAATACCATCCTGCTCATTAGTTGTGCTTGCGCCCGCCTCTAATACAGTAACAAGTGTATAATCATCTGGATTAACTTGTGCTGCATCTACAATGCGCAGTGTAATATCAGCCGGGTCTGTTGATTCCTCTTTTGCTGCTTCTGTTACCAGGGAATCTTGTGATGCTGATATTTCCTTCTTCAACACAGAATAATCCGTATCACTTTTTAACACCGATATGAGCAGAATCGTTGTCGCTGCAATTACTGTAACTAATACCACCGCTGCAAAAACTAATATGCCCTTTTGCACTCTCGTCATACCCGAAAGCTCTTCATCTGCTGATTTACTGAAGGCATTACGCTCATTATTTTTTTGAACCCTCTGATATTCTTGATGATTTACCACTGGTATTTCAGTTCCGCAAAATGCGCAAAAATTTGTATCGTTATTAACTTCTCTCTGGCAGTTTGGACATCTTTTCATCGTTTTCTATCCCTTCACATTTTTCTGGATTTATTTTTTGTATAACTTCTTATTTCCATACCCCTTCTATGACACAGGTGTGCCACACTTCATACAAAAAGCCATATCAGACCCCAGTTTCTGCCCACAATTCCCACAATATTTCTGTAGCGGTTCATCATTCGAAGTATTGTCTACACTGGTTCCGCACTTCCGGCAAAATCTAGCATTCTCGCCCAATGCTTCTCCACATGTTCCACACTGTTTTGATTCTCTGATCGGCCTTTTTATCACCAGTTGTTCGTCTTTTCTTTTAATGGATGTGATTTTATCAAACAACGGCAGCAGTTGCGGCAAGGGATCCTCAAAACCGCCTTCATAGTATGCTTTTCCTAATTCCCGAAACAGAACATCCAACTCATCTTCGGCATGATTCATCTCCTCATTCACAAACACTGTACTATCTAATTCTCTCATTTCTTTCTCATATCCTAATTCAAAAATATGTTTTGGGTTATTGATATACAGCACGGTTCCTCTCGGTAAAGAATAGGTTCTATTAGATCCTAATGGCTGTCCGCTTTTTAGGAATACGCTATTTTTATACTCTGTCAGTAACCTGTATTCCTGATAAAATTCATCATATAATACCGCGCATTGCTTTGCTTGAATCTCTATGTCCTGTATTACTACATCACAGTTTCTCTCATCAGAACCAAAGATTGCCGTCTTCTCTTTTTCCAGCAGGAAAACTTTCTGATTATAAGTTCCGCTTCTTCCAATAATGGAGCCATGAAAGTCAATTGCATTATGATTCATATCAGAAACGTTATTTACTGGTGCCATTGGATAAGTAT
>Ga0153922_1000078_pt1 | contig 37611 bp, 38 predicted proteins | sample TSNJ006MetaG_FD_104723 | JGI IMG/M metagenome (GOLD analysis project Ga0153922, IMG submission 104723) | Attine ant fungus gardens microbial communities from New Jersey, USA - TSNJ006 MetaG | ecosystem: Host-associated > Fungi > Mycelium > Unclassified | place: USA: New Jersey, Brendon T. Byrne... | reverse complement strand
GCTGTACTGGCGGGCCGGCTTACGCCGACTTAGGCCCAGCCGGCTTACGCCGACTTGGGCCCGGTTAGGCCCAGCCGGCTTACGCCGACTTGGGCCCGGTTAGGCCGAGCCGGCTTACGCCGACTTGGGCCCGGTTAGGCCCAGCCGGCTTACGCCGACTTGGGCCCAGTTAGCCCGAGTTAGGCCGTTAGCCCGCAAAACGCCCGTGTGGTAGCCGCGATTTATCGCGATCTGGTGACACCATGGACACCATGAGGCAAAGGATTCTTGTGGTCGACGACGATCCCTCGCTCGCCGAAATGCTCACCATCGTGTTGCGGGGGGAGGGATTCGACACGGCGGTGATCGGCGACGGCACTCAGGCCCTGACCGCGGTTCGCGAGCTGCGCCCGGATCTGGTGTTGCTGGACTTGATGCTGCCCGGCATGAACGGCATCGACGTGTGCCGGGTGCTGCGCGCCGACTCGGGTGTGCCGATCGTGATGCTGACCGCCAAGACCGACACCGTGGACGTGGTGCTCGGCCTGGAGTCGGGCGCCGACGACTACGTGATGAAACCGTTCAAGCCGAAAGAACTGGTTGCCCGCGTGCGCGCCCGGTTGCGGCGCAACGACGACGAGCCCGCCGAGATGCTGTCGATCGGCGACGTCGACATCGACGTCCCGGCCCACAAGGTGACCCGTCAGGGCGAGCAGATCTCGCTCACCCCACTGGAGTTCGACCTGTTGGTGGCGTTGGCGCGTAAACCGCGGCAGGTGTTTACTCGTGATGTGCTGCTCGAACAGGTGTGGGGGTACCGGCATCCCGCCGATACCCGTCTCGTGAACGTGCACGTTCAGCGGCTTCGGGCCAAGGTCGAGAAGGATCCTGAGAACCCGCAAGTGGTGCTGACCGTTCGAGGAGTGGGATACAAGGCCGGACCTCCGTGATCTGGAGCTCGAGGCGGCGCATCCACCGGCGTTCTGCTCCACTTCTGCGCGGGTTGAGTGCGTTCAGTCGAGCGATGGGTCTCGCGTGGCGCCGATCGCTGCAATTGCGGGTGGTGACCCTTACTCTCGGGTTGTCCATGCTGGTGATCTTGGCTCTCGGTTTCGTGTTGACCAGCCAGATCACCGATCGTGTGCTTGAGGCCAAGGTGCGTGCCGCTATCGAGGGGGTCGACCACGCCCGCACCACGGTCAGCGGCATCGTCGGTGGGGAGGAGAGCCGCTCCCTGGACAGCAGCCTGCAGCTGGCCCGCAACACACTCATCGACCGCAAATCCGATCCCGCCGTCGGCAGCGGACTTGCTGGCGCGTTCGACGCCGTGCTCGTCGTGCCGGGTGACGGCCCCCGCGCGGCCACGTCCGCCGGACCGGTCTCGCAGATCCCCGGACCTCTGCGCGACTTCGTCAAGGCCGGGCAGGTCAGCTATCAGTACGCCACCGTGCACACCGCCGGGTTCAGCGGCCGCGCGTTGGTCATCGGCAGCCCCACCACCGGGCCGGTGTCGAATCTGCAGCTGTATCTGATCTATCCGCTGTCCAGCGAGGAGACCACGATCGCGCTGGTTCGCGGGACCATGCTCACCGGAGGCGTGGTGCTGCTGGTGCTGCTCGCAGCGATCGCGTTGCTGGTCGCGCGGCAGGTGGTGCAACCCGTGCGCTCCGCGTCGCGGATTGCCGAGCGGTTCGCCGAGGGACATCTGACCGAGCGGATGCCGGTGCGCGGCGAGGATGACATGGCGCGGCTTGCGGTGTCGTTCAACGACATGGCAGAGAGCCTGTCTCGGCAGATCACCCAGCTCGAGGAGTTCGGCAACTTGCAGCGGCGGTTCACCTCCGACGTGAGCCACGAGCTGCGGACACCGCTGACCACGGTGCGGATGGCCGCCGACTTGATCTACGACCACAGCGACGATCTCGACCCGTCGCTTCGCCGGTCCACCGAGCTGATGGTCAGCGAGCTTGACCGTTTCGAGACGCTGTTGAACGACCTGCTCGAGATCTCCCGCCATGACGCCGGTGTTGCCGAGCTGTCCGTGGAGCCGGTCGATCTGCGCGAGACCGTGCGCAGCGCATTCGACAACGTCGGGCATCTTGGCGACGACGCGGGCGTCGACGTGCATGTGGACCTGCCCGACCACGAGGTGATCGCCGAGGTCGATCCGCGCCGCGTCGAGCGGATCCTGCGCAACCTGATCGCCAACGCGATCGACCACGCGGAGAACAAGCCGGTGGAGATCCGGATGGCCGCCGACGACGACACGGTCGCGGTCACCGTCCGCGATCACGGCGTAGGCCTGCGTGCCGGCGAGGAGAAGTTGGTGTTCAGCCGGTTCTGGCGATCGGACCCGTCGCGGGTGCGGCGCTCGGGTGGCACCGGGCTGGGGCTGGCGATCAGCATCGAAGACGCCCGCTTGCACCAGGGCCGGCTCGAGGCGTGGGGTCAGCCGGGCAAGGGTGCCTGCTTCCGGTTGACGCTGCCGCTGGTCCGTGGCCACAAGGTGACGACGAGTCCATTGCCCCTCAAGCCGCTGGCGCAACGCGGGCCCAAAAGCAGCGACCGCCGCGTCCCGCGCCAGCGAGAGCCCGCGGAAAGCGTATGAGAGGCCATGTGAGCGGCCGCCCCACAGGCCCCAAGAGAGGGCCCGCCGGAGCGGCTTTAGTGCTGGCCGCCACGTTGCTGGTCCTGGTATCCGGCTGCGCCGGCGTGCCGGCGTCGTCGGCACCACAGGCCATCGGGACCGTTGAGACGTCTGCCCCGCCACACCTGCCGAAACCGACGCCGGGCATGGCCCCCGACGTGCTGCTGCGCGAATTCCTCAAGGCCACCGCCGATCCGGCTAACCGCCATCTGGCTGCGCGCCAGTTTCTGACCGAGTCGGCCTCACGCGGCTGGGATGACGCCGGCAGCGCGCTGCTGATCGACAACGTCGTGTTCTCCCAGACCGGCAGCGCCGACCGCGTTTCGGTCAGCATGCGTGCCGACATCCTGGGGTCGCTGTCCGACGTCGGAGTGTTCGAAACCGGCGAGGGTGCGCTGCCCGACCCTGGGTCGATCGAGCTGGTCAAGACGACCGGCGGCTGGCGGATCGACCGTCTGCCCAATGGCGTGTTCTTGGACTGGCAGCAGTTCCAGCAAACCTATAAGCGCCACGACCTGTACTTCGCCGACCCGACCGGCAAGACGGTGGTTCCCGACCCGCGCTACGTCGATGTGTCCGATCCTGACCAGCTGCCGACCGAGCTGATGAGCAAGTTGATCGCCGGGCCGCGTCCGGAGATGACGAACTCGGTGCGCAACTTGCTCGGCTCCCCGCTGAGGCTGCGCGGGCCGGTGACGCGGGCGGATGGCGGCAAGACCGGGATCGGAAGGGGCTACGGCGGTGCGCGCGTCGAGTTGGAGGGCCTGTCGACGACCGACCCGCGCAGCAGGCAATTGGTTGCGGCGCAGATCATTTGGACGTTAGCGCGAGCGGATATCGGCGGCCCGTACGTGATCGATGCCGACGGTGCGGCCCTCGACGATCGGTTCGCCAACGGGTGGGAAACCACCGATGTCGCGTCCACCGATCCTGGTGCCGACGATGGTGCCGCGGCCGGGTTGCACGCATTGGTTGGCGGGTCGCTGGTGTCGGTGGACGGGGAGAACGCACCGAAGATGCCCGGATCCTTCGGTCAGATGCCCGACCAGAGGGCCGCGACGCTGTCGCGCACCGGTCGCGACGTGGCGTCGGTGGTGGCCGTCGGCGGGCAGCCCGACCCGACGGCGTCGTTGTGGATCGGCCCGGCCGGAGGGGTGGCAGTCGAAGCAACCGATGGACACACTGTGACGCGCCCGAGCTGGTCGCTGGACAACGCGGTGTGGGTGGTGATCGACGGCAACAACGTCGTGCGCGTGATCCAGGACGCGGCGACCCGGCAGCCGGCCCGCATCCCTGTCAATGCGACGGCCGTCACCGCCAAGTTTCCCGGCGCGATCACCGAGTTGCAGCTGTCGCGGGACGGCACGCGGGCCGCGATGGTGATCAACGGGCAGGTGATCCTCGCGACCGCGGAGCAGACGCCCGGCGGGGAATTTGCGTTGACGTATCCGCGCCGGCTCGGCTTCGGCCTGGGCTCGTCGGTGGTGTCGCTGTCGTGGCGTACCGGCGACGACATCGTCGTCGGCGGGTCCGATCCGCAACACCCGGTGTCTTATGTCAACCTCGACGGGGTGAATTCCGACGCGCCGAGCCACGATGTGGTGTCCCCGGTTTCGACCGTGGCCGCTAATCCATCGACCGTGTACGTCGCCGATCAGGGCGGGGTGGTGGAGCTCACCGGCGCGGCGGCCGAAAACGAGCAGCGATGGATCGGTGTGCGTCCGTTGATGGTCCCGGGCGCGGTTCCCGTGCTACCGGGGTGAGAGCCCGGACTGCCGCACTCTCGGTAAGCTCTGGGCCGTGACGGAGCCGACGAACGCCGAGCCGGACGAGCCGACAGCTGTAGAGCCGACCGACCAGGAGCGCGTCGCCGCCGCCGCCCCGGTCCCGACCGCCGAGCCCGCGGCCCCGGAGCCGGCCACAGAACCGGCCAAAGAACCGGCCAAAGGACCCGAACCCCCTGCCGTCGATCCCGTGGAGCGGTTTCGAACCAGGCACGCGGTGCCGTCGAAGGGGAGCTCGCGGGGACTCTGGCTGGCGGCGGTCGCGTTGCTCGTGGCGTTGGGCGCGCTGGGTGCGACGTTGTGGGTGCAGTATCGCGCGCACTGGAGCGGCTTTCTCACCACCTCCGCGACCTCTACCAGCACCTCCGCCACGCCGACGGGGCCGAACCCGCAGCAGGTCGCCGACGCGAAAACAAGGGCATGCGCCGCGTATGAGCTCGCTAATAAGGCGGTGAACGTGAGCAACGGCGCCAACCCGGGTTCTGAGCCGGCCGCAGCTACCGTGAATTACCGCCTGGCGCTGGCGCAGGCGAATACCTATCTGCTGGAACGCCTCGATCCCGCGACCCCGCCGCCGCTGGCCGACGCGATCCGCAACTACGCCGACAACGTTGCGGATGTCACGACGTGGTTGCTCGCAGGGATTGGCACCGACGACCCGGCGCAGGCCGCCCGGATCAAGGATTTGGGGCCGCTGGAGGACCAGATCACTGACATGTGCAAGTAACGGCGATGGATCAAAAGATCCCGCGCCAGCAGTTCGTCGTCAGGGGCCTGGCGCTGGCCGCCACCGCGGTCGGCGCATGCAGCAGCCGCGGCGCAGGCCCGGAAGCAAGCGGCAGCCCGGCCCCTGGCCCGACCGGATCCGGGCCGGCGAACGTCATCGCCAGGACGTCGGACGTGCCGGTCGGGTCGGGGGTGATCGTCGGCGACATCGTCGTGACGCAACCCTCGGCGGGGGTCTTCGAGGGCCTATCGGCGATCTGTACGCACGCCGGATGCACGGTGTCGGAGGTATTGGGTGGCACGATTAAGTGCCCCTGCCACGGCAGTAGGTTCAACCTGGACGGGTCGGTCGCCAGAGGTCCGGCGTCGGCCCCGTTGCCCGCCGAGCCGATCTCGGTGCAGGGAGATTCGATCGTGAAGGGCTGAGAGCCACCGCCCCAGAGGCAACCGCCCGATATGAAGAACTGGCAACAGGTCTGCCAAATGGGTGGCACGTAATGGTGAACACGGACTACCGTCGGGGCCAAGTACCCGTGAACATTCACGGCGGCCGCCTCCGTTAGCGGGGCGCCACTTACCGACCGCGGTAGGAGGTGATTCTTTCGACCACTGGCCCCGGCGGGTGACGGCCCAGTGTCAGTGGCGGCCGAGTGCTACTGACGGCCCAGTGCCATTGACGGCCCAGTGCCAAGACTGCAGGCCCGCCGGCGTCGTTCCGACAACCGGCACGCCGAGCGCGTGCGTCTCCGCGACAGAAACGAGATGTCTAGCATGTCAAGCCGATCCGTGGAATCCGGCCACGTCTTGGTCTCCCCCGACGGGCAAGCAGCCGAGCAGGCCGAACCGGCGCCGAGCGCCGAGATTGTGGTCAAGGGCCGCAACGTCGAGATCCCCGAACACTTCCGCATATACGTGTCGGAGAAGCTGGCCCGCCTTGAGCGGTTTGACCGCAGCATCTACCTCATCGACGTCGAGCTGGACCACGAGCGCAACCGCCGCCAGCGCAAGAACTGCCAGCACGTGGAGATCACGGCGCGCGGCCGGGGGCCGGTGGTGCGGGGCGAGGCCTGCGCCGACAGCTTCTACGCCGCCCTGGAGGCCGCCGTCTGCAAACTTGAAGGCCGGCTGCGGCGGAGCAAGGACCGCCGCAAGATCCACTACGGGGACAAGACGCCGGTGTCGCTGGCGGAAGCCACCGCGATGGTTCCGGCCACCGATTCGGCTCCCACGGAGCCGGCCCCGCTCGACGGTGCGGCGGTCGACCAGCATCAGCCCGGTCGCATCGTGCGCGTGAAGGAGCACCCGTCGACCCCGATGACCGTCGACGACGCGCTCTACGAGATGGAGCTCGTCGGCCACGACTTTTTCTTGTTCCACGACAAAGACAGCGACAAGCCGAGCGTCGTCTACCGGCGCCATGCCTACGATTACGGCTTGATCCGGCTCGCTTGAGGCTTGCGGGGCTTGCGACGCCACGGCTGCCCCGGCGTGTCGCCTACCATGGGCTCGAAGAACTCAGCCGAGCAAGACCGGGTTAAGACTGAAACGAACTAGGGGAACGCATCCGTGCTGTCGAAGTTGCTGCGCCTTGGCGAAGGTCGCAATGTCAAACGCCTCAAGAACATCGCGGACTATGTCGGCACGTTGGCCGATGATGTCGAGAAGCTGACGGACGCCGAGCTGCGCGCGAAGACCGACGAGTTCAAGAAGCGGCACGCCGACGGCGAATCGCTCGACGATCTGCTGCCGGAGGCCTTCGCCGTGGCCCGCGAGGCCGCCTGGCGCGTGCTGGACCAGCGGCCGTTTGACGTGCAGGTGATGGGGGCCGCGGCGCTGCACTTCGGCGACGTCGCCGAGATGAAGACCGGTGAGGGCAAGACGCTGACCTCGGTGTTGCCGTCGTACCTCAACGCCATCGGCGGCGACGGCGTGCACGTCGTCACGGTCAACGACTACCTGGCCAAGCGCGACAGCGAGTGGATGGGCCGCGTGCACCGATTCCTCGGCCTCGACGTCGGCGTGATCCTGGCCCAGATGACTCCCGACGAGCGGCGCGTCGCATACAACGCCGACATCACCTACGGCACCAACAACGAGTTCGGCTTCGACTATCTGCGCGACAACATGGCGCACCGCCTCGAAGACCTCGTGCAGCGTGGCCACAGCTTCGCGATCGTCGACGAGGTGGACTCGATCCTCATCGACGAGGCCCGCACGCCGCTGATAATCTCCGGCCCGGCCGACGGTGCGTCGAACTGGTACACCGAGTTCGCCCGAATCGCGCCGCTGATGGAGAAGGACACCCACTACGAGGTCGACCTGCGCAAGCGCACCATCGGCGTTCACGAGTTCGGCGTCGAGTTCGTCGAGGACCAGCTCGGCATCGACAACCTGTATGAGGCGGCCAACTCGCCGCTGGTCAGCTACCTCAATAATGCGTTGAAGGCCAAGGAACTGTTCCAGCGCGACAAGGACTACATCGTCCGCGACGGCGAGGTGCTGATCGTCGACGAGTTCACCGGCCGCGTGCTGATCGGCCGCCGCTACAACGAGGGCATGCACCAGGCCATCGAGGCCAAGGAGAACGTGGAGATCAAGGCCGAGAACCAGACGTTGGCCACGATCACGTTGCAGAACTACTTCCGCCTCTACGACAAGCTCGCCGGGATGACCGGTACCGCCCAGACGGAGGCGGCCGAGCTGCACGAGATCTACAAGCTCGGCGTGGTGTCGATCCCGACGAACATGCCGATGATCCGCACCGACCAGTCCGACCTGATATACAAGACGGAGGAAGCCAAGTACATCGCGGTGGTCGACGACGTCAGCGAGCGCTACGACAAGGGCCAGCCGGTGCTGATCGGTACGACGAGCGTCGAGCGCTCCGAGTATCTGAGCCGGCAGTTCCAGAAACGCCGCATCCCGCACAACGTGCTCAACGCCAAGTATCACGAGCAGGAGGCCGGGATCATCGCCGAGGCCGGCCGGCGCGGCGCGATCACGGTCGCGACGAACATGGCCGGGCGCGGCACCGACATCGTGCTCGGCGGCAACGTCGACTTCCTGGCCGACACGCGGCTGCGGGCGCGGGGTCTGGATCCCGTCGAGACGCCCGAGGAGTACGAGGCCGCCTGGCACGAGGAGTTGCCGAAGGTCAAATCCGAAGCCGCCGCCGAGGCCGAGGAGGTGATCGACGCCGGCGGTCTGTACGTGCTCGGCACGGAGCGGCACGAGTCGCGGCGCATCGACAACCAGCTGCGCGGCCGCTCGGGACGTCAGGGCGACCCGGGGGAGTCGCGTTTTTACCTGTCGCTCGGCGACGAGTTGATGCGGCGGTTCAACGGCGCGACGCTGGAGTCGCTGCTCACCCGGCTTAACCTGCCTGATGATGTGCCGATCGAGGCCAAAATGGTCACCCGCGCGATCAAGAGCGCGCAGACCCAGGTCGAGCAGCAGAACTTCGAAGTCCGCAAGAACGTCCTGAAGTACGACGAGGTGATGAACCAGCAGCGCAAGGTCATCTACGCGGAGCGCCGCCGGATCCTCGAGGGCGAGAACCTCAAAGAGCAGGCGTCGCAGATGATCCGCGACGTGATCACCGCCTACGTCAAGGGAGCCACCGCGGAGGGCTACGCCGAGGACTGGGATCTCGAGCAGTTGTGGACCGCGCTCAAGCAGCTGTACCCGGTGGGCATCGACTACAAGAAGCTGACCCACCGCCGCGACGAGGTGGACGAACTCACCGGCGACGAGCTCCTCGACGCGCTGCTGGAAGACGCCGAGCGCGCATATGCCGAGCGCGAGGCCGAAATCGACGGGCTCGCCGGGGAGGGCGCGATGCGTCAACTCGAGCGCAATGTGCTGCTCAACGTCCTCGACCGCAAGTGGCGCGAGCACCTCTACGAGATGGATTACCTCAAGGAGGGCATCGGGCTGCGGGCGATGGCGCAACGCGATCCGCTGGTCGAATACCAGCGGGAGGGCTTCGACATGTTCACCGGCATGCTCGACGGCCTCAAAGAGGAATCGGTCGGTTTCCTGTTCAACGTCGTGGTGGAGGCCGCTCCGGCGCCGGCCGTCGGGCCCATCCCCACCCCGGAGGGGCTAACCGAGCCGGCCGAGTCCGGCGCGGCCGGCTCGCAGGACCGTGGCTCGCCGACGAAGGAGCTTCAGCTTGCGCTTGCGGCCATGCGCGCCAAGGGTATTGACACCGGCAATGGTGATGGTGAGCGCCAGCTCACCTTCAGCGGACCGTCGGAGGACGGTTCGGCCGCGGTGCAGAGGCGTAACGGTGGGCAGCCTGCGGCCGAGGGTGTCCCGGCCGGCGCGAGTCGCCGCGAACGCCGGGAGGCCGCCCGCCGGCAGAGCCGCGGCAGCAAGCCACCGAAGTCGCGACGCAGTTAGCCCGTAAGTCCACCCTGGGGGCGCTGCGCCCTCAACGCTTTTCGACCCGCTCGGCGGCCGCCACGCCGACGTGCGGCCACGATGCCGAGCGCGCCGTTGGACGGATAACGTGGCAGGCGCTGGCGCGCAGCGTCGAGCGAGGGGAGGGTTGTGCCGAGATGGTGACTCGGTTGTCGGCATCCGATGCGTCGTTCTACCACTTGGAGGACTCGCCGACGCCGATGTACGTGGGTTCGCTCTCGATCCTGCGCCGCCCCAAGGGCGGGCTTCCGTACGAGGCGCTGCTCACCACGGTCGAGCGGCGGCTGCCGCAGATTCCCCGCTACCGGCAGAAGGTGCGGCAGGTAATCCTCGGGCTGGCTCGGCCGGTCTGGATCGATGACCGCGACTTCGACATCACCTACCACATCAGGCGCTCTGCGCTGCCTTCGCCGGGCAGCGACGACCAGCTGCATGAACTGATCGCGCGGTTGGCGTCGCGGCCTCTGGACCGGTCGCGGCCGCTGTGGGAGATGTACCTCGTCGAGGGTCTGTCCAGGAATCGCCTCGCGATCTACACGAAAAGCCACCAGGCGCTCGTGAACGGGATGACGGCGCTGGAGGTCGGGCACGTGATCGCCGACCGCAGCCAGCGCTCCCCCGTGTTCGGTGAGGACATCTGGATTCCGGGCCATGAGCCGTCGAACGTCGAGTTGGTGATGGGGGCGGTCGGGGACTGGATGGCGCGTCCCGGCACGCAACTGGACGCGATCCGGTCGTCGGTGACCGATGTCGTCACCAACGCCGGTTATCTTGCTGACGTCGGCCGCAAAGCCGCCTACACAGCTCGCACCGTGTTACGGGGCACCGCGCCGAGCAGCCCGTTGAACACCGAGGTGTCGCGCAACCGACGGTTCACGGTCGCGACCGGGCGGCTGGAGGACTACCGCAAGCTGCGGGCCCGTTACGATTGTGATGTAAACGACGTCGTGCTCGCGGTGGTCACAGGCGCGCTGCGGAACTGGCTGTTGTCGCGTGCGGAGCCGGTGACGACGACCGCGAGCGTGCGCGCGATGGCCCCGATGTCGGTGTACCCGGAGGCAGACCTCGATACCAACGTGGGCCCCGGCCAGGCGATCAGCGAGGTGTCGCCGTTTCTGGTCGACCTGCCGGTCGGCGAGGCCAACCCGGTGGTGCGGCTGTCGCAGATCGCGCACGCGACCGAGAGCCATCCGACCGCGCCGAGCCTGGTGGACGCCCGCACGATCGTCACGCTGTCCGGCTTCGCGCCGCCGACGCTGCACGCGATGGGTATCAGGGTGGCGACCACCTTCTCGGCACGCGTGTTCAACCTGTTGATGACGAACGTGCCCGGCCCGCAGTCGCAGATGTACATCGCGGGCGCGAAGTTGCTCGAGACGTATGCCGTACCGCCCCTGCTGCACAACCAGGTGCTGGCCATCGGCGTCACGTCGTACTGCGGCATGCTGTATTTCGGTATCAATGCCGACCGAGACGCGATGAGCGACGTCGAGATGTTGCCGGCCCTTCTACGCGAATCGCTCGAAGAACTGCTTGAAGCCGCGCAATAGCGCGCTGGCAGTACGATTTCCCGATGGGCTCGAAGAAGACCGGCGCGACGAAGCGCAGGCAGCACAAGATCCCCGCCGCTGTGTATGATGCGGAATTGTTCCGGCTGCAAACGGAATTGGTGAAGGTCCAGGAATGGACCCGGGACTCCGGTGCTCGCATCGTCGTGGTCTTCGAGGGCCGCGACGCCGCCGGCAAGGGCGGCACCATCAAGCGGATCACCGAATACCTCAGTCCCCGCGTCGTCCGCATCGCGGCCCTGCCTGCGCCGTCGGACCGGGAACGTGGCCAGTGGTTCTTCCAGCGCTACGTCGCCCACCTGCCCACCCGCGGCGAGATCGTGCTGTTCGACCGGTCCTGGTACAACCGCGCCGGCGTCGAGAAAGTCATGGGATTTTGTACGCCGCAAGAGCATTCGCGGTTCTTACATGAGGCGCCGATCTTTGAGAACATGCTTATCGACGACGGCATCCTGCTGCGCAAGTACTGGTTCTCGGTGTCCGACAAGGAGCAGCTGCGACGGTTCCGCTCGCGCCTCACCGACCCGGTGCGGCAGTGGAAACTCAGCCCGATGGACCTGGAGTCGGTGTACCGGTTCGAGGATTATTCGCGGGCCCGCGACGAGATGATGGCGGTCACCGACACCCCCACCAGTCCGTGGTACGTCGTCGAGTCCGACTCCAAGAAGAGCGCCCGGCTCAACATGATGTCGCACTTGCTGTCCACCCTCGACTACCACGACGTGCCTCGCCCGGACGTGACGCTTCCGGCCGAACCGGTCCACTCGGGCACTTACCGGCGCCCGCCGCGCCGGAACTACAACTACGTCCCCGATCACATCGCCCAACTCGTCGGCGATCCGGAGATCATGTCGTGACCCGGGTCTACATTCCGGCGACCCTGCAGATGCTGCAGCGGCTGGTGGCAGACGGTGAGTTGCGCCCGGTCAACGGCACCGCGTTCGCGGTCACCCCTGCGCTGCGGGAGGCCTACGCCGAGGGAGACGACGACGAGCTGGCCGACGTGGCATTGCGCGACGCGGCGCTGGCCTCGCTGCGGCTGCTGGGCACCGCTGAACCCGGTCTGCCGTTGCGCCGGGCTGTGCTGGTCGCCGACGTCGACGATGCGCAGCCGCGCCCGGATCTCGACGACGCCGTGGTGCGCGTGGGCGGGCCCGTGCCGCTCGATCGGGTGATCTGCGCTCATGTCGACAACGCGGGGGCCGAAAAGGCCGTGGCGGTCGCGATCGAGGCCATCGATGCCGCCGACATCGGTGACGAGGACGCCGAGCTTGCGGTCGGTGACGCGCAGGACCACGATCTCGCCTGGTATGGGCCGCAGGAGCTGCCGTTTCTGCTCGAATTGCTCTGACTCGGCTTGTTACGCAAACGTAGGTTACGGTACCGTAGGTTCAAAGTAAGAGACCTCGGGGGAGTTGTCATGGGTTCGAGGATTCCGAAGCCCACCGCGCACGTCGTAGAGACGCGGCCGGCGACCGTTTCCGGCACCGCTGCCAAGCATCCGGTGTCGAAAGCGTTGCGCGCGCTCGTCGGCAGGATCACCACGCCGCTGCTGCCCGACGACTATCTTCGGCTGGCCAATCCGCTGTGGTCTGCTCGCGAGTTACGCGGCCGGATTATCGACATCCGGCGTGAGACAACCGATTCGGCGACGCTGGTGATCAAGCCGGGCTGGGGCTTCGAATTCGACTATGAGCCGGGTCAGTACATCGGTATCGGCGTGCTGGTCGATGGCCGCTGGCGCTGGCGGTCGTACTCGCTGACGTCGAGCCCCGTCACGTCCAGGGCCGGAGCCGCAGGGCCGGCGACATCCAGGGCCGGAGCCGCAGGGCCGGCGACATCGAGACACGCGCGCACCATCACGATCACCGTCAAGGCGATGCCGGAGGGATTCCTCTCGACGCATCTGGTCGTCGGCGTTGCGCCGGGCACGGTCGTGCGGCTGGCGGCGCCGCAGGGCAATTTCGTCATGCCGGACCCCGCGCCGCCCTCGGTGCTGTTTCTCACCGGCGGTTCCGGCATCACGCCGGTGATGTCGATGCTGCGCACACTTGTGCGCCGTGAGCAGGTTACCGATGTGCTCCACATCCATTCGGCGCCTACCGAATCGGATGTGATGTTCGCCGCCGAGTTGGAGCAGCTGGCTCGCGACCATCCGGGCTACCGGATCGTGGTGCGGACCACGCGCACACAAGGGCGGCTGGATCTGCGCCGGCTCGCCGACGACGTGCCCGACTGGCGCGAGCGGGAAACATGGGCGTGCGGGCCTCAGGGAATGCTCGAGGCCGCCGAGCGGGTGTGGGCCGACGCGGGTATCGCCGCGAGGCTGCGCCTCGAGCGGTTCGCGGTGACGAGAACACCAGCGCGCGCCGGCGACATCGAACTCGGCGGCACCGTGACTTTCGCGCGCAGCGGCAAGAAGGTGGCCGCCGACGGGGCAACGTCGCTGATGGACGCCGGTGAGAACGTCGGCGTGCAGATGCCGTTTGGCTGCCGGATGGGTATCTGCCAATCGTGTGTGGTGAGCCTTGTCGACGGCCACGTCCGCGATCTGCGCAGCGGTGTCGAGCATGAGCCGGGCATGCGGGTGCAGACGTGCATCTCTGCGGCGTCTGGGGATTGTGTGCTAGACGTATAACTATTACCCGCTGGTAACCTACGCAGTCGTAGGTTACGCTAGCGTAGGTAGCGAACCGATAGAAGGAGAATGCGTTGGCAATCTCAGACGTCCCCGCCTTCGCCCATCTCACGGACGCGGACATCGAGGGTCTCGCGGTCGAGCTGGACGCGATACGCCAGGACATCGAGGATTCCCGCGGTGAGCGCGACGCGCGCTACATCCGCCGCACGATCGCCGCGCAGCGCACGTTGGAGGTGGCCGGCCGGGTGATTCTGGCCGCCAGCTCGAAACGTTCGGCGTGGTTGGCGGGCGCCGCGACGCTGGGTGTGGCCAAGATCGTCGAGAACATGGAGATCGGCCACAACGTCATGCACGGCCAGTGGGACTGGATGAACGATCCCGAGATCCATTCCTCGTCGTGGGAGTGGGACATGGGCGGCGCCTCCAAACATTGGCGGTTCACCCACAACTTCCAGCACCACAAGTACACGAACATTCTCGGCATGGACGACGACGTCGGCTACGGCATGCTGCGGGTCACCCGCGACCAGCGCTGGAAGAAGTTCAACATCCTCAACGTGTTGTGGAATACGATCCTCGCGCTCGGTTTCGAGTGGGGAGTTGCGTTGCAGCACTTGGAGCTCGGCAAGCTGTTCAAGGGTCGGGCCAACCGCGAGGCCACTAAGGTGAGGCTGCGCGAAGCGTCGACTAAGGCCGGAAGGCAGCTGGTCAAGGACTATGTGGCGTTCCCGGCGATGACGTCGGTGTCGCCCGGTGCGACATTCAAGTCGACCGCGACCGCCAACCTGACGGCCAACGTCATCCGCAACGTGTGGGCCAACGCGGTGATCTTCTGCGGTCACTTCCCTGACGGCGCAGAGAAATTCACCAAGAGCGACATGGCGGGCGAAACCAAGGGCGAGTGGTACCTGCGCCAGATGCTCGGCAGCGCGAACATCGACGGCGGCCCTGTGATGGACTTCATGACCGGCAACCTGTCGTATCAGATCGAGCATCACCTGTATCCGGACCTGCCGAGTAATCGGCTGGCGGAGATCTCGGTGCGGGTGCGCCAGGTGTGCGACAAGTACGACCTGCCCTACACCACGGGGTCGTTCCTGGTGCAGTACGGCAAGGCGTGGCGCACGATCGCGAAGCTTTCGCTGCCGAACCAGTACCTGAACGCGACCGCCGACGACGCCCCGGAGACGTGCAGCGAGCGGATGTTCGCCGAGCTGGAACCGGGCTTCGCCCGCACAGATCCGGCCACGGGGCGGCGCCGCGGCCTCAAGACCGCGATCGCCACGGTGCACGGCTGGCGTCAGAACCGGCGCGAGAACCGGCGCGAGAACCGACGCGCACACCGCGAAGCGGCGTAGTTCGCGGGGCCCGGTCGACGCACAATTACAGCCGTTACGGTTCGGCGAATGAGGGTCCGAGGAATCGCTGGAGGAGCTGTAATTCCGCGTTGGGCTCTTTCACCGGCCAGTACCAAAGCGCCAGCACGACGCGGATGAGCCATTGCGCCGCTGCCGGGTCGGGGTCGTGGCCGCCGATCATCTCCTCGGCAAGAGCCGACACCACCGGCGAAGCGGTGAGCCATTCAGTGTCAAGGGAGTGCCGGGCGGAGCCCATCATCAGGTGGCCCAACGGCTCGGATCGGATGTGCTGCAATGCGACGACGACGGCCGTCACGACGCGATCCGGCCCCCGCAAATCCTTGATTGTGTTTCGCACAGCTGCCACGATGCGGGCCGACAAGCGAACGGTAACGGCATCGCGGATGGCCGTTTTTCCGCCGACGTGGCGATAGATGGTGGCGGGTGAACAGTGAGCCTTCGTGGCCAGCGCCTCGATCGTGAAGGCGTCGAAGCCGTTACGTGAAATCAGGTCGGCGGCCGCGGCGTAAACCTGCAGGGGGCGAGTCCACCTCCTCCCTGCTGGGCAGCGCCACGTGGATACTGGCGGCTCACCCGGACATTCAGCGACAAGTCCGCGACAACCCCGCGCTGCTGGGACCGTTCATCGAGGAGGCGCTGCGCTACGAACCGCCGTTTCGCGGCCACTACCGCCACGTACGCCATAACACCACCCTCGGCGGTGTGGAACTACCCGCCGATTCACATCTCCTGCTGATGTGGGGGGCGGCCAACCGCGACCCCGCGCATTTCGAGAAACCCAACGATTTCCGGCTTGATAGACCTGCAGGCAAAGGCCACATCACGTTCGGCAAGGGTGCCCACTTCTGTGTGGGTGCTGCGCTCGCTCGGCTGGAGGCCCACATCGTGCTCAAAATGCTGCTCTTGCAAACCAATTGGATCGAGGCCACTGACATCGGACGGTGGCTGCCGAGCATTCTGGTCCGCTGGGTTGAACACCTGCAACTTGCTGTTGCTTAACGCGTTTGGCCTATGTCGGGCCCGAGGGTTCCTTTTTCGGACTCGTCCCGGGGCAAAGCAGTATGCCGTGACGCGCCCGAGGCCGTAAGGATTGAGGACTGGCCTACCAGCGTTTTAGAACGCGCGACCCCGCACTCTACGTCAAAAGCCCGAGATCCTGGCGTCCCGGTCCGACCGACGGCGTCGGATCGGCGCCGACGACGCGCGACAGCAACTCGTGGTAGATGTCGCGAAAGTCCGTGGTGCCCTTGAGGTCTCCGTTGTCCAGGTCGGTCAGGCTCGGCTCGTCGCCGTAGAACCCCCCTTTGACCGGTTGCCCGGCGACGAAGACGGGCCCGGCGGTGCCGTGGTCGGTGCCTTGCGATGCGTTGGCCGCGACCCGCCGGCCGAACTCGGAGTACGCCATGACGACGACATGCTTGCCGTATTGGTCGCCTGCCATGTCGCGCAGAAATCCGCTCAGCGCGTCGTCGAGTGTTTTCAGCAGCCGTTGTTGGGTTCCCCGCTCATCGGCGTGGGTGTCGAAGCCGCCGAGCTGCACCATGTAGACGCGCGCCGGGACTCCCGCCTTGACGCACTTGCCGACCACGTCGAGTTGCGCCGCCAGCGCGTTGGGGCCCGCCTTGTTGGGGCCCGCGCCGTTCTCGACCGGCGCGAAAGTCGCGTCGACCTTGCCCGCCGCCCGGTAGGCGGCGCGCACCGCGGCCATGGCGGGCGTGTCGTTGGGATCGTCTTGGCCCAGCGCCGCCATGGTCGCCTCGAGCTGGCGGGCCGGCGCCTTGCCGCCGACCGACAGCGCGGCAGCAGTCGCCTTCTGTCCCACCGCGAGCGGTGGGAGCACCGAGCCGATGTTGACCGCGCGCAGCGGATCGTCGCCGGTGGCGTCGAGCCAGCGTCCGATCCAGCCGGTGGCGACGGGTTCGGCGGGCGACGCGGTTTGCCAGATGTCCATCGACCGGAAGTGGCTGTGGTCGGGCTGCGGATAGCCCACCCCGCGGACGATGGCCAGTGTGCGGTCCGACCACATCTTCGCCAACCCCGTGCACGCCGGATTCAGCCCGAGTTGCCCGTCGAGGTGAAGCACGTCCTGCGCGGCGTAGGCCAGTTCGGGACGGGCGTCGTGATATGCGTTGTCGGCGTACGGGATCAGCGTGTTGATGCCGTCGTTGCCGCCGTAGAGCGTGACGATCACCAGGATGCCGCTGCCGACCAGCAGCGGGCGATCGACGGCCGCCTGCCGCAGCTCCGGCCAGGTGATCGCCACAGTGCCGGACAGCAGGCCGACTGCGCCGGCACCGGCGCTGGCGATCAGGAACTTGCGGCGATTTATTTCCGGCATTTCGCTCTCACTAGGACGTCAGGTATTCCGCAGAGTTGACCGCCGCGGCGACGAGCTGCGGCGGTGCTGAAACGAGCGGCTTGAGTGCGGCGACGGTGCGGTCGGTCCAGGCTCCGACGCCGATGAGATATCCGGTCGCATCGATGCGGTCGCCCGCGGCGGCGTCGGTCACGGTCGACAGATCGCCGGCGCGGGCGAGCATCGTCGCCGCCCTCAGTCGCACGCCGGCGCTGGTCGTCGATAACCACGCCTGCCCGTGCGGCCAGCCGCCGACGTTCGGCGGGTAAAAGGGCTGCTGGCCAAGGGACTTCAGCGTGGTGTCGACGACTTTCAGTTGCTGGGCGGTAGAAACCGGAGCCTTGAGCGTGCGGATCACCCCGATCAGCCATTCGACCGGCGTGTTGACCATGCTTGCCGAACCGTCGGCGAACTCGGGTGCGGTGAGGATCGCTGTGGTGAGCGCGCTGAGGTCGCGCCGCGGACCGTAGGCTGCCACGAGGTGGTCGAGCGTGTCCTGGGAGGGCGCGGTGTCGGAGGCGAGTTGCTGCCAGAGCCGCCCCGCCACGAACCGGGCGGAGTTCGGTTGCGCGAGAACCGCATCGCAGAAGTTTGCGGCGTCCATGTTGCCGGTGACACCCAGAACCGTCTTCGTCCCGCCGTCGTGCCGTCGAGCCACGGTGGAGGTGCGACCGTCGGCACCGATCACCCAACCCGTCAGCGCCCGTGCGCCGTTGCGCACATCGGTTTCGGTGTAGCCGTTGCCGTGGCCGAGCGCGAAGAGCTCCATGAACTCGCGGGCGAGGTTTTCATTGGGTGCGCGGGCCGTGTTGCTCTGACCGTCGAGCCATCGCAGCATGGCGGCATCGGTGAGCATCGCGTAGGCCAGCGATCGGAAGTCGCCGAGCTTGAGCCTGCGCAGCTTCTCGTTCTGTGCGCCCATGTACGCAGCGGCCCTGACCTTTGTCGCCGATGTCGCAAAGTGGTTGTGCCACAGCAGCGTCAGCTTCTCGTGGATGGGCTGTTCAACGGCGGCCATCCGTCGCAGCCACCACGCCGACAGCTCGGCCATGTGTTGGGACAACCGCTGGTTGTACTGCTTGCGCGCGGCGTCCGTGGCCTTCTTTCCCGGTGGGGGCCCGGGCGCGGCGAACGACGGCATCGGCGTGGCCGCGGCGCCGGGATCCGCGGCGTGGTCGCTGCCGAGGGCGCGCCCGATGTACGCCGACCAGTCCTGGCCCGCCACCGCGTCGACCTGCGGCCCCGTCGTGCCGAACCCGGCGCGACGCAGACGGCGGGCGGCGGCCTGCCACTGCGGCGACTGGCCCGCCACCGTTAGAGACGCTTCCCCGCGGAGTTCACGATCTGACTGTGAGCCTCAAAGCTGAAGCCGTGCTGAAATTGCGGCTTTTCAAGCCGATCTTCAGGCGAGCCGCAGCGACCGCTCAGGTTTCGGTCAACACCCGCAACAGCCGTCGGGCCGCGCTGACACGGCGCGCCGCGGGTCCCTCCAGCACGGAAAGTGCGCATTCGGGATCGGCGGGCGGGCCGAGGTGGCCGCAGCCGCGCGGGCAGTCCTTGATCGCCTCGGCAAGATCCGAGAACGCCAGCAGCACGTCATCGGGTTTGATGTGCGCCAGCCCGAACGACCGGATGCCCGGCGTGTCGATCACCCACCCGGAATCGCCGAGCGGAAAGGCCACCGATTGCGTCGACGTGTGCCGCCCCTTGCCGACCTGGGTGACCTCGCCGATGGCCCGATCCGCTTCCGGCACGAGCCGGTTCACCAGCGTGGACTTGCCCACCCCGGAATGCCCGAGCAGCACGGTGACCCTGTCCTTCAGCATCGGTGCGACAGCATCGAGCGGGTCGTCGCGACCGGCGGTCGTCACGGTCAGGTCGAGGTCGGCGAACTGCTCGGCGAACGGCTCGGGGGGTGCTAGGTCAGTCTTGGTGAGGCACAGGATCGGGGTCAGTCCGCCGGCGTAGGCGGCGATCAGCGCCCGGTCGACAAGCCCGGTACGCGGTGGCGGGTCGGCCAGCGCGACGACGATCAAGAGCTGGTCGGCGTTGGCCACCACGACCCGCTCGGTCGGGTCGGTGTCGTCGGCGGTGCGGCGCAGCACCGTTCGCCTCTCTCCGCGCCGGACGATCCGGGCCAGCGTGTCGGCCCGCCCGGACAGGTCGCCCACCAGGTCCACGTCATCGCCGACGACGATCGGCGTGCGCCCCAGTTCGCGGGCGCGCATCGCGGTGACCGGCCGCGACGGATCGCGGTCCAGCACACACCCCCAGCGGCCCCGGTCGACAGTCACCACCATTGCGGCGTGGGCGTCGGCGTGCTCGGGTCGGGTTTTGGTCCGTGGCCGGGATCCTCGTCCCGAGCGGACCCGGACGTCGGACTCGTCGAAATCCCCCGGCCTCAACGACAGGGGTCCTCGCCGGCCAGCATGGCGGCCCACATCCGCGGGAAGTCCGGCAGGGTTTTTGCTGTCGTCCCGACGTCGTCGACGGTCACGTCGGGCACGCGCAGGCCGACGATCGCGCCGGCCGTCGCCATCCTGTGGTCGGCGTAGGAGTCCCAGGTGCCGCCGTGCATTTCAGCTGCGGTGATCACCAGCCCGTCGGCGGTCTCCTCGCACTGACCTCCGAGCTTGTTGATCTCGGTGCGCAGCGCGGCCAGCCGGTCGGTCTCATGGCCACGTAGGTGCGCGATGCCCGTCAACCGCGACACCGCCCCGGGGGGCGCCAGGGCGGCCAGCGCCGCGACCGCTGGGGCGAGTTCGCCGCCGTCGCTCAGGTCGGTGTCGATGCCGCCGTACACCCTCGGGCCGTGCACCTCTAAGTACGAATCCGTTTGCAGCACAGCGCAATCCAGCCTGCGCAGCACATCGATGATGACATCGGCCGGTTGGGTGCTGACGAGTGGCCAGCCCTCGACGCGCACCGCGCCACCGGTGACGACCGCCGCCGCAAGAAACGGCACCGCGTTCGACAGATCGGGTTCGATCCGCCAGTGCCGGGCCGCGACCACGCCGGGGGCGACCCGCCAGCGGCGGGCCCGGGTGTCGTCGACATCCACTCCGGCGTCGCGCAGCATCGCCACCGTCATCGCGATGTGCGGCATCGACGGAAGGCTGGCACCGGTGTGCACCACCGTGAGGCCGTCGTCGAACGCCGTCCCCGACAACAGCAGCCCGGACACGAACTGCGACGACGCCGACGCGTCGATCTCGACCGTCCCGCCTGCCACCGAGCCGCTGCCGCGCACTGCGAACGGCAGCGCTGTGCCGGTGACGTCGACTCCCAGTGCGCGCAGGGCGTCCAGCAGGGGCGCGATCGGCCGGCCGCGGGCCTGCTCGTCGCCGTCGAACCGCACCGCCGCGGCACCGAGCGCGGCCAGCGGCGGCACAAAGCGCAGCACGGTTCCGGCCAGGCCGCAGTCGACGTTGGCATCGGGACCGGGGGCGATGCGGCCGGCGACGGTCACGTCGCCGTCGGGGCCGTCGAACCGCACCCCGAGGGTGCGCAGCGCCCCGATCATCAGATCGGTGTCGCGGCTGCGCAGCGCCCCGGTGATCCGCGAGGTGCCGCCGTGTGTTGCGGCCAGCGCGGCGAGCACGAGGGCGCGGTTGGTCTGAGACTTGGACCCGGGAACGGCGACGGTGGCGTGCACGGGGGCCGGCGCCGTGGGTGCCGGCCAGCCCATGTGCTGCTCCTCGCGCTCCTCGCGTTCGCGGCTGCTCACCGCTCCATGATGGCGTGTTGGCCGCCGATGCCACCATGGAGGCATGTGCGGGCGATTCGCGGTGACCACCGATCCGAAGCTGCTGGCCGAGAAGATCCAGGCGATCGACGAGGCCACGTCGGCACAGAAGGCACGGGAGGACGGTGCGGGGCCCAATTACAACGTGGCGCCTACCACGACGATCAGCACTGTGGTCAGCCGCCACAGCGAGCCCGACGATGAGCCGACACGGCGGGTGCGGTCGATGCGGTGGGGCCTGGTTCCGGCGTGGGCCAAGGCGGGACCGGACGGCAAGGGCCCGCTGCTGATCAACGCGCGCGCCGACAAAGTAACCACGTCACCAGCGTTCCGGTCGTCCGCGAAGAGCAAGCGCTGCCTGATCCCGATGGACGGGTGGTACGAGTGGCGGCCAAACGGCGAGACAGCTTCCGGAAAGAAGGCGCCCAAGACGCCGTTCTACATGTACGGCGCCGACGGCGAGCTGCTGTTCATGGCCGGGCTGTGGACGACGTGGCGACCGAAAGACGCACCGAAAGATGTTGCGCCGCTGCTGAGTTGCACGATCATTACCACCGACGCGGCCGGACCGCTCGCCGAAATCCACGACCGGATGCCATTGACGATCAGCCAACGCGACTGGGACCGCTGGCTCGACCCGGATGCGCCGATCGACGAGGGCCTGCTGCGGGGGCATGGCGACCTCGACAGGATCAAGATTCGGGAGGTGTCCCGGCTCGTCAACAACGTGCGCAACAACGGCCCGGAGCTGATCGAACCGGTCGAGCCGCAGGAACGGCAGGCCACGCTGCTCTAACAGACGACTGGTTGACCCTCAGTCAGGCCTGGAGCGGCGCGGGGCACGCTATGGGCCGCTGTACCCGGGCGGGTTGGGCGTATCGACCCACAGGTCCACGCCGAGGTCTCCGCCAGGGACGCAGTCGTACACCGACAGATCCGTGACGCCGGACTCCAGCAGCACGTCCTCGCACAGCGCGCTGTTGCCCGTGTATTCGCGGGCGGGCTTGTTGACGATCACATATGCGGCGTCGGCGTACACGTCGGGCTTGCGGGCCTTGGCCATCGCCTGTTCGCCGCCGAGCAGGTTCTGCACCGCGGCCGTGGCCACCAGCGTGCGCGGCCACAGCGTGTTCGACGCGATCCCGTCGTCTCGTAGTTCCTCGGCGATCCCCAACGCGCATAGCGTCATTCCGTACTTGGCCATCATGTACGCGGTCGGCTTGAGCCACTTCTGCTCGAGCCTGATGGGCGGCGACAGCGTGAGGATGTGCGGGTTCTCCCGGCCCACCATGTGTGGAATGCATGCCTGCGACACTGCGTACGTGCCGCGGATCTGAATCCCGTTCATCAGGTCGAACCGCTTGAGCGGCACCTCGGTGATCGAGCCCATGTTGATCGCAGAGGCGTTGTTGACGCAGATGTCGATCCCCCCGAACTGCTGCACCGCCTTGGCCACGGCGTCAACCACCGTGTCGCCGTCGCGGATGTCGCCGACGATCGGCAGCGCCTGGCCGCCGGCCTCTTCGATCTCCTTGGCGGCGGTGTAGATGGTCCCGGGCAGCTTGGGGTGCGGTTCCGCGGTCTTGGCGATGAGGGCGATGTTGGCGCCGTCCGCCGCCGCGCGTTTGGCGATTGCCAGGCCGATCCCGCGGCTGGCCCCGGATATGAACATGGTCTTGCCGGAAAGGGACATGCCGACGACCTTATCCAAGCGCGGAAATCGCGTCCCGCCTGGTACTCACTCGCACTCACTCGCACTTCTGCGCGCCGGCCGCAGCCTCGGCGGGGCAGCAACCGGGAACAATAGGGCCGCCACCTGGTGTTGATGGGTGCAGTCGGGGCCGAGCTGGCCCGCGGCTCTACGATTGGGAAGGAGTCTGGGTGGCGACGGCATGCCTCGAAGCACCGGTGGCGGTGCGGGTGATCGACGGCTGGGAAGGAATCGCGATGAGCGACGTCGACGGCAGCGACGGCGAGCGCCCGGTCGCAACGTCGGAACACACCGAGACCGACGCCGAGCTGACCGCGCGCTTCGAACGCGACGCGATCCCGTTGCTCGACCAGCTCTACGGCGGCGCGCTGCGCATGACGCGCAACCCCGCCGATGCCGAGGATCTGCTGCAGGAGACGATGGTCAAGGCGTACGCCGGGTTCCGGTCCTTCAAAGCGGGCACGAACCTCAAGGCGTGGCTGTACCGCATCTTGACCAACACGTACATCAACAGCTACCGCAAGCGTCAACGTCAGCCCGCGGAGTACCCCACCGACGAGATCACCGACTGGCAGCTGGCGGCCAACGCCGAACACTCGTCGACCGGCCTTCGCTCAGCCGAGGTGGAGGCCCTGGAAACGCTGCCCGACAGCGAGATCAAAGACGCTTTACAACAGCTCCCGGAGGAATTCCGGATGGCCGTCTACTACGCCGATGTTGAAGGCTTCCCCTATAAGGAGATCGCCGAAATCATGGACACTCCGATCGGGACCGTCATGTCGCGGCTGCACCGCGGGCGGCGCCAACTCCGCGATTTGCTGACCGACGTGGCCAGGGAACGCGGCTTCGTGCGTGGACAAGCCGCGGAGGAAGTGTCATCGTGAGTGCTGATGAGCGCGAGCCTAGAGAAGACACGCGAGAAGACATGAGCCACAGCGGTCCCTTCGATCCGGAGCACGACGACGTCGACTGCGCGGCCTTGATGGCCGAGGTGTGGACGTTGCTGGACGGCGAATGCACGCCGGAAACGCGTGACAAGCTGCGCCACCACCTGGAGGCCTGCCCCGGGTGCCTGCGCCAGTACGGCGTCGAGGAGAAGATCAAGCGCCTGATCGCCGCCAAATGCGGCGGCGACAAGGCACCCGAGGCTCTACGTCAACGGCTGATGCTCGAGATCAGCCGCACCACGATCATCAAATACTGACCCGCGGCCCGACTACTTCTTGGTCCCGGCTATGTTCTTGGCGCCGGCGTTGGGCCGCTTGCCATGGTTGGCCCTGCTGTGCTTACGGTCGCGCTTCTTCCGGCCGCGCTTGGCCATCTGATCCTCCTGCTGGTGCTGTCCGCTCTTCGCGCAAGCGCTCATCGCGCTGGTCGCTCCCATCCTCTCATGGCGGTTTGTGGTTCGATAAGGGCAAAGCCGGCGTGCACAGAACGGGGAAGTGATGGCCGAGGACGTTCGCGCGGAAATCGTGGCCAGTGTTTTGGAGGTCGTGGTCAACGAGGGCGATCAGGTCGGTGAGGGCGACACCCTGGTGCTGCTGGAGTCCATGAAGATGGAGATCCCCGTGCACGCCGAGAAGGCCGGCACCGTGACCCAGATGAAAGTCGCGGTGGGGGACGTAATCAAAGCCGGCGACCTCATCGCGGTCATCGACTGACAGACCCACCGGCAAGGCCATGTCGACCCTCGGTGAACTGCTCTCCGAGCACACCGTTTTACCAGGCGAAGCGGTTGATCATCTGCACGCGGTGGTCGGCGAGTGGCAGTTGCTGGCCGACCTGTCCTTCGCCGATTACCTCATGTGGGTGCAACGCGACGACGGCGCGCTGGTCTGTGTGGCCCAGTGCCGGCCCAACACGTCACCGACGGTGCTGCTGACCGACGCGGTGGGCACCGTGGTCCCCGCCGAGCAGTGGCCGCAGGTGACCGCCGCGTTCGAGGCCGGGACGGTCGGCAACGACCGGTCGGGCACCGGCGTGGAAGCCGTCCCGGTCCTCCACGGCGCCGTGGTGGCGGTGCTGACTCATCAGACCGCGACAGCCGCCCGCCACAAGTCCAGCCCGCTGGAGGTCGCCTACCTCGACTGCGCGAACGATCTGCAGCACATGCTTGCCGAGGGCACGTTCCCGAACGTCGGCGATCTGCCGGTGTCGCGGTCGAGCCCGCGGGTCGGCGACGGGTTCATCCGGCTGGATGTGAAGGGCAACGTGGTGTTCGCAAGCCCCAACGCGGTGTCGGCCTACCACCGGATGGGTCTTTCCTCCGAGCTGGAGGGACACCACCTCGTCATCGTGACCCGGCCGTTGATCTCCGACCCGTTCGAGGCGCACGAACTGGCCGAGCACATCCGTGATTCGCTGACCGGCGGCTCCAGCATGCGTCTGGAGGTGGACGCCGGCGGCGCTGCCGTGCTGCTGCGCACGCTGCCGCTTGTGGTGCACGGCGAATCCGTCGGCGCCGCGGTGATGATCCGCGACGTCACTGAGATCAAACGCCGCGACCGCGCGCTGCTGTCCAAAGACGCGACGATCCGCGAGATCCACCACCGGGTGAAGAACAACCTGCAGACCGTCGCCGCGTTGCTGCGGCTGCAGGCCCGCCGGACCGCCAACCCGGAGGGCCGCGAGGCCCTCATCGAGTCGGTCCGGCGGGTGTCGTCGATCGCGCTGGTGCATGATGCGCTGTCGATGTCGGTCGACGAAGAGGTCAATCTCGATGAGGTCGTGGACCGGATCCTCCCGATCATGAACGACCTGGCCGGTGTGGACTCGCGTGTCCGGGTGCAGCGGGTGGGCACGCTGGGCGTGTGGGACGCCGACCGCGCGACCGCGCTGATCATGGTCGTCACCGAGCTGGTCCAGAACGCGATCGAGCACGCCTACGACAGGTCGGGTGTCCACGGCAACGTGACGATTCGCGCCGAGCGCTCGGCGCGCTGGCTGGACGTCGTCGTCCACGACGACGGCCGCGGGTTCCCCACCGGTTTCAGCCTGGAGAAATCCGACAGGCTGGGACTGCAGATCGTGCGAACCCTGGTAGCCACGGAGCTGGACGGCTCGCTGGGCATGCACGACCCTCCCGGGGGAGGAGCCGATGTGGTGTTGCGGGTCCCGATCGGGCGCCGCCCGCGCACCGCGGCCGGCACATAGCGCGCTAACGCAGGGCGCCAGATATGCGCCCGAACGTTATCGGTTTGTCCGTCAGACCGAGCTGCGCGCCCGTGTCCGCGCGGTGCGCCGCTTGAGCGCGCGGCGCTCGTCTTCGCCCATGCCGCCCCATACGCCGGCGTCCTGACCGGAATCCAACGCCCATGTCAAGCACTCGGTGGTCACGGGGCAGCGGTTGCACACCAGCTTCGCCTCCGCGATCTGGGCGAGCGCAGGCCCGCTGTTACCCACCGGGAAGAACAGCTCGGGATCCTCATCACGACAAACCGCCTTGTGGCGCCAATCCATGTAAATACTCCTTGCTGCGTGCGCACGCGGACGCACGAGTGTGTCTTCGGCTGTTAATGCGTGCACGCGAAATGTTTCGGCACTGTTGCAACCGATCGTTTCACAGGCTCAACAGATGTCAATAGGGCTCGTTCACTCGTGGGCAATGTCACTGCGGGAAACAGTTCGAAAATTCTCAACTCGACTCTACTAATATTAACCTCTTTATACCCGAAAATCAGCCGGGTAGGGGGAGCATCATCGCAGGTCAGCGTGGTTCGGCGGGTGGTGCGACTACACTTAGCGCCTCCGGCACGGCGGTGAAGGTCATGGCTCGTCGCGGACCCAGGTACTCTCCGTCGATCTGACAGGCCGCGGGTGTGGTGGATGTCACACGAAGCCATGGCAGGTCGTCATCGCGGACCAGGTGCTTGGCCCTCATGCGTGGCCGCCTGGAGAACATCTGCCGGACCAATCGCAGATTGGCGAACACGTGCATTCCGGTGGTTGCGAACACGCCGATGCCGGTGTCATAGGTGGTGGTGGGGTTGGTCCACACCGGCCGGTTGTTGACGTATGACCACGGGCTGGAGTTGGAAACGAACACGAAGTGGACACCGCCGATCGGGTCCCGCCCCGGCAGGTGCAGCGACATCGTCGGCTCCCGCCGTGAGCTGCGCAGCACGAGCGGAACGGCGGTGCGGATGTAGCGCGCGGCCGTGACCTTGCGTCCCTTCTCGCGCTGCGCATCGACAGCTGCCACCACTTCGCCGTCGACTCCCAGCCCTGCGGTGAACACCGCCCACCGTTCGCCGCAGTCCATCAGCCCGATCCGCCGCCAGCCGCCCTCGCCGTGGGTGCCGAGCAGATCAACGAGTTGGTTGGTGGCCTCGACCGGATCCGGACTGATGCCGAGCGAACGTGCGAAGACGTTGGCCGAGCCCCCGGGCACCACGGCGACGGCCGGCGAGTGTGCCGGCCTTGTGCCACCGGGTGGCCCGAGCACGCCGTTGACCACCTCGTTCACGGTGCCGTCGCCGCCGTGCACGATCACCACGTCCACCGCGGCCAGGGCGGCGGCACGGGCGATCTCGGTCGCATGGTTGCGGTGGTTGGTGTGTTCGACGATCAGTCGGACCCGGCTTTCGAGCGCGTGGGCCAGCAGGTCGCGGCCCGCCGGTGTGGTCGACGTCGCGTTCGGGTTGACGATCAATACCGCGCGCACGAGCCATCAGCCTAAGCCGTTGCATACGCTGAGGCCTGTGCCCGGTGCTGTCCCTCCCGTCGTGCGCGGCAGCGGCGTCGTGGTGCTGCTGCAGGGGCTCGCGGCCCTGATATTTGCGGTCGCGCTGGTGATCGGCGGGATCCGCGGGGCCGACGCGAAGATTGCCTACGGCACGGCGGGCTGGTTCGTGCTCGCGGGCGCCGCCGTCTCGGCGGCCGGTTGGGCGCTTTGGCGGGGGCGCAGGTGGGGCCGGGGCGTCGCGGTGTTTGTGCAGCTACTGCTGCTGGGGGTGGCGTGGTACATGCTGTCCGGCTCGCACCGTCCGGAGTTCGGCGTGCCGGTCGGCGTCCTCGCACTGCTGACGCTTGCCCTGCTGTTCAGTGGCCCTGCCTTGAGATGGGCTGCGTCTCAACCGGATTCAGCGAGCTCAGCCAACGACGGGCCGGACACGCGGTAGCTGATCCATTCCCTCAACGGCGTGGCGCCGATCTCGTCGTAAAGGGCGATCGCGTCGACGTTCCAGTCCAGCACCGCCCATGTCAGTCGGCTGTATCCGTTGGCGACGCATACCGACGCCAGCTCGCGCATCAGAGCCCGGGCCAGCCCACGACGGCGAAACGTGGGCCGCACGAACAGATCCTCCAGGTAGATGCCCGCTTGCCCGTCCCAGGTCGAGAAACTGAGGTACCACACAGCACCCGCTGCGATCCGCCCGCCCACCTCGGCGATGTGGGCGTGCGCGGTCGGGTCCGGCCCAAAAAGCGCCGTGCGCATCTGGGTCTCCGTCACGGTGCACTGCTCGGCGGCGCGCTCGAACGTCGCCAGTTCATAGATCATCGCCGTGATCTCGGCCTCGTCGCCTGGTCGGGCCCGTCGAATGACCGCCGTCATGACGCCGCTCCCAGGGCGGCCAGAATGGTCCTGAATTTCGTTGTGGTCTCGTCGATCTCGTCGCCCACATCGGAATCGGCGACGATCCCGCCACCGGAATAGGCGTATGCGTCGCGCCGGTCCGCCGACAGCACGGCGCAGCGGATCGACACCACCCAGCGCCCGTCGCCGCTTGTGTCGCACCATCCGGCGGCGCCCGCGTAGAACCCGCGGTCGCCCTCCAACTCGGCGATCATCGCGGTTGCGGTGTCGGTGGGCACCCCGCCGACGGCCGCCGTTGGGTGCAGCGCCAGCGCCAGGTCCAAAGCGGTCGTGGATGGTTCGCGCAGCCTCGCGTTGATTGGGGTGCTCAGGTGCCACAGCGCTGCGGTGCTGGCCAGTTGTGGGGTCGGGGCGATCTGCAGGTCGACGCACAGCGGGTCCAGCGCCTTGCACATCTGGTCGACCACGAGCGAATGCTCGACGCGGTTCTTGGCGGACGCGGCAAGCGCGCCGCGGTTGGCCTGGTCGGTGTGCGGGTCGGGCGAGCGCGGTGCCGACCCGGCGAACGGCTGGCAGGTCACCGTGTCGCCGCGGCGGGCCACCAGGAGTTCCGGGCTCGCGCCTATTAGTGTCTGCCGGCCATAGTCCGGGCCGGCCGGCGTCAAGTCGGCCAGATAGCAGTACGCGTGCGGGTCGGCTGCGGCCAGCCGGCTCAGCACGGTCGGCACGTCGATCGGTGCGTCCGACGACACTGCCAACGCCCGGGCCAGCACCACCTTGTGCAGCGCGTTGTCCGGGTCGCGCAGCACGGTCAGGGCGCGGCGGATCCGGTCACCGTGAGCCTCGGCGGATGGCACGGCGGCCGCGATCCGCATCTTCGGCAACGGCGTGACCGGCCAGGACGGCCGCTCGCCGCTGAACCGATGCGACTGCGGAGCCATCAATGCCGCGGGCTTGCCGACGTCAAAAGGCAAGGCACCCACGAGAATTGGCACAGCGCCCGACCGCAGCGCGGCCTGCCCGGCCGCGATGTCGGGATAGGGTGCGCGCACGCCTTGTGCCACCACGGTTCCGCCGGGCCCGCTGAGCACGAACGACGGGGTGGCGGTCATCGGGCAAGCGGATGGGGAGAGCCGGTGATGCCGAGCCCGACGGTCTGGCGGACGTGGTGCTCGAAACCGCCCACCGCCACCGACGACGTCACCATTGCGAATCGGATCCCCTCAGTCAGCGGCTGCTCGACCCAACGCGTCAAGACCGCGCGGGAGAAGTGACCGTGCCCGACGAACAGCACATCGCGCGTCTGCATGTGCTCCAACGCCATCGCGACGGCGCGGTCGGCGCGTTCACTGACCTGCGCCACGGTCTCACCGCCCGGGCAGCCGTGGGTCCACACCAGCCAGTCGGGCACCGTCTTGTGGATTTCCTCGGTGGTGAGGCCCTCGTAGTCTCCGTAATCCCATTCGCTGATGAGCGGGTTCACCTCGTCGACGGCCAGGCCGGCCAGCTCCGCGGTGACCAGCGCGCGCTTGCGCGGGCTGCTGACGACGTACGGGTTGTCCAACCGCAGGTGCGTGATCGTCTCGCCGGCGGCCTTGGCCTGCTCGCGACCGTCCTCGGTGAGGTCGAGTTCGGTGCGGCTGGTGTGCTGTCCGGAACGCGACCACTCGGTTTCGCCGTGCCGAAGCAGCAGCAGTCTGTGCTGAAAAATCGCCACGCCGCTCGATTCTGCCGCACGACCGTCGCACGGGCGCGTATGCGTGCTTGGATAGCTTCGTGACCCGAGTATTGGCGGTGGCCAACCAGAAGGGCGGGGTCGCCAAGACCACGACGGTCGCGTCGTTGGGGGCGGCGATGCAGGAGAAGGGTCGACGGGTTCTACTGGTCGATCTCGACCCGCAAGGGTGTTTGACGTTCTCCCTCGGCCATGACCCCGACAAGTTGCCGGTGTCGGTGCACGAGGTGCTGCTCGGCGAGGTGGAGCCCTCGGCAGCGTTGGTCGACACCAGCGAGGGCATGACGCTGCTGCCGGCCAACATCGACCTGGCGGGCGTGGAGGCGATGCTTTTGATGCGCGCCGGCCGCGAGTACGCGCTGAAGCGGGCGCTGGCCAAGATCATCGGAGCCGCGGATTCGGCGACACGCAAGCGCGACGAGTTCGACGTCGTGATCATCGACTGCCCGCCGTCGTTGGGTGTGCTGACGCTCAACGGGTTGACCGCGGCCGACGAGGTGATCGTTCCGCTGCAGTGTGAGACCCTCGCGCACCGCGGTGTCGGGCAGTTTCTGCGGACGGTGACCGACGTGCAGCAGATCACCAACTCCGACCTGAAGTTGTTGGGCGCGCTGCCGACGTTGTACGACTCGCGCACCACGCACACCCGCGACGTGCTGCTCGATGTTTCCGATCGCTATGACCTGCCGGTGCTGGCGCCGCCGATACCGCGCACCGTGCGTTTCGCCGAGGCCAGCGCCTCGGGCACGTCGGTGCTGGCCGGAAAGAAGAACAAGGGAGCAGCGGCGTATCGGGATCTGGCGAACGCGTTGCTCAAGCATTGGAAGACCGGCAAGCCGCTCGCCAGCTTCGCGCCGGAGATCTGACCTACGGCGCGGCCCCGAGCGCCACGATCGTGTCGCCGCGCTGTTCGATGATGGTGGTGCCGACGACGTTGGGCACGATCGGCCCGGTGACATTGCCGCGGTCCACCGGGATGACGCGTTCCAGGTTGCCGTCCTCGGGTGTGTACACGGCGATCCCGCCGGTGACGGGGATGATCAAGCGGTCGGCAATCATGGCGCCGGGGCCCAGCGGTACGGCGCTGCCCGGCGCGATCGTGTACCGGAACGACAGGGTGCTGCCGTCGAGCACGGCCACGCTGTCGCCGGTCCAGACGGTGATGAGGTCGCCCGGGTGCGTCACCGTGATGTTGGGTCCCGGCTTGGTCGTCAGCAAGGAGCTCGACAGCTCCTGGCCCGACTCGTCGTAGACCGCGACCCGCGGCTGCGGTATCGGCAGATACACCGCGGTGCGCAGGTCGGATAGCGCAAGCACCTTGGCGCCGGAATCGGCCGTCAGGCCCGGCTCCTGGGCGAATTTCACCTCGGGCTCGACGTCTTCCTTGGCCACCTTGAGCAGCGTCAGCCGCACACCCGGAAAGCTCGCGCACGTCTCCAGCACCGCGGCGCCCGACGAGCTGGCCGCCGACGACAGGAACTGGCACGGCGGACGCGGCGGCACCGGCGGGTTGATCGGTGCGTCGGTGTCGCCGTACGCCAACGTGCGCACCATGTCGGAGCGCCACATCTCGATGCGGGTCCGGCCCGCTGAAAGCACCGTGGTGCCGTCGGTGGACAGCGTGACCTGTTTGTCCGCGTACGACGAGCGGGTGGGTCCCCGGGTTCCGGTGCGCGCCTCGACGGTGCTCACCTGGCCGCAGCCGCGGCTGTCGGGATAGACGCCGACCGCAAGGTCGTACACCCACGTCACACCGCAGAGGTCACGGTCCCGCATGAAGCTCCAGCGTTGTTGGCCGGTCACCGGATCGCGGCCGACCATTTCGCGCCCGTCGGCGGTGATCACGGTGCTGGTGGTGATCACCGGCGCGGCGGTGCGCGGGCTCCGCGCAGTCCACAGCTGCCGCAGGTCGGCGGGCACGCTGCGCGCGGAACTGATGGTTGGCGCGGGCGTGGCGGCCGGCCGGATCACCGTCGTGCGCACGCCACTGTTCCACCAGATCAGCGTCGTCGCCGCCGCGATGAGGACAGCGATGGACGTGGCAGCCAGTATGTCGCCCTTGGTGCGGCGCTCGGGCTTGACCAACGTCGTGGCTAGCCGGCGGTCGTCGCGGACTGGCGCGGCCGGCGCCGCCGACGACGCCGGCCGGAGTGCGCAGCGGAGTCGGCGGTTTCCTGTTCGGCGGGGGTGCTCTCGGGCTGGGCTTCCACGTGGCCCGTCACCGCTTCGCCGCCGCGGGTGCGCCGACGCGACCTGGTGGTGGCGGAAGACGACGATGAGCCGCTTGCGCGAAGAGCAGAAGATGACGATGAGCCGCTTGCGCGAAGAGCAGAAGATGACGATGAGCCGCTTGCGCGAAGAGCAGAAGATGACGATGAGCCGCTTGCGCGAACAGCCGATGATTTGGCCGGTTCACGGCGCGTGGTCGGTTTCGCCGGCCCCACCCGGCCGCTTGCATCGGCGGGGATGTCGAGCTCGGTGAACAGATGCGGCGAACTGGAATATGTCTCCGCGGGGTCGGGGCAGTCGAGGCCCAGCGCGACGTCGATCGCCGACCAGCGGGGCAAATCGTCCCAGTCGACGAGCGTCACGGCCACACCCGCGCGTCCCGCGCGGCCCGTGCGCCCGATGCGGTGCACGTAGACCTTCCCGTCCTCCGGACACTGGTAGTTGATGACGTGGCTGACGTCCTCGATGTCGATGCCGCGCGCGGCCACGTCGGTGGCGACCAGCACGTCGATCTTGCCGGTGCGGAACGCCTTGAGCGCCTTCTCGCGGGCCCCCTGACCGAGGTCGCCGTGAATCGCGCCCACGTTGAAGCCGCGCTCGGCGAGCTCGTCTGCCACCTTCTGCGCGGTGCGCTTGGTCCGGGTGAAGATCATCGTCGCGCCCCGTCCACGGGCCTGCAGCACCCGGGAGATCAGCTCGACCTTGTCCATTGCGTGGGCGCGGTACGCGAACTGCTCCGTGGTGGCGTGCACCGCCGAGGAGTGCGGCGCCTCGGCCCGGATGTGGGTGGGCCTGTTCATGAACGTGCGGGCCAGCGTGATGATCGGGTCGGGCATCGTCGCCGAGAACAGCATCGCCTGCCGGTGGGCGGGGGTCTGGGCAAGGATGCGTTCGATGTCGGGCAAAAAACCCAAATCCAGCATCTCGTCGGCCTCGTCGAGCACCAGCACGGACAGCCCGCCGAGGTGCAGGTGATTCTGCTGGGCCAGGTCCAACAGCCGGCCGGGTGTGCCCACCACCACGTCGGCGCCCGCCTGCAGCGCCTCGATCTGCGGCTCGTAAGGCCGGCCGCCATAGATCGACACGACGCTCAGGCGGCGGTCACCGGCGCTCAGGTACTTGGCGGCCCCGGCCAGGTCGCCCGACACCTGCAGGCACAGTTCGCGGGTCGGCACGACCACCAGCGCGCGGGGGACGCCCGTCAGGGGGCGGTCGGGGTCGCCGGCGATGCGGTGCAGCAGGGCTACCCCGAACGCGAGCGTCTTGCCCATGCCGGTGCGGGCCTGCCCGATCAGGTCGTCGCCGGCCAGGGCCAGCGGCAGTGTCAACTCCTGGATGGCGAAGGGATGTTCAATGCCGGTCTCGGTCAGTGCGCGGACGATTTCGTCTCGGACGCCGAGTCTGGCAAATGTTGGGTTGAGGGCGGTCATGTGGCCTTTCGTGTCTCCGGTGGTCTCGCTCGTCTGTCGCCTACGCGCGCACGAGTCCGGACAAACACGTCGTGGCCGGCATCACATCGACGCCGATTCGCGGCCGTCATGGCAGCCCTGCGCTCCTTCAGAACGGGGCCAACTGCGTGCACGCACATATACACAAGTGGCTGCTTGTGCCGCCACCTACGACCATCATACCGGTTAGACATCCCAGGGCCGTAAGTCGTCAAGCCGCGGCTGGGGTGCGGTGGGCCCAGGCGGTGTGTTCGTTGTAGGGCGTGTGATGGCGGACGCAACCATGCAGGATGCCGACGAGGCGGTTGCCCACGGCGCGGAGGGCTTGGTGGTGGCTTTCTTTGGCGTCGCGGTGCTGGTCGTAGAGGGCTCGGGCGCCGGGGCTGCTCGATAGGGCGCAGAAGGCCCACTGGTCGATGGCGTCATAGAGGCGGCGGTTGCGCACGTGTCGGGCCAGCACGGCGCGTTTCTTACCGGAGGCGATGGTCAGGGGTGAGGTTCCGGCGTAGTTTTTGCGAGACTTGGTGTCGGTGTATCTGTTCGGGTCGTCCCCGAACTCACCGAGCACCCGGGCGCCGAGCACCACACCAAGTCCTGGCAGGGAGAGGTAGATGTCGGCGTCCGGGTGTGTCTCAAAATGGGCGGCCAGGCTGGTCTCGAGCTCGCCGATCTGACGATTCAGCTCGCCGATGATGCCCACGGTCGCGCGGGTGGTGGCCGCGAACGCGGCGCTGATCGCTGGAGCGGCGGTGAGCTGTTCGGTGCGCAGCGCGGCCTGGATTTCGCGGGCGCGCGCGGCGATGTTGCGTTTTCGCCCACCGCGTTTGAGCGCGGACTGGAGGGCCGCCAGGGGCAGGTGGGCGCCCTGCTCGGGGGTGGGGGCGCGATCGAGCACCCCCAGGGCGTCGCCGTGGTCGAGGTCCTCGAAGGCCACCAGGGCGGCCGGGTAGTACTCGCGCAGGGCGCTGCGCAGGGCGTTGGTGTGCCGCGTGCGGGTCCAGATCAGGCTCTGATGCGTCCGCGCAAGGACTTTGATCGCCTCGGCGTCGGGGCTGTCACCGGCGATCCGGCGATGATTGTGGCGGTCGGTGCGCACCAGATCGGCCAGCAGTTTGGCGTCGCTGGCATCGGATTTGGCCCCCGAGACGTGGTGGCGGTCGCGGTAGCGGGCCACCGCCAGCGGGTTGACCGCAAACACCTCATAGCCGGCCCCGGTCAGCGCCCCCACCCATAGGCCGCGGTCGGTTTCGATGCCGATCACCACCTGGTCGGGTTCCTCGGCGTGCTCGCCGATCAGCTCATGCAGCTGCCGGATGCCGCTCAATCCCTCGGGCAGGCGCCGCGACCCCAGCCGCCGCCCGGACTCGTCCATCAGGTACACATCGTGATGCGCTTCGGCCCAGTCATCACCCACGAAAATCATCGATCACTGCCTTCCTCGGTTCGGCTGTACGTTCAACCTGTTTGAGCCCGAGGACACCCGGCGGCTACCTAATGGATCAGTGCTCGAACCGGCACGACATCCCATCAGCGCTATGGGCGACCTCACCGACCGGCCGGGGCACGATCTAACCGTAGGAGTCGGAACTCACTCCGGGCGGCGGAAGTGCTCACCGGTCGGCGGCTCGGTTGATCAGCCTCCCCTGACGAGAGGCAATTACCCGTCAACGGCGCGCTGATCCATACCCATTAGGCTGTGGGCCATGAGTTCCACGCAGCCCAGCGCTGCCGCCGAACCGCTCACCGACCCGTCAACCTCTCATGTCGGGCCCGACCATCCGGGCGTCGACAAGCTGTTCGCGCTGCTGGCCTACGGCGAGGTGGCGGCGTTCTACCGGCTTACCGACGAGGCGCGCATGGCGCCGAACCTGCGCGGCCGGATCGCGATGGCCAGCATGGCCGCTGCCGAGATGCAGCACTACGAGATGCTGCGGGATGTGTTGTCCGCCAGGGGAATCGACGTCGAGAAGGCGATGACGGGATACGTCTCGGCCCTGGAGAACTATCACCGGCTCACCACGCCGAGCACATGGCTGGAGGCGTTGGTGAAGACCTACATCGGCGATGCCCTGGCCGCCGACTTCTACCGGGAGATCGCCGACGTGATGCCCGACGACGTCGCCGACGTGGTGCGCGGGGTGCTCGCGGAGACGGGGCATTCGCAGTTCGTGGTCGCCGAGGTGCGGGCCGCGGTGGCGTCCAGCGGTAAACAGCGCAACCGCCTCACGCTGTGGGCGCGCCGGCTGCTCGGTGAGGCCATCACGCAGGCGCAATATGTGCTGGCCGAGCACGACGAACTGACCGATCTGGTGGTGTCGGGCGCCGGCGGGCTCGGCAAAATCACCGATTTCTTCGACCGGCTGCAGCGCACGCACGCCGAACGCATGGCCCAACTCGGCCTGGCTTAACGGCCTCAGCGATTGCATGTGGCCGCGATGGTGTTGAAGTCCTCCGACGCGATGGTCTGACCATCGGCATCGGTGATCGAGCAGTTGAGGTGGCTTGCCAGGCTCACCGCGGTCACCGACTTCAGCAGCATCGCGCCGGCGGAGATGACAGTTTTCGTCCACGGCAGCGGAACGTTGAAGTCGGTCCGCGGCGCGCCTGTCCCGTCGATGAAGGTCACGGTCACAAAATCGCCGGGCCGGCGCGTGCCCGAGACGGTGTAGGTGAAGGTCCCCGCCACGGTCTCCGACGTCGTGGGTGGAGCCTCGGTGGACGCGGTCGCTGACGGTGTGAGCGTGGTCACCGTTTCCGGCGACAACGACGGCGACGGCGACGGCGACGGTAACGGTGACGTGGTCGTCGCGACCGGCGGCGGTGGCCCCGAAACGGGTGGTGTGACGATCGGCGCTGACCTCGACGGCACGACGCGCCCGGTCGTGGATGTGTCGTCGCCACTTCGCACGATGATGATGGTGCCGATCACCGCGAGAATCAGCACGACGGCCGCCCCCGCGGCGACCCATCGCCAGCCGGTGGACTCCTCGTAGTAGACGACTTGGTCATCGCCTGGGTCGCCGTAGCGCTCGTCGGGGTCCAGCTGGGCGGTCGCTGTGTACGGGTCACCCGCACGCGACGTGTTGCCGGAATTCTGCCAGGTCATCGGTGCTCTTTGCTCTTCGCCCGAGCGGCTCATCGCCCCCACCCGCCTCGTTCATGGACCGCGCCGATAGTAGGTGCGCCGCCCCCGAATTCCCGGGGGAAGACCGGGCGTGTCAGGTCACAGCTTGATGCCGTCTTCGCGCACCGCGAACGCCCCCGACCGCCCGCGAACCCGCCGGCCGCCCGCGCGTCCACTAGCCTTCTGTCGGGGGCACGACGTCACGGAAATGTAGGAGAAAGGGACACCGAGCGTGGAGGTCAAGATCGGCATCTCGGAGAGCCCGCGCGAGCTGGTGCTCAATAGCTCACAGACACCCGAGGAGGTTCTGGAGCTGGTCCGCGCCGCGCTCGGCAAGGGGTCACCGCTCCTTGAGCTGGTCGACGAGCGGGGCCGCCAGGTTCTGGTGCAGACCTCGAAGGTCGCCTATGTGGAGATCGGTGTGGCCGACGTGCGCCGGGTCGGTTTTGGGGGATAGCGCTTGCGCGAAGACCCAAAAGCAGGGATGAGCGCTTGCGCGAAGACCCAAAAGCAGGGATGAGCGCTTGCGCGAAGACCCAAAAGCAGGGATGAGCGCTTGCGCGAAGACCCAAAAGCAG
>Ga0153922_1000077_pt1 | contig 37666 bp, 36 predicted proteins | sample TSNJ006MetaG_FD_104723 | JGI IMG/M metagenome (GOLD analysis project Ga0153922, IMG submission 104723) | Attine ant fungus gardens microbial communities from New Jersey, USA - TSNJ006 MetaG | ecosystem: Host-associated > Fungi > Mycelium > Unclassified | place: USA: New Jersey, Brendon T. Byrne... | reverse complement strand
GTTAAACTAATCAGCAGATAACCCTTCGGTGATTTTTCTCCTTTGTGTTTTAGTCGACTTAAAGGATACCATAAAATTGCTTGTAAGGGTTACTTTTTTATTAAAAACTTTTGACTCTCCAGACATTTTTATTTTGCGTTTTATTCACGGCTTCTCCGGCAATACTAAATAGTTAACTTTTTTATTAAAAAAGTTAACTATTTTTCGAATCCCCTTTATGCGGTAATATAATTTCAACCTGAGTCCCTTGATTTAACTCACTGTTAATTTTAAGACCATAAATCTGTCCATGATTCAGCTTAATTCTTTGATTAACGTTCGCCAACCCAAAGCCGGCTTCATCATTCGTATCTTCTTTTTCCTCAATACCGATTCTAAGCCTTTCAAGTTCTTCTCTTGTCATACCTCTTCCATTATCTTCAACCTTTAAGATGACAAACTCTTCGTTATACTCGCTGGTCACCTTTATTTTCCCCTTGCCCCGCTTATTCTTTATTCCATGATACAGAGCATTTTCCACAATGGGCTGCAGCGTCAGCTTGAGTATTTTATAGTCTTTTAGTTCCCTTTGGATATCAATTTCAAAGTCCATAATGTCACTATATCGAAACTGCTGAATCTGGAGATAGCTGCGTATATGTGCCTCTTCTTCTTTTAAAGATACAAAATCAAGGCCTTTGCTCAATGAACTTCTAAAGAAATTTGATAAATTATTGACCATCTCCACAACATGCTTATTATCTTCTGCTTCTGCCAGCCAGACGATGGTATCCAGGGTATTATAAAGAAAATGAGGATTAATCTGAGCCTGCAGCAGTTTCAATTCTGTATCTCTTAATTTCAGCTGTTCTTCCTTAATATCTTCAACCAATTTACCAATCTGGACAATCATATCATTCATACTATTACTCAATATCTGTATTTCATTCGTATGTGTTTGTAAAGCTCTGGCATCAAAATCCCCTTTAGCAACCATGTGCGTGGTTTCACATAATTGTTGTACCGGTCTTGTTATGCTATTAGAAATTAATCTTGATAACAACCATGCCGCCATAATAATGAATATGAGCAAGATAACAGCATTATTTAGATAGGATTGGACATTTTCATCCACTTCTGTACGGACTCGTTCCATATTCTGGATTTCATAGTAAGTATACTGACGTAAATGCTCATCAATCAGAGAAGTCATTCCCTGAATAGAGTCATCCCATATGCTTATATTTTCATCATAAAAGCCCCCTGCCTCAATATTATCCATAACCTTATCAATATGTTTTTCTAATATTTCAATACCTTTAGAAACCGGGGCTATTCTTGAACGATTTTCTGCTGTTGTTGTATTCTCTCTCAACGTCTCCACATTAAGTTTTATTTCGTCTAAATATTCATAAACACCCTCTTTATCCGCAAACCGATTGCCAATGACAATATTGTACATCATTGTATTAATCTTTTCTTCAAAATTATTCATATCGTTTGCCAGCTTTATATTCGCTAAAATGCTATTATAGCTGTCACTGGTCGCTTTAACCTTATATATCGAGAAAATATTTAAGATTAACATTGGTAAAATAATTGCAATACATAAAAGCATCAAGCGCAGGCCCATGCTCATATTCTGGCTGATATTTCTCATGAACTGCTTTATTCTTTGCCGTTTCATCAGCATTCCTCCTGCTGCTTTTCTTCACCAGTCAAGGCAGCGGTTCGATAATCCTTCGGGGTGCGATTCTGGGTCTTCTTAAACATAAAGCTAAAATAATGAGGATCTTTATAGCCAACTTCATATCCTATTTCAGAAGCCCTCCTATTCGTACATCTTAACAGCTCCTTGGCCTTTGTCATGCGAACCTGAGTTAGATACTCACTAAATGTCTTTCCTTCTTCCTTGCTGAAAATCGTACTGAAATGGCTTGGACTGACATTTACTATACATGCCGCCTCCTTTAATGAAATATCTTCCTTCGCATAATTTTCCCGAATATAAGCTTTAGCTACTTCAATGAGCTTCCTGTATTTCTTTGTAGAGACACTGTCCCGAAGCTCCACGGCCTGTACCAATAAGCCTTTTAAGTAATCAATTGTTTCGGGAACAGAGCCTATGACAGCATTCATTTTCCCCTGGTCCTGGCTGATATCCTCGATGTTTTCCTGATTATATCCAAACTTTTTTGCAAAACGTAATACCGCAAAGTAGAAATCTATGACCAGATATTGGCGGAACATATAAGAATTAAGTGCCGACTCTCCAATTCCTTTTAAATATTCATCAATAAAAACCGAAACTTCACCTTTATCCCCACTGGCAATAAAATTACCTACTATTCTTTCATCTAGCTGCTTAACATCAATCTCCGATAATATAAGGTCATTAGATTGAAAGATATGTTGGTAAGAGGCTAAATGATCAGCCTGTACCACTTGATCCGGTTTGAGCATATGCCGATAAGCTAAAGCCCTATTTGCCTCATTAAATGACTTTATAAGTTCACTTGTACTTGCTGCCGGAACACCTACGGCGATAAAGTAATTAACACCCCTATTATTTTCAACACCATTTAATATCCTTTCAACGGCTTCTTCCTGAAGGGTCTCAAGCTCATCTATACTATTCCCTTTAATCAAAAGCGCACTGCCTATAATCAGATGATCAAAATATTGATATCTCGGATGATTTGCAAAACGGAGGAACAGTTCCTTCTCCGCATTAAACAGCTCCTCACTATATGCCGCAAATTCCAATTCTGCACAAAACAGCTTTAACAAAATAATATTATAAAAATTGGCCTTAAGCTCCATATTCAGCCGACTGCTTTTGTGGGCAATATATTCCTCATCAAGTACCTTTGTACACAGCTCCATAAAAAAATGCCTTTTGGAATTAGCTGCATTTTCTTCCATTTCAAGCTTATATTGGTTAATACTCTCTTCTTCCGCTCTTTCCCGATATATTATCTCTCCGACCTTATCCAGTGTCTCCATCAACGTTACTGCATCAACCGGTTTAAGCAGATAATCGGTCACTCCGATATTCAATGCTTCCTTTGCATAAGAAAATTCACCATAACCACTTAATATAATGATTTAACCTTAGGCATTTCCTTTTTAATTGCCCGGCTCAACTCCAATCCGTCCATAAAAGGCATTTTTATATCTGTAATGACAATATCTGGCTGAAGCTTTATGATCATCGGATAAGCCAGTTCACCATCACCGGCATCACCGAGGAACTCAAAACCATATGATTCCCAATCAATGCTTTTTTTAATATTTTCTCTGATGATAAGCTCATCTTCAACAAGAAATATTTTAAGCACACGCTTCATCCCCTTATTTCATAATCCTTAGTATTGTATATTCATTCTATGAGAAATCTGATGATTTCTTCATACAGGCTTCCATGGCTTCTATCACGCTGCTTCTAAATCCCTGCTGCTCTAAGACCCTGACCGCTTCAATGGTCGTCCCCCCCGGAGAACATACCATATCCTTCAATTCACCCGGATGTCTGCCTGTCTCAAGTACCATCTTTGCGCTTCCTGCCACCGCTTGCGCGGCAAATGTATAGGCCTGGTTTCTTGCCATGCCGCCGGAAACTGCCGCATCTGCCATGGCTTCAATCAAGATAAAGACATAGGCCGGTGAACTTCCGCTGACGGCAACAACAGCATCCATCACTTTCTCATCAACAATCTGCGTCTTTCCAAACCCATTAAATAAACGGCATACATCAGCCATCTCTTCATCAGAAACAAAATGGTTCCTACATATGCCTGTCATCCCTTCACCAACCAATGCAGGGGTATTGGGCATCGTCCGGATGAGCTTTACATCTTTTCCAAACAGGCTGTTTAACTTCTTGATTGTAATTCCCGGAGCAATGGTTACAATCACTGTTTTTTCTAAAACTTCAGCTGCCACTTCACTGATAACAGCTTCATAATATTGAGGCTTCACAGATAAAATAAGAATCTCACATGACCCGGCAACCTCCTGATTGCTTTTTGTCACATTGATTCCTAAATCCTCCTGAACTTTCATCATGGCCGTTTCACTTATATCTGATGCAATAATCTCCTCCGGTTTTAATAAACCACTCTTTATCATACCACCCATCATGGCCACGGCCATGTTGCCGCAGCCGATAAATCCTAATTTGTATTTCATTGATATTAGCCGCCTTTCTATTTTGATGTTTTCCGTATATTTGTCTCCAACAACCGATTGTATCCCAACCATGCCAGACTGTCTTCGGTTCCGCCGATTATTTCCGTAATCGTCTCCATCTTGGCATCGGTATTATCTGCTAGATTTAAAGCCATGGCTTCCACAAGTGCCGGTTTTTTCGGCGAGCCATACTCAAGTTCTCCGTGATGGGAGATTATACAATGCTTTAATTCTGTTTCCAAAACTTTCGGGAAACCAACAATTGCTTTAATCTTATCGTGCAGCATCTCTATGCCAATGACAATATGCCCAATCAATTGACCTTCATCGGTATAATCATTTTCCGGAAACAAGGATAATTCCTTTATCTTTCCTATATCATGGCATAAAGCAGCAGTGATGAGCAAGTCCTTGTTGATGATTGGATATCTGATGGTATAAAACTCACATAGCTTTGCAACGCTTAAGGTATGCTCTAGCAATCCTCCCACAAATCCGTGATGCACACTCTTGGCTGCGGAATGCCCCTTAAAACGCTTAATAAAGTCTTTGTCTTCCACAAAAAAACTTTCTGCCAATGCTTTTAAATAAGGATTCTGGATATGACGGACAAAATTTAATAATTCCTGATACATTGAATCAATGCCAAATCTGCTGACAGGCATATAATCAGCTTCATCATATTCCATCTCCTGAACTTTACGGATACGTCTTGCATTCAATTGAAGCGATCCCTGAAAGCTGGTTACCTGACCGTCAACTTTAATAAAATCCATGGTTTCAAAATGTTCTATCCCATTGGACAATTCCCACACTTTTGTGTCAATGGTTCCTGTCTTATCCTGTAAAATCATTGAGTAATAACTTTTACCGGCTTTCGTCTTCAGCATCTGCTTATTTTTACATAAATATATATCAGATATATTTTCGCCTTCTTTAAAATCAACAATATATTTCATTCTTGTCCTTCTCTTTTCTAATTAGCTTATAATTCATCCCATTATACAGCAAGTCATAGAAATTTGCCATAGATTTTTATGGGAGAATAGAGTATAATACACAGCAGGTGAATATAATGAATGAAAAATCTTTAAAAACATTAGAATACAATAAAATAATAGAGCAATTGGCCGAACACGCATCATCTCCCATGGGAAAAGAGCTTTGTCGTCAGCTTTCACCCTCTATAAGCCTTCCCGACGTTCGTAAGGCACAGGAAGAAACCACAGACGCCCTTACCCGTGTTTTTGCCAAAGGAACGCTTTCTTTTTCCGGAATCAGGGATATCCGTGGTTCTCTTTTAAGGCTTAAGGTCGGCTCTACAATAGGTATTGCCGAATTATTGCAAATCTCTGCCCTTTTAGATGTTGCCTTAAGGGTTAAGCAATATGCCAGAAAGGACAACGAAGAAGACAAGTATGATTCTTTAGATGGTATGTTTTCCGTCGTCGAACCATTAACGCCACTGAACCATGAAATCCGCCGCTGTATTATCTCAGAGGAAGAAATTGCCGATGATGCCAGTCCTGCATTAAAATCCATCAGACGGCATATTAAATTGACCAACGAGCGCATCCATCAGCAATTAAACACCATGGTCAATTCGCAGAATATTGGCTCAAAACTGCAGGATAATATTGTCACCATGCGTAACGGACGTTACTGCCTGCCGGTCAAAGCCGAATATAAAAACCAGGTCCAGGGAATGGTCCATGACCAGTCTTCCTCCGGCTCGACCTTGTTTATTGAACCTATGGCTGTTGTCAAGCTGAATAATGACTTGCGGGAACTTTCCGGCAACGAAAAGGAAGAAATCGAGAAGATACTGTCCGAATTAAGTCATCTGGCCGCTGAACACACAGAAGAATTGCAGCAGAATCTCACAGTATTAACCGAATTGGATTTTATTTTTGCAAAAGCCGGGTTATCCCGTTCTTATCACGGCAGCGAACCTATCTTTAACGAAGATGGTTATATTCATATCAAAAAAGGCCGTCACCCCCTGTTGGATAAACAGAAAGTGGTTCCCATTGATATTGTGATGGGTAAAGATTATAAGCTTCTGATTATTACAGGTCCCAATACCGGCGGTAAAACAGTTTCTCTGAAAACCGTGGGACTCTTTACCTTGATGGGGCAGGCAGGACTTCACATTCCCGCCTTTGATAAGTCAGAACTGGCTATTTTTGAAAATGTATATTCCGATATTGGGGATGAGCAAAGCATTGAGCAAAGCCTGAGTACATTTTCCTCCCATATGACAAACATTGTCAATATTATTCAGGAATCCAATTATAAATCTTTGGTGCTGTTAGATGAGCTTTGTGCCGGCACAGATCCTACCGAGGGCGCCGCACTGGCCATTGCCATACTGAAGAACTTTTTAATTCGCGGAGTAACAGCGATGGCAACGACTCATTACAGCGAGTTGAAAGTATTTGCCCTCTCTACAAAGGGAGCCTGTAATGCCAGCTGTGAATTTGATGTTGCTACCCTAAGTCCGACATACCGGCTGCTAATTGGCATTCCCGGTAAGAGTAACGCCTTTGCCATTTCCGGAAAACTTGGCCTTCCCCAGTTTATCATTGAAGATGCCCGGAAAAATATTGATATTGCCGACCAGAATTTTGAAGATTTGTTATCTGACTTAGAAATCAGTCGTAAAACGATTGAAAAGGAACAAGAGGCTATTGAAGCTTATCAAAAAGAAGTGGCTGCCCTTAAGGAAAAACTGGAAACCAAACAGGAGAATATTTCGAAGCAACGGGAGCGGATTCTTAGAGAAGCCAACGAAGAGGCAAGTACAATCCTTCAGGGGGCTAAAGACTTTGCCGATCAGACGATTCGGGAGATTAATAAACGCTCTGCCGAAGGTATAGATACGAAAGCACTGGAAAAACACCGCAGTTCACTGCGGGAAAAATTAAGCGCCACCCAGAGTGCCGCTTCCCCTAAGGCAGTCCGCCAAAGTAAGGAACTGAAACCATCAGATATTAGACCGGGGGATAGAGTCAAAGTGTTAAGTATGAATATCGACGGCATTATTACAGCTCTGCCTAATTCCAAAGGCGAGGCTGCCGTCCGCATGGGTATCCTGACCTCCCATGTGAAATTGAACGACCTGGAACTAATCGATGAAGACATCATCAAAGCCCCTGTTTTAAACAAATCAGGAGCCGGGAAAATTAAAATGTCAAAAAGTGCTGATATTAGCACGAGTCTTAATATTATTGGCAAAACAGTGGATGAAGCCCTGCCTGATGTTGATAAATATCTCGATGATGCCTATTTGGCACATTTAACACAGGTAACCATTATCCACGGCCGGGGCACCGGGGCATTAAAGAATGCCGTACACCAGCATTTGAGGAAGAATAAATATGTTAAATCCTATCGCCTGGGTACTTTTGGCGAGGGCGAGGCAGGGGTGACCATCGTGGAATTTAAGGAGTAAGACCCTACTCTTTCCAATTCAACCGATGCAATTCCCCTTCAAGCTCCATCTGCCGAAAACCCTGCTGCCTCAGCACCTCATAAAGCACAATAGCTGCCGAATTGGATAAGTTCAGCGAACGAATCGATTCAAGCATCGGAATGCGTATGCAGGTATCTTCATAATCAACTAAAATTTCCTCAGGGATTCCGGCACTCTCTTTACCAAACATCAGATAACAATCCTCCGGATAAGCAACCTCCGAATACACATGCTTGGCTTTTGTTGTCGCCATATAAAGCCTGTCCCTGGCATCGGGATTTTTCGCTAAGAAATCACTGAAGCAATCATAAACAGTCACATCCAAATGCTGCCAATAATCAAGTCCCGCCCGTTTAACCGACTTTTCATTAATTTTAAATCCCAACGGTTCAATCAAATGAAGACGTGCCCCTGCGGCTACGCAGGTACGCCCGATATTTCCTGTGTTAGCCGGCATTTCCGGCTCTAATAATACGATATTAACCACTTCCAACCTCCATGCGGCCGCTTCCGGCGGCCGCCCTACTTTGGATTATTTTTGATATATGCTACAAATCTCGCAATCCTGTCGGCAGCCTCTTTTAATTCTTCAAGCGAATAGGCATAAGAAATCCGCAGGAAGCCTTCACCGCAATCGCCAAATGCCGTTCCCGGCACAACCGCTACCTTTTCATGCTTTAATAATTCGTTGGCAAATTCATCGGAAGTCATATTCAAGCTCTTAATACAGGGGAATGCATAAAATGCTCCAAAAGGCTCAAAGCAATCAAGTCCCATTTTACGGAAAGCATTAACCACAAACTTTCTTCGCTGGTCATAAGATTCCCGCATCTCCTGAACATATTTGTCACCATTTCTAAGTGCCTCTACGGCAGCATACTGACTGGTCGTTGGTGCGGACATAATGGCAAATTGATGAATTTTAATCATCTGCTCTATAAGCGGAGCCGGTCCGCAGGCATATCCCAGCCGCCATCCGGTCATTGCAAAGCCCTTGGAAAAGCCATTAATTAAAATAGTTCTTTCTTCCATTCCGGGGAGTGATGCAATAGATACATGGTCGCTGCCATAGGTCAGCTCACTGTATATTTCATCAGACATCACATAAATATCATGTTCCAGACAAACCCTTGCAATATCCGCCAAATCCTTTTTATCCATCGTCGATCCTGTCGGATTATTGGGAAATGGCAATATCAGTATTTTTGTTTTTGGTGTTATTGCCCCGCGCAGTTCTTCCTTCGTCAGTTTAAATTCATTCTCAGCTTTAAGATTAATAATAACCGGAACGCCATCAGCCATGGTGACACACGGCTCATAAGCCACGAAACTTGGCTGCGGAATCAATACTTCATCCCCAGGGTTTATCATGGCGCGCAGGCCAACATCAATAGCCTCAGATCCCCCTACGGTAACTAGTATTTCATTAACCGGGTCATAGGTGACATTACATTTTCTACTTAAGTAGGCGCTGATTTCTTCTCTTAATTCTTTCAATCCGGAATTGGACGTATAAAATGTTTGCCCTTTTTCTAAGGAGTAAATACCTTCTTCGCGTATATTCCAAGGGGTATCAAAGTCCGGCTCGCCCACGCCAAGGGAAATCACTTCCGGATCGTTCATCTCAACAACAATATCAAAAAACTTTCTGATTCCTGATGGTTTTATCGCTGCAACTTTTTTAGATAACGGAATACTCAAGGCGTAATCAACATCCTTTCTCCCCGGGTTTCTGAAACAAGTATCGTTCCATGGTCCTTATATTTTTTCAATACAAAATGGGTTGCCGTACTTATAACTGCTTCTAAAGGTGACAGTTTAGATGATACAAACCCAGCCACCTCCTGCAAGGTTTTTCCTTCAATGATGACCGTAAAATCAAAGCCGCCTGACATTAAATAGACTGCACTGACTTCGTTAAAATTATAAATCCGCTCCGCAATCTTATCAAAGCCAAGGCCTCGCTGGGGTGTCACTTTAACCTCAATTAAAGCAGTTACTTTCTCATTGGCTGTTTTGTTCCAATTAATAAGCGTGTGATAACCGCAAATCACCTTGTCACGCTCCATCTCATAAATGGCTTTTGCCACGTCTTCAGGTTTCTCCCCCAATACAGTTGCCAAATCCTCAATGCTGATTTTACTGTTTTTTTCTATGACGGATAAAATTTTCTCTTTCATTTTAACTCCTTCCAATTTTTTTATTTATTTCATCAGACCGCGGCGGTTCTAAATACCTTACCTCATCATCGTTAATGATGACCCGGTCATTGCCTTTGGTAAAACGGCCAATAACACTGGCGGCAATACCTTGTTCTTTAAGATGCTGCATGAGCAGCTCTCCTTGCCTAGCGGCAATTAATAATGAACCCTCTGAAGTCAATTGATATGGATTGATATTCAAATAATTACAAATCTCAACAGTCTCCTGCTTTAAGGGAATCTTTTTCAGTTGAACCCTAAGCCCTAAATTAGCGGCTGCTGCGAACTCCCAAAGTGCCGCAAATATGCCGCCGCCTGCCGCATCATGCATAGCTGTCACGCCAAAATCCACAGCCGCCTTGGCCTCATCATACACCGAAATATATTGAATCAAATCTCTGGCTCCCTGGATAAAATCTTGATTGTACCGGGATATCAATTCGGCTTCGTGGGTTTTTGCCAGTAAATAAGTGCCTTTGATTCCGGCCCATTTTGTCATAACAATTTCTTGTCCTTCCAATATGTTTTTAGATGAGCACAAAGCATCTTTCTTCACTTTACCGACACCGGTTATCACTACCACCGGGCGGCTGACGGCATCAGAAACTTCGGTATGGCCGCCCATAACTTCCATATTCAGCGAAAGGCATTGTTCTTCAATCGCTCTAATCATCATTTTTAAATCAGATTCTTTGGCGTCTTCCGGAAGAAGAATCGTCTGCATGATGCCAATGGGTCTTGCACCGCTGCATACCAGATTATTAACTGCCATTGGCACGGCGGTGATGCCAATATCATCAAATGCTCCGGATACCGGTTCCGCAGCCATAATAATGACATCAGCCTCGGAAGCTTCAATCCCACAATAATCGTGGCCAATTCCCGGTTTTGTGAGAACTTCTTTTTGACGTTTATGCATTTGCTTAAAAACAGAACGCTTTAAAACCGTTTCCGGTATTTTTCCTATTTTCATTCCGACCTCTTCGTTCCTATGGTGATAGATCGGGGGATTGCCTGATAAGTACTCCGATTGACTAATTCTGTCGATTCCAGAACCCCATCCACGTAAACATTTTTATAAAAAGCCGCCACATAGCCGGTATGTGCACCCTGGGTAATCTCCTGATAACCTTCATCCAGCGAAGCATCTTTGGTAACAATATCTGCCCCGGGCGCCATCGTCTGTTCTGTCACACTATAAAATTCCAATGTCCGATTCCCCTGCCTGATTTCAGCACCGTAAATGGATATTGTTATCTGAGAACTATCCGCATAAGCTTCAATATATATGGGCGAATCATATTCATTCTTAAATTTAAAATCCAGTGTGGGATTTGACACAGTTGCATCTCCGGCCAAAGGCATATAACTGACGGTCATGGAATGATTTGTTCTTTCGGTAACCATCAACTCCGCTCTTAATACCGTCTGGTACAGTGTCGATGAAACCTGGCAGATTCCACCCCCATAGCTTTGAACCACTTTCCCACCCGAATAGGCAGAACCTAAATAGTAACCATTCTCCGCAGAGATGGGGTTCACCTTTTCAAGAAAAGAAAATTCTTCTCCGGGATATAAAACCGTTCCATTGACTTTGCCGGCAGCATTTTGAATGTTGGCTTTGCGGTTCGATATTGATGAACTGAAGTTCGTTGTATATGTTCCTAAATTATCCTTAATGCCTGCTAATTGTTCACCGGTTCGCTCTGCCGGGGTTTCGCCTATGACCATGGCTATTGTCAGGTCTTGTCTGTCCCACTCTCCTTCAATACTGTTTTTAACCGCTTCCGTTGTCGCCGCCACGTCAACCAGTCTGCCATTTTGTGCCTCGGTAATAATAAACTCACCATTTTCTCTTCTGATGGAGGCACTAGCGGGGTCGCGGTTGATCTCGCCGGAACGCTCATTTAAGATCTGCATCAGGGCTTCTGCATTAATTGTAAATGATAAATCATACTCAACACCCTTATTCCTGGCATCTTCAATATCCTTATAACGCTTGACTATGTTCCCCCGGCGTCCAATTTGCAGCGCTTCTTCCACCGTTGTCTGTTTGGCTGCCTCCAGGCCAAAATCGGCATAACTAATCTCTATAATGTCCTCTCCGGCTGTCAAAATCAGCTTCCCCGCCTTGACCCCGGCTATATAACCATCAACCGCCGCCTGTGCCTCGGCTTTTGTCATCCCGCTTAAATCGATACCTTCCAAAGATACGCCTTCAGTTATGGTATATTCTTCCTCTTCCTCCTCAGCATATACATCAAAGCTTAAATAACTCGACATAAAAAAAACAGATATAACCAGAGTAAGCAGCCATAAATACTTTCTAATACTCATACGCTCTCCTTTATGACTATAAAAATGAAGCTATGATACCAGCCAACATTGCAATTATAAGAATTGCAATAATAATTCTCGCTGTAATTTTTGAAGTCTTTTTATTGCCAAACATCACTAAAACCTTCTTTCATTTATTTTAAACCATTTACCCTCCATTGACAATGTACTGCACGCCTCAAGCCCTCTGTTTTTGCTGATTTACTGCGTTATCGTCAATCGGCGTACGTCCAGTACGCCTCTCTCCTCTGCCTTGTAAATCAGCAAAAACAGAGGGCTTGAGGCGTGCAGTACATTGTCAATGGAGGGTACCATTATCGGAAATAAGAGAGTCTATCAGACGTGAAGCTTCGCTCCGTGTCAATTTTCCAATATCACCGCTATACTCTATTTTATGATATTTTACCAATTGATTCAAGTAGGCTTTTTGCTTCCCTGTAATTGGCTGCACTTTTTTTATTTTGTAGCACAGAGGTTTAGGTGTAAATAGATCAGGATGCTCCGCCGCATAATAGTGTCCCATCGTCTGATATATTTTCGCCGTAGCCAGTGCATCATGATAGGCCCGGTGAGCCTTATCATTGATAATATTATATTTTTTGCATAAAAACTCCAGACTTCTTGAGGGAAAATCTCGATGTACCGTTTTCGCAATGTTTAATGTATCAATGCCTTGCTTCTCAAACTTAAAACCATGGGTCTGGGCTGTTGTTTTCGTAAATTTAAAGTCAAACATAACATTATGCCCCACCAGCGTATAATCCTCACAAAAATCTACAAACTCACCAATGATTTCCTTGGTCGGCCTGGCAGTTTCCACCATGGCATCGGTAATTCCGGTCAGCTGCGAAATCTTAGGAGATATAGGCTCTCTGGGTTTTAAAAATGCTATAAAACGCTCTGCTACTTTTCCATCTTTAACCTTTAATGCCCCAATTTCTATAATTTCATTTTCTTCCGGAATCAGACCGGTTGTTTCCAAATCAAATGCTATATATGTTTTTATCATATGCACTCCAGCTTCCATTCTTAACTAAAATATGTAATTTTTATCAATCTTTACTCTCCATTGTCAATCGAGGTATCACAGGATGGACAATATTCTTTTAAAAAGCATTGACCGCATTTTGGACGTCTGGCGATACAAATCTGGCGTCCCAACGTAATAATCTGTATATTGTACATAATCCAATGGTCTTTGGGTAAAACTTTCATCAAATCATATTCTATTTTTACCGGATCGCTCTCTTTAGTAAATCCAAGCTTACCGGAAATTCTTTTAACGTGGGTATCTACCACAATACTTGGTTTGTCATAGATATTTCCCAGGATGACATTGGCTGTTTTTCTGCCGACACCCGCCAATGAAGTCAACTCCTCAATGGTAGCGGGAACCTCTCCTTTAAAATCACTCACCAGTTTTTTGCAGCACGCAATAATATTACGGGCCTTATTCTTATAAAATCCGGCCGAATGAATATATTCTTCTAATTCTTTTGGGTCTGCATCAGCCAATTCGGTGACAGATTTATATCTCGCAAACAAGGGAGCGGTCACTATATTGACTCGCTCATCGGTACATTGTGCACTTAATATCACCGCAATCAACAACTGCCATGGATTTTGATGATTTAAATAACAGATTTTCTCTGTTCCATATTGTTCATCCAATGCTTTTAAAATTGCTTCAACTCTCTTTTTCTTACTTAATGCCATTTTCATCACCTTTTAGTAAAAGAAGACTTCCTTCATTATACAAGGGATCTCTTTTTCTGTAATCAAATAATATAAAATTCATCTGTCGGTATACTTCCCCGGTACTCACCGTGCGCCGGACATCAATGGTAAAGGGTTCGATATGTGTCAAAAACCGGATTTGTTTGACTGTCATATCACCATCAAGGCTTGCCAGATTCCGATAATATGCCACAATTGTCTGCTTAAAGTCCGCTCTGTCTTCTGCCCAATCCGGTCTGTTTTTTAAGTTCTCTCGCAAATATAAATCATAAAGCAATATTTCTTCTAAAATATGTTCTGTATTCAGGCCACTCTCATTGGAAAATTCCAACAAAATAGTGTAACGGCTTATTCTTGAATGATTAAGACTGTCATATCCTCTTTCTTCATAGAAGGCCGCCAGGGCTTGATACAAATCAAAGGGGCTCCTATAAAAGTGGTTTAAATAGACCATGGCATTTTTAAACTGCCCTGAATTATAGTAGGTCTCAACCATCATCTCTACGGATTTAAGCAAGAGCAGCTGGTCATAGCTTATCCACTTTGTAGACAGTACTTCATAAACTGGTTTTGACCAGCTTACGATTTCGTAATCAGCCTGCCGCCGATGCATCAGCGAACCCTTTAAAACTTTCAAAAATCCCAGCTGGAGCTGGTCGGGGTTCAAACCATATACCCAGTTAAAGGAGGCCTTAAAGCTCTCTAAATCCTCATAGGGAAGACCGGCAATCAGATCCATGTGCTGATGAATATTCCGCTGATGGTGAATTCTTAACACATTCCCGGCTAATTGATCCAAATCCGTATGGCGCTTAATTTCCTCCAGTGTCTTCCGATTGATGGATTGAACACCAATCTCTAACTGAACCAACCCGGGACGCAGACTTTCCAAAAGAAACAGCTCCTCTTCGTTGAATAAATCAGCCGCAACCTCAAAGTGGAAGTTGGTCTTGCCCTTATCATATTCTTTAATAAACTGCCAAATCTCCATGGCATGGGAATGGTTACAGTTAAACGTTCTATCCACGAATTTAACCTGAGGCACTTCCTGATCAATCAAAAACTTTAACTCTTTCTTCACAAGCTGAGTATTGCGAAATCTTACCCTTTTATCAATTGATGATAAACAATAGCTGCATGAAAATGGACACCCCCGGCTTGATTCATAGTAAATTATCTTATGCCGGAAATCATCAAGGTTCTGATATCCAAATGGAATTGTGTCCATATTAAGCAGCAATTGCCGGGGATTCATTATGATGTTACCTGAGCTGTCTCTATAGGCAATCCCTTTGATATCCGATAACGGCAGCGCTCCCCCGGCCTGGTGATAGTAAGCCATCAATTGGTAAAAAGTCGCTTCGCCTTCACCATACATGATGCCTGTCAATTCCGGTCTTCGCGCCATTACTGCCCCGGCATCGTAAGACACCTCCGGCCCACCCAGCCATATCTTAGTTTCCGGAGAAACCTTATGCAGTAATGTGGTCAGCGTTTCCACTAATTCAAGATTCCATATGTAACACGAAAATGCAATGATGTCGGACTTTTCCTTGTATAATCCCTGAAGTATATCATGAACATAGTGGTTAATTGTATATTCCATCATTTTAATAGATTCCGCAAATGGTTTGGCATAAGCTTTTAGATTGTAGACGGCTAAGTTAGAATGGATATACTTTGCATTCAGTGCCACTAAAAGTATTTTCATTTTATCACTCTTTCAAATAGAGATGTCGTTTATTATAGCATATTTTATATCCTAATACAAATAAAAGGATGCCCTTTAAGCCTTACAGCTCTTGGAGCATCCTCATATATTTGAAGCAGCCGATGGGAAATTGTTATTTAACGAACCGAGTTCGTTGTAAGAAGAATCGGTTGCATATTTTTCAATATGTACCCTCTTCTGATTCAGCTGCCACTCTATAGTATATTCAAAACCATCTTAAATGTGTCAATTTTATTTTTTATTCGAAGTATCCTACCGGGTCGATTGGTTGTTCTTCCATGGTTACTCTAAAGTTTATATGACTTCCTTCTTCGGTAAAGTATTTTGTCGGCTCGGCCACGCTGGCAATAACCTGATTCTTTTCAACCGTATCACCAATAGCAACTGTGACATCTTTAACTTGTCCATAATATGCTTTGGAATTATTTCCCATATTGATAACAACAACCGTGCCTAACTGTGCATCTGTCATAATATCTTCTACTGTACCTGCATATGCTGCCATGACTTCCGAGTTAACATTTGCACTGATGAGTACCCCCGGATTGACTTTATATTGATCAAGGGTTTTATAATAGATGGTACTTTCCATACTATAATCTAAAACCACTTCTCCATCTACCGGCCATGCCAGTGTTTGCGTTTCATCAAAGGGTGTCCCACTAACACCACCGCTTGTGGCGACTGCGTCCTGACCTTCTTCTGTTTCTCCTGCTTCTTCCTGTGCGACTTCAGCCGCTTCGTCGGCCTTGGATTCTTCTATCTGTGAAAGGATGTCTTGTATCATATCTGCATCATATTCTTCTGTATAATCTAATCCTGAATTGTTATCTTTTGTTGCTTCAGCTACTTCATCATTGGCAACTGCCTGTGCTCCTTCTGATTCAGGTTCTCCATCAGTAAATCCGGCTGCATTTTCAGCCACTTCACTTTCTTCTTGCTGTGACCCCAATCCGGCCACGCCAATGGCGCCGAATAACGCTACTGCTCCAATTGCTAATGCTAAATAAAAACTATTATTTTTTAAAAATTTAGTTAATTTCCCTTTCACCTTTATCACCTCTAACCATAGTCTAGCCATAATTAAAGTTTTTATACAAGCAAAAGAAAAAATTATGTAACACCGCTCCTGACTGCCGTTCCGGTGTAATAATAAGTCAAAATAGCTTCGTAATTATTTCCCTCCTTCGCCATCTCATTGGCCCCGAACTGGCTTAAACCGACACCGTGGCCGGCGCCCTTGGTGGTAAAGGTTATTGCGTTGCTTTTCGCTTTAACACTAAAGGAACTCGAAGGCAGATTCAATGCGTACCTGAGTTCCTCACCGGTAAATGTCTGATTCCCCATCTGAACTGTTTTTACATATCCCGAAGCATCCTTTTCTATGATTTGAATAGAATCTCCAAGACCCTGGGCAGATGCCTGGAAATCCTTGTAGCTTTTTTGCATCAGTTCAATACATTCGTCTAATTGAAAAGTGGTTTGAACTTCAAAAGACTCATACTCCGAATCCTTACCGCACTCCACCGCCGTCAAATAAGGCAATTCACTTCCCCACACGTCAGATGCATTTCTTGTATTACCATTGCTGCATCTAAAATAAACCGGAGAAATCAATTGTTCTTCATAGCAAATAACTTCTTCAGTTGTCGCCAAAACTGCCTGAACAATTTTATTATAATATTCATCGAAATCTTTGCCGTAACTTTCTTTTAATGCCTGAATATTTTTATAATCTTGATTCAGCTCACTGCTCTCTATGCTTTTACGTTCCCCGATAATATTTAAAGCATAGGTTCTGCAAATGACCGCCTGGGCTTTTAAAGCCTCCGGTTCGTAATCTGCCGGCATTGCTGCCGCCACAACACCGACTAAATATTCATCTAAATCCATCGCCGTGACATCATCATCTTCATGAATGTAAACATATATGCCGGTATTATATTGACTCTCCTCATCCTCCTGATCATTTCCGGAAAGCAAGGTTATGCAAAATGGAATACAAAACAGTACACAAAAAACCATAAAACTCCGAACTAAAGTTTTATTCATGGCATCCACACCAAAAAGAGTCTCTTTATACTATATGTATAGAATAATTGAATATGATTTATATCAGCGCCAAAGTTTCTCTTGCAATCATTAATTCTTCATTGGTTGCCACGACTAACACCTTCGTCTTAGAATCCGGTGTTGTAATCACTAAATCCTCACCACGTAATTTATTCTTCTCCTCATCAATTTCCACACCCAGATATTCAAGATATTCACACACGAATTGACGAATCTCATGGCTGTTTTCCCCAATGCCTGCCGTAAAGGCAATGGCATCCACCCCATTCATCGCAGCCGCATAGGCGCCAATCCTTGTCGCCACACTATAAACAAACATTTCCAATGCGCGGGTACATTTTGCATCACCTTCGACACTTTTCGCCCTGATATCTCTAAAATCAACCAGACCATCGGTCAAGCCAAACATCCCTGATTCATGATTAAGCATCATCATAACCTCATGGATATCGGTTCCTTCTTTCTCAACGAGATATTCCATAATAGCCGGATCAATGTCACCTGAGCGCGTTCCCATAATTAGTCCGGCCACCGGCGTAAATCCCATACTTGTGTCAACAGATTTTCCATTCTTTATGGCACAGACACTGGCTCCGTTACCCAAATGACAGACAATCGTCTTCAATTCCTCATACGGCCTATCTAAAATCTCGGCTGCTTTTTGGGAAACATAGCTGTGGGAGGTTCCATGGAATCCATATCGGCGGATTTTATAATCTGTATAACAGCGGTTAGGTAAGCCATATAAATACGCTTTCTCCGGCATCGTCTGATGAAATGCCGTATCAAATACCGCAACCATCGGTGTCTTTGGCATCAGAGCTTTACAAACATTAATTCCAATCAGATTTGCCGGATTATGCAGCGGCGCCAGTTCATTACAGTCTTCCATCACCTCAATGACTTTGTCCTCAATCACAACAGATGAGGCAAACTTCTCGCCACCATGAACGGTACGGTGTCCAATGGCACTTATTTCTTCAAGTGAGCCAATGACGCCATCGGTTTCATCCGTTAAACTCTCCAGTACAAGTTCAACTGCCCGGCGATGATCCGGCATAACCTCTTCTTTGATTATTTTTTCCCCATCCTTAGGATTATAGACAATGCGGCTGCCGGGAATGCCAATTCTTTCACAAAGTCCTTTGGCTAAGACTACTTCTGAAGCTCCGTCTATTAACTGAAATTTTAATGACGAGCTTCCACAATTGATGACTAATACATTCACGAATCAAAATACCTCCTCAAAATATTCAATTTGCATAATATATGGCGGAATAATGCTGTTATATTTTTAACAATATGACAGCATTATCTCAATCCTGCTCATTTTATTTTGGTCAATACTGCTAAAATTCAACCTACACTGTATTTTAGCACATTCCCCATCAAAGTTCTATGAGCTTATGCAAGTTTTTGGTATTTTTCTAAGTACAATCTACACATTCACTAGCTCTTTCACATATTTTCTACATACCTCTAGCAATTCCTGCGCTGTATTCCCCCAAATTTTAATACATATGCCATGACATTCTAATTCCGTTACGGCGCCTTCAATATTCTCTCTATTTTCTAAATCTTCCCTTATCCATTCTAACCGTTTCTGGTCTTGCGTCATATTAAATGCAAGTATATTTGCCAGATGAGAGAATCCCTCCATCATCCCCATACCTCCCATTTCAAATAATGAAGGATTATACATCGCATTTTCTCGGTAAACTATTTTACCCGCCAGAAACACTTCAATTAAAGAATAAAAATACTTATATCCATACATTTCTCCATAGGCTTTCCTGCCACCGGAAATGATTTCACTATAAATAAATCCGGAAGATGCATCTTCTAGCTCAACACGTAATGTATTTTTAAAAGCCGAATCATTAAAAGGTATGATTGGCAAAGGACTATATTCAACTACAGCATTTCTTTCCACATGGATAAATGCCTCCCGTTTTGCGTGCCCATTTTTCATTCGATGTATTTTTTCAAAAGATTGTGATGATATTAGTGTCTGAGAATCTTTTTTTGCATGGATACTGATTTCTTGAAAATCCCCTTCCATCATTCCTGCAGAAGCAAGTAATATCATTACCTCCATTTTTCCATCTTCACTATAAAACGGCTGCATTACTTTAAAAGGTGCTGTGAAATATATGTTTTCAAGATATGTCTTATATCCATCTGCATTTATAGTCATTTTTAGGATAGATTTCTTTCCATATTGATTATCCATTATTCCTCTAAACCTTCAAATAAAACATCTCGCTTAATCCATGAGATAACTTGCAAAACCCCTTCATTCCCGCGAATATTTGTAAATATGAAGGGTCTGCTGCCGCGCATTCTCTTCGAATCCCTTTCCATAACCGATAAGTCAGCACCAACATAGGGCGCTAAATCTATCTTATTAATGATCAACAAATCTGATCTGGTTATTCCCGGTCCGCCTTTTCTTGGGATTTTATCCCCCTCGGCCACATCAATTACAAAAATCGTTGCATCAACCAACTCCGGGCTAAAAGTAGCCGAAAGATTGTCACCCCCGCTCTCAATAAAAATCAGCTCAATATCAGGAAACTTGTCAATCAAATCCTCTATGGCTTCCAGATTCATCGACGCATCCTCCCTGATTGCCGTATGAGGGCAGCCTCCTGTTTCAACTCCGATAATTCTCTCTCTCGGTAAAACACTATTTTTGCATAAAAACTCCGCATCTTCTTTCGTATAAATATCATTCGTAACAACACCAATACTATATTGCTGTGCCAGCGTCCTGATTAACGCTTCAATGAGTGCCGTCTTCCCTGAACCTACCGGACCGGCAACACCGATTTTTATATAGGACATATAACCCTCCATCTTAAGACATATATAATCTTGAATACAACTCCTCATGCTGCATACTGCGGATATCAAATCCAGGTGCTGATGCTCCGAAATCTTCCAGATTAAGCTTAGGCAAAATATCTTTCACCTGTTCAAACACCGGATAGCAGCTATATAATAGCTGTTGACCTGCCGTCTGGCTCAGCGGTACTAGTTTGACGCAATTGGTCACCATGGCAGATGTCTGTGCATATAAAAAAGTTGTAATCGCCATATGATAGTCTGCCCCTATCCCTTGGCAAAATGCACCATAGACCGTCACAAGGTGTTTCTTCTGATAGCCATCTAAATATATCGATATTTCCTTTTCTTCATAGGAAGCGTTAAAAGCCTTCACAGTTTTCAAGAATCTGGCTGCCAATTTATAGCTGGCATGGCGTATCTCTTTTGGTCCTTTGACAGCCGTTAACATTTCATCCAATTCCAGGAGTTTAGACCATTCATGTTTCTGCGTATACTCATAAGCCAAGCGGACAGCAAATAAATCTGTGTAACATAATTTATACAACAAAGATTTTTTGATATAATCACCGCTGGTTTCTATGTCATGGACAATTCCTTTTTGCACATAAGTTTCCAGACCATATGAATGGGCATATCCACCGATAGGAAATAGTGCATCATTGACCTGTAACAATAAATATTGACTTTTCTCCATTTCCTCTTTCCTCTTTAATGGGTATGCTTACCCTCAGTTGACAAAGTAACACACGGTTTTGAAACAACAATTTTTTATTCTGCTTCGTTACTGTCAATCAGCGTACGTCCAGTACGCTTCACTCCAGTGCCTTGCAGAATGAAAAATTGATGCTTCAAAACTCTTCGACCTCAACCTTGTATTTTTGTTGATTTGCAAGGCAGAGGAATGAGGCGTACTGGACGTACGCCGATTGACGATAACGAAGCAAATCAGCAAAAACGCAAGGTTGAGGCGTGTGTTACTTTGTCAACTGAGGGTATGGACAGTCGTCTGAATTCCTTTTTCTAAATCCAGTTTTACATCCGCAACTTTAACATTTATTCCCTGAAGCTTCTGCAATAGCATTAATGTCGGCTTATCATAGGGAGTTACTAATTGCCTATGATTTTCACCCCAAAAAAGCGCCGCATGCTTATTTCCAATTTCATAGCATACTTTCCCTAACATATGTATATGATCTTCATCAATTCCAATCACAATACTTTTGCATTTAGGAATATTAACTACAATCACCTGCCGGTTTCCGGCATATAAAACATCGTCTTGCTTTAAACCAACCTTCAGTATATCATTTCCTAAACGGATCCCAATCTCTTCACCTTGCTGTGTCACTTTCTTATGCAGCCGTTTAAAGGTTTCATGCCATTCAATATCCACATAATGAACTTCATAATCTGCAAAATCACCTGATTTAAGATTTCCCAAAACCTGTTCACATATCAAATAATATCCCTCCCGGTCCTTTTATCTAAAACAAATTATAAAGCTGTGTCAACGGTAACTTAACTGCCGGTTTTGAGGTAATTGCCTCCCCGTCAGCCTTTACCTCGTAGGTTTCCGGATCAACAAAAATGTCCGGTGTCCTATCATTAAATATCATATCCTTTTTCTGAATAGACCGGCAATTTTCTACCGGTACAACCATTTTCTTTAAATGATACCTTTCCTTTATATTTTTAGCCATCGCTGCTTTGGAAACAAAGGTAAGACACGTATCATACTTTGTCCTGCCTGCCGCTCCAAACATCGGTCGGTAAACCACCGGCTGAGTTGTCGGAATTGACGCATTAGCGTCTCCCATTTTAGATGCAGCAATCATTCCACCTTTGATAATCAGATCCGGTCTTATTCCGAAAAATTCCGGATTCCAGAAAATTAAATCTGCCATTTTTCCAACTTCTACTGAGCCCACATATTGGGAAATACCATGGGTAATCGCCGGATTAATTGTATACTTTGCAATATATCGCTTAACCCTTAAGTTGTCGCTGCCATCCTTCTCTCCCGGCAATGGTCCTCGCTCATTTTTCATTTTATGAGCTGTCTGCCATGTACGAGTAATGACTTCTCCTACTCTCCCCATCGCCTGGGAATCCGAACTCATCATACTAAAGATACCCATATCATGCAAAACATCCTCTGCCGCAATCGTTTCCGGGCGGATTCTTGAGTCTGCGAATGCCACATCCTCCGGGATATTTTTATCCAGATGATGGCACACCATCAGCATGTCCAGATGCTCATCAATCGTGTTTACAGTAAAGGGCATGGTCGGATTCGTCGAAGAGGGAAGAATATTCTTAGCCGATGCCGCCTTAATAATATCTGGGGCATGGCCGCCGCCGGCTCCTTCCGTATGGTAAGTATGGATTGTTCTCCCGCCGATAGCTGCAAGGGTATCTTCTACACACCCGCCCTCATTGAGTGTATCCGTATGAATGGCAACCTGAACATCATATTCATCGGCAACATTGAGACAATGATTAATAACTGCCGGTGTTGCCCCCCAGTCTTCATGTATTTTCAAACCCATGACACCGGCTTTCACCTGTTCGATTAAAGGCGCTTCATCTGAACAATTTCCTTTGCCCAAAAAGCCCATATTCATTGGGTATTCTTCAGCCGCCTTGAGCATTTGTTCAATATACCAAGGTCCCGGAGTGCATGTAGTGGCATTTGTTCCATCGGCCGGTCCTGTGCCTCCGCCTATCATCGTCGTTACACCGCTATATAGCGCACACTCTATCTGCCCGGGGCAAATATAGTGAATATGACTGTCAATTCCCCCTGCTGTTATCATCATGCCCTCACCGGCAATGGCCTCGGTAGATGCCCCAATGACCATCCCCGGGGTGACACCCTCCATCACATCGGGATTCCCAGCCTTTCCTATCCCTGCTATTTTTCCATCTTTGACACCGATATCCGCCTTAACTATTCCCGTATAATCAATGATTAAAGCATTGGTAATCACCAGATCAAGCGCTCCGTCACTACTTGTTATCTTTACAGACTGCCCCATGCCGTCACGGATTGTCTTTCCGCCGCCAAACTTTACTTCATCACCATAGACCGTATAATCTTTTTCTACTTCAACAATCAGGTCGGTGTCAGCCAGCCTGATTCTATCTCCTGTTGTCGGACCAAACATCAGGCAATACTTTTTACTGCTTATTTTATACCCGGCGTTACTTCCTTCTGAAACATCCTGACTATTATTATGTATCTTGCCACAAGTCAAATCATTAAATCCATATACTTCCTTTTTCCCACCCAGCATCACTAATGGCACTCTAACTTCTTCCCCCGGTTCAAAACGTATCGAGGTTCCGGACGGTATATTTAGTCGGTATCCATAAGCTTCTTTCCGATTAAATTTCAGCAGTTCATTAACCTCAAAAAAGTGAAAATGAGAGCCTACCTGAATAGGTCTATCACCACTATTTGCAACATATATTTCTTTTGTCCGGCGGTTTGCATTCAGCTCAATCTCTCTTTCAAGCGGAAACATTTCACCTATTTTCATTGAAAAAGCCTCCTTTATCACTGAATCGGATGATGTACGGTAACTAATTTCGTTCCATCAGGAAATGTGGCTTCCACCTGAACTTCATGAACCATGCCGGCAACGCCTTCCATTACATCATCCTTTGTTAACAGCTTCGTTCCCTTATGCATCAACCTCGCCACATCTTCTCCATCTCTTGCCATCTCCAGCAGCATGGAACTAATATAAGCCACTGCCTCAATATAGTTTAATTTTAATCCCCTGTTCTTTCTCTTTTCTGCCAATTCACCGGCAACATGCAGCATGAGCTTTTCCTGATCCTTCGGTGTTAAATACATCAATACCCTCCTTCATTATAAAGACATTGTCACTTGTAAAGCCTCCATATCAATATTTTCCGGTTCCCCTTTCATGGTAATACGTCCATTTTCCATGACATAACAATAATCTGTGACCCCCAGTACAAACTCCAGATATTGCTCTACAATTAGTATCGCCATCTGAGACTTTAATTCTAAAATAATCTTTCCGATCTCCTGTATAATTGACGGCTGAATTCCTTCGGTTGGTTCATCTAAGAGCAATACCTTTGGTTCTGCCAGGATTGCCCGGGCGATGGCCAACTGCTGTTGCTGACCACCTGACAAATCACCGCCCGGGCGGTGCAAAAATTCTTTTAAGATAGGAAAAGTTTCATAAATACTTTCGGGAATATACCCTTTCCCATTTTTCGCTTCCAATCCTATCATCAAATTTTCTTCTACTGTCAGCCGAGGAATAATTTCCCTGCCCTGCGGCACATAGCCAATCCCTGCTTTTGCACGGTCATAGGTCTTTAGCCCTGTAATGCCGTTACCCGCTAGCACGATATCACCCTTTGAAACATTGATAAGTCCCATAATCGAACGCATTGTTGTTGTTTTTCCTGCGCCATTGCGCCCTACTAGGCAGGTAATTCTTCCCTTTGGCACCTCAAGGCTTACATTCCTCAACACCAAACCGTCGCCATAACCGGCATCTACATTAACTAGCTTTAACACCCTTATCACCCCCGCGTCCCAGATAGACATCAATCACCTTCTGATTGGATTGGACTTCTTCCATCGTTCCTTCATCTAGCACACGGCCTTCATGAAATACGGTGACGCTGTCAGAAACATCTTTAGCAAATTGCATATCATGCTCTACGACAATAATTGAACACTCCTTCTTGATTTTCTGCAGCAATTCACCTGTTTTCTCAGTTTCTTTTCTTCCCAGCCCCGCAAGCGGTTCATCTAACAGCATCAATTGAGGATCTGAAACCAACAGCATTCCCAACTCAAGCCATTGCTTTTCCCCGTGGGATAAACAGGTCGGATATCTGAATTTTTTGTCATATAAGCCGATAAAATTCAAAACGTATTTAATTCTATCTGATCTTTCCTTAGAAATCTTCCTAAATATACTCGAATATAGCGTCCTGGATTTCACTGCCGCCAATTCCATATTCTCCCAAATGGTGATTCCATTAAATACACTAGGGGACTGAAATTTTCTTCCTATTCCCAGATTTGCGATGTCAAACTCTCTCATTTTTGATACATCATGTTGATTCTGATAAACAATTTCCCCTCCTGCCAACTTATTCTTTCCGCATATGGCATCTAACACTGTCGTCTTTCCCGCTCCGTTTGGACCAATAAAAAATCGTATTTCATTATTTTTAACAGTTGTAGATACATTCTGTATAGCTTTAAAATCGCCAAATGTAATACTAATATCATCTAACGCTAAAATTGGATCTGTCTGTAATGTCTGCAGCATATTAATGTACACTCCTCTCTATTATACTATACTTTCTGGCTCCCCGGAGGATTTTCCGAATTTTTTCTTTAATTTCCCCGGCACATCTTTTAAAGATATAATCCCTTCAGGCAGCCATAAAATAACAACGATAAAAGTTAGCGCCACAAAATAGGACCATGCATCTGGGAAACTCTCGCTAATTCCCGTTTTTAATCCATTAATCACTAAAGTTCCGAGTATCGCACCTATTAATGTCCCCTTGCCTCCTATCGCTACCCACATAACCATTTCAATTGATATGGCTATGCCAACCTCAGACGGTGTAATAATGCCTACCTGAGTCACAAATAAAGCACCCGCAATGCCGGCAATTGCGGCAGATAAACAATAGACAAATACTTTATAAATCGCTACATTATATCCGGTAAATCGCGCTCTGTTTTCACCATCCCTGATTGCCACAAATATTTTCCCTATGCGGTGATTGACCAAGAATCGGCACAACAGATATATGACAAGCAAGACAATAAATGTAACATAAAATATTCCCAGCTTTGTGTAACCAGAATCCAGACTTAACCCAAAAACCGTCTTAAAATTAGTCAGCCCTGTAGAACCTCCTGTATACTTTGGCATTCCTATCAATAAAGTAGCGACAATGAGTGCCAGTGCCTGAGATATAATTGAAAAGTAAACCCCTCTGATTCTATGTAAAAAAGTCAGATAGCCAATAACCAGGGCAAGCAAAAGAGGGATAAGAATAGCAGCAGCTAACGCAAACACAGGATTAGAAAAAGGTATCCAGAAGGCCGGTAATTCTCTGACCCCCGCAGTGTACATGGTGTTAGGTACGGCTCCCCCTGAAGCCTCAAGACTTAAATACATAGCCATGCAATAAGCTCCCAGGCCGAAATAGACGCCATGCCCCAAGCTTAAAATTCCTGTATATCCCCAAATCATGTCAATCCCTACGGCCACAATAGCAAAGCACATAAATTTTCCTATCGTTGTCACCCGGAACATCGGCAGGAATAAAGGTACAAGTGCCAGAAAAACAAAAATAACAATTGCCAGTACCGTCTGAAAATTTAGTTTCCTCTTCACATTAGCACCTCCATTCCTAATCTTCTAAAGCTCTTGAAGTTATTGAAAGCAGCCCTTTAGGCCTAAATTGTAAAACAATAATCACACATACAAATATAATGACCTGACCTAAGATAGCCGTTGTATAATATTCTGAGACAACCCTGCCGATACCAATAAATGCCGCACCAATAATCGTTCCGGCAATACTTCCCGCACCACCAATGACAACAGTCATAAATGTATCCACAATATAACCGGTTCCCAGAGCCGGACCTATGGCACCAAGCCACGTCAGGGCACAACCGGCAATTCCTGCCAGACCACAGCCCAAAGCAAAAGTTGTCGCATCTACCCTTTTCGTATTAATACCCATACAAGCGGCCATTTGTCTATTTTCTACTGTTGCCCTGATATTGCGTCCCTGCCTGGTTTTATACATATAATAGCATACGAAGGCAATAGCTATTACCGCAATAATCATAATCGCAATCCGTTTATAGGAAAAAGAAATCATATTGGTAACTTTAATACTATTGTCTAAAAATGAAGGTGCCTTCACCGAGACATTAGGCGCGCCAAATATTGTACGTGCCAGTTGCTGTAAGAAAAGGCTTATACCATATGTAACCAGCAAACTATCTAACGGCCGGTTATATAAAAAGCTGATAACTGTCCGCTCCAGAATCATTCCAATACCGGCCGCTGCCAAAAACGACATCATCAAGGCGATAAATATATATCCATCAAAGACACGCTCCGGCAAGTACTTAATAAATAAGTTTTGAATAACATAAGTGGTATAAGCACCAATCATCAAAAACTCACCATGAGCCATATTAATCACACCCATTAACCCAAATGTTATTGTCAGGCCAATGGCTGCCAATAAATAAATAGATGATACACTGATTCCATTAAAAAGCTGCATAATAAAAACTTCCATTATTTACCTCCGCATATCAATCATTTATTCTGCTTCAATCGATAGATTCGCTGCCCAATCATAGGCTTTCAGATATGGATCCGGCTTAATTGCTTCGTCCGTACTGAATACTTCATCTATTTGCCCGTTGGAATTGATTTTTCCAATACGAACCGTCTTATATAAGTGCTGATTATCGGCATCAATAGTAACTGTCCCCTCAGGAGCCGCAAACTCCAGACCTTTGGCCGCTTCTCTTACGGCATCCACATCTGTAGTTCCGGCCGCCTCTACTGCCATCGCCCACAAATAAACAGCAATATATCCGGCTTCAATAGGATCGTCAGTCACCCGGTCTTCACCATATTCATCTTTATACGCTTTAACAAAGGCCTCATTTTCCTCTGTCGCCGTTGTCTGATAATAGTTCCACGAAACGAGGTGACCTTCCAGATAGGATGCGCCAATACCACTGACTTCTTCTTCAGCAACTGAAACAGAGCACGTCATTATGTCATCTGCCGTAATGCCGGAATCAGCCAGTTGTTTAAAGAAGGCCACATTTGAATCTCCATTTAAAGTATTAAAAATAAAATCAGGATCCGCCTCCTTTATTTTAGTTACTAAGGTACTATAATCTGTATGTCCCATGGCTGTGTATTCCTCACCGACAATTTCCGCTCCCAGAGCCTCCGCCTGTGCTTTAATAATCTCATTGGCTGTTCTGGGAAACACATAATCTGAGCCTATCAAATATATTTTTGCCCCGTAATTCTCCACCAGATATTCTATCGCCGGAACAATTTGCTGATTCGGTGCTGCCCCCATATAAAATACATTTTCCGAAGATTCCATACCTTCATACTGTACGGGATACCATAACAAACCATTGTTTGCTTCAAACACCGGAACTACCGCTTTCCGGCTGGCAGATGTCCAGCAGCCAAAAACCGTGGCAACATTATCACTGGTTAAAAGCTTTTCCGCTTTCTCGGTAAATGTCGCATTATCAGAAGCGCCATCCTCAACGATTGGCTCAATCTGTTTTCCTAAAACACCTCCGGCTTCATTAATTTCTTTAATGGCTAATAATTCTGCATCTCTTACCGATGTCTCACTTATCGCCATCGTTCCGCTCAATGAGTGTAAAATCCCTACCTTAATTGTATCCTTTACATTAACCGCTGCTACCTCATCATTGCTGCTCTTCGCAGATGTTTCAGCCTGTTCAGTCCCAGAATCTTGCAGGGCACAACCAGGTAATGATAAAGCCAACCCTACCGCTAACAGTCCTGCCATGAATTTCTTTGCCAACATTTTTTTATTCATTACCTTATTCCTCGCTTTCTCCCTAAACTGACAAAGTCGTCAATGAGAATCTTCTCATTGACGACTTTGTCAAAAAAATAAGGCGTCCAATTAGATTGAACACCTTTGCCCTTTACTGAAATTAGTCTAACATAAATGAATTCATAAAACAATATAAATAATATCAAAAAGAAATTTTGTTTTTGATGATATTTTATATCAATTCAACAAAGTCAAAAATCCATCTGGTTTTTAATTAGCATTAAGCTTTCTGGCTATAACAGCTAATCTTCCGTCGTCCTGTGAATATTCGCAAGTCGATAATGTAATCAACTGATCCCCAAAACGAGATTCAACCCCGGTATCATAAAGCTGCAGCTGTTTAATATTTTGCATAAATTCATTATATTCTTCTTCTGTAGAAGCTTCGATAAAATCATAGTATTTAAATGCTTCATCTTCAATACTATAAGCCTTTGATAAAATCACCGCTACAATTTCATACTCTCCCCTTCCATAAAGGGTATCAAAAGAAATTATCTTATGTTCCTCATAAAAAGATTTGTCTTTATAATTCATCAGAGCATAAAACATTGTTTTATTCTTCATATGGTGTCCATAAATAATCACATTAGTACTTGCCGGATTCAGGCTGTTTCTATAATCCACAAAAAGTGTTCCGGCATTCTCACTTTCTTTATAAAAATTCCGGCGCAAATAAAACTCCGGATCATTAGGCGTATGCATCACCGGATAGTCGATATTGGTTCCCTCAATGGAAAGCCAGCCGACAAAGTCATTATTGAGGGCATATAACTTGGCAAACTTCTCTCTCATATCCTCCGCTGCCGGTTCTCCTCCCGCTTCTGATACTGCTATACTATCCTCAGCAATGAGGCTTTTTAAGTCACCCACAGTCTTCTCAGCCTGATACCCATCCCAGTAATACTTTATTAAATAACCGGCGCTTCCTAAAAAAACTATAATAGCAAGCAACAAAATGATATTTTGTATTCTTCCGGCAACGCTTTTCTTTCTCTTTTTATTTTTAGCAGCCATTTATCTCCATCCTTTATCTATTTTAAAACTACTTTTTCTCTGAATTCTTCCATCGAAGAATAACCTTTTGGCAAAACATCAAACCTTGCAGCTTCTTCTTTGCCCTGCAAAACACGTAATCCACCAAGGGCCAATGCCTCCATTTCCCGTTCTCCGGGGATGATTTCAACAGGTGCAATAAAAGAAACTCTTTCGATAATCCAGTCTGTAAAAAGCTTTGAGTAAGCAATTCCGCCGGTCAGAATGATTTTGTCTACCTTTCCACAAAGAACAGGTGCCAGATTTCCGATGGATTTTGCAATTTGGTAAGCCATTGCATAATATGTTTCTAAAGCTTTCTTATCACCTTTATCAATTAAAGCTTGCACCTCCAGGGTATCATGTGTTCCCAGATGGGCAATGAGACCCCCTTTTGACTGAGTCATAGCAAAAAATTCTTCTAGTGATAATGTGTTTTCTTCAGAAGTCAGATATTCCCATAGTGGTGCCAGACGAAACCCACCGGTACGAGAAGGTGACATATGCAGTTCATCATGGCAGACAAAATCAACAATACGACCGTTTTTATGGGCATTTAAGGAAATTCCGCCGCCTAAATGAGCCACAATAAAAGAACACTCCTCGTAAGGTTTTCCCATTTTCTCGGCTGTCTCTCTGGCAACCTTTCTTGTGTTCAGTACATGACTGACCGGATTTCGTTCTATCTGCGGCAGACCGGTGATTTTAGTTACCGGATCGGTTTCATCCAAGGCTGACGCATCATAGATAATAACCGGGATATTATAGGGGTCAGCTATTTTACGTCCCATAAGACATGAAAGATTGCTGGCGTGCTGCACTTGGGGTGCATACTTCATTAAATCCACCATATAATCATTGACTTTATATGCTCTGTGAGGTACGGAGGGAATCGATCCCCCGCGAGCCACAATGATATCAAAAGTTGAAGGATCAATCCCTTCTTCCTTCATGAATCTCTGGATTGTCTCTTCTCGTATATCCATCTCCTCGGCAACATTTTCAAAATCTTTAATTTTATCAATATCGACCGGTACATCCTTTTTCTTAATAAGTGTTTCATCATGAAATAGTGCCACCTTTGTCGAAGTAGAACCACAGTTAATTGTAAAAATTATTTTTCTATCCATTATTTCCTCCTAACCAGTGTCTATCAATCCAATGCTGCAGCGCATAAGGCCAGTGATAGAACCTTGTCCTGAACAGTGGCGGATCTGGAACCAACGGCTATCGGGCATTTTGCACCAACAATCATACCACACAGGACACCATGATCATGTAAAGACCATGATTTACTTAAAATATTTCCGGTAACCATATCCGGTGCTAAGAGTATATCAAAGTCGCCACACCAGGGACAATCATATCCTTTGATTTCGGCCGCCTCTTTACTCATTGCCAAATCGTAAGAAATGGGGCCTTCCACATCACAATTTTTAAGCTCTCCACCGGCGGCCATTTCTTTTAATGCGGCAGCATCTACTGTATCCTGCATTTTAGGATTGACATTTTCAATTGCACAAAGAGCCGCAACCCTGGGCCTTTCATAACCCATTCGGCGCATCGTATCTACCGCATTCTGGACAATTGCCTTTTTATCCTCTAAGGTGGGATGCACAACCATCGTAGCATCTGTCAAAACAAACAGTTTATGAAAATCCGGCAGCTTAACAAAACCAACATGGGTTACCTTTCCTATTCGGAAAGCATTTTTTGATGAAACCACCGTACGCAGCAAATCTGCCGTCTGCATGTTTCCCTTCATAATAATTTCAGCCTGGCCTTCATTGACCAAATCAACTGCTTTCTGTCCGCTGGCAACGCCTTTCTCGGCCTCCACAATTTCATATTCCAAAGCTTCATAACCCAGCTTTTCAATTTTTGCCTGAATGGCTTTACTATTTCCAATGAGTACCGGATAAGCTATATTCTTTTGATATGCCGTGAAGACTGCTTCCAACGTATGGTCATCACAGGCTCCCGGCACAGCAACACGCTTCCTTTCCTTAACCTGTTCCCATAGTGAAGAAAAATCTTTTAACATTATAAGTACCTCCTGTACTAAAATCTGCATTTTTTAAACATAACATATTGGCACACTTAATTCCCCATCAAGTGTACCTTGTTAAGATTATATCACACAAAATAATTAATTGGAAGTGCCTAACTCAATTAAATAAAATTAAACTTATGCATAAAAGGTATAACAGGCAAAGCCTAATCCGGCGTCTTTATACTTGAAAAACAGCTGTTTTTGTGGTAGAGTTAGTGAGTTTAGCAGTTTAGTCAAATATAGTAAGAAAGGGTAAGTTTATGAAAAATGAAACGAAAATAAAAAAGAAAATATCATTACTTTTTAGTCTCTTGATTTGTGTTTGTGCGGGTCTTGGATATGCCTGGAGCGTATTTCAAAATCCCATTGCCGAGTATTTCCCACAGTGGAATTCCGGAGGAATATCCATTGCTTTTACCATTCAGATTGCATTATCTGCGGTCGCCCCATTAGTATTTGGCGGATTTTTCAGCCAATGGAAAACGAAAACGATTATTTTAGTTGGCGGGCTGCTGCTTTCAGCAGGTCTTATTGGTACCAGTTTTATGAGTTCGCTAATGATGCTCTATCTCTTTTATGGCGTTTTTTCCGGCCTTGGTATCGGTATGATTTATACAACCTTGATGACATATGCGGTAAGACTATTTCCCGAAAAGAAAGGCTTGATGTCCGGTATTGTGGCCGCCAGCTATGGTTCGGGTGCTATTATCTGGGCTCCTGTAGCTAATGCAATTATTTCAAGCTACAGTGTTCTGTTTTGCTATCGCGTGCTTGGCTGCCTGTTTTTTGCAGTGATTGTAGGATTGTCTTTCTTTCTTATAGAAGTTCCCAAAGCTGACATTGCAAATTCTGAGCAGAAGGCAGAGCCGGCGCTTTCTTCCGCTTCAAGTAGCAGAGACAAAACAAGATCAGACATGGTGCGGATGCCGATATTTTACATAACTGTCATTATGATTACTTTGGGCGTTACCGCCGGACTTATGCTGACAGGTTATGCCTCCCCCATTTTGCAAAGTCAGGTCGGATTCTCTCCTACGAATGCTGCCACCATCGTTGGTCTGTTAGCTATCAGTAATTCTGGCGGCCGTCTGTTTTGGGGAAATGTAGCCGATAAAATCAGTATTTATGTGACAACTACCCTTTTGTTCGTCCTTCAGATTTCAGCAATTCTTCTGATGGCTTTATTGCCTTCATATACACCGGTTTTTGTCGTCATGATGTTTTTAGTTTATTTATGTTATGGCGGATTTGCAACCATCATCGCTCCCACTGCCGCAGATTTATTCGGGTTAAAAAATCTAACCTCCAATTACGGACTCATGTATGTTGCCTATGGAATCGCCGGTATTGTAGGTCCCCGTATTGCGGCAACCTTCCAATCACTATTTGAGAGTCAATTCCAGGCATTCACCAATTCTTTTTATCTGGCAGCAGGGTTATGTTTCATCGGTCTTATGTTGAATCTGCTTGTTATGAAAATGATAAAATCTCCCACTCGATAGAAAAATCCTGCAAGCTTAAACCTATTCGCTTGCAGGATTTTTATTTATTCTGATTCCGCCGTATCAGCCGTTGTTTCTGTTTCAGCTGTTGTATCAACCGTCGTTTCTTCCATGGTATCTGTCGTTTCCTCTGTCGTCTCTTCTTCCGCTACTGTTGTTACCACATAATGTGTCCAGATTTCTTTAAATTCATACTCTGTTTCTTCCAACCATGTTTGATAACGGGTAGATAACTCACTGTCTGCGACAGATTCTCTGGCAGCCATTGAAACTTCTTCATCAAAGGTCGTAATACATTTAATAATATGGAAACCATACTCGGTTTCAACGATGGCGCTGATTTCACCATCTCCCAACGCATTGGCAACCTCGACGAATTCTGTTACAAAGGAAGTTCCGGAAACGTCAGTTCCCGCTGCATTCAACGAATACTCTGAACCTGAATCCTCATTATATTCTTCTGCCAGGGTTGCAAAATCTTCACCGGCCTGAGCTCTTGCCAATACTTCTTCTGCCAGTGCCAACCTTTCGGCTTTGTATGCTTCCGCATCTACAGTCTCCGCTTCAACAGTTTCCCCTGATTCATCCGTCTCGGTTGTCTCCTGAGATGTGGATATAAGAATATGCTGTATCGTTCTATATTTATTTTCCTCAATGACATCGTCAGACTGTTCCGCTACGATTTCTGCTATGAGCGCCTCATAACCATTAGAGCCCATATATGACTTCGTATAGAGTTCCCTGATATTATCCTCTGTAAAACCATATCTTTCTTTAACAGTATCACCGATATAATCCATAAAACTGGTTATCTCAGTCTCAATCGTCTCCTTCTGTTCATCAGTTAATTCCACATCATAGGCTTTGGCCAGACTATAAAGGTAGTTAATCTGAAGGACACTTGTTTCCACTGTTTCTTTTAAATATTCCGCATATGTCTGATTATCGCTGTAGGCGGCCTCCCAATCGGTAATACCATACATTTCAAACATGGACTGTGTATTATATAGAATATAAAATACCTCACTTGCCGGAATACCACTACCGTCAATCACTGCGGCTACTGCTTCCGGGTCTATCGTGTCTGTTGCCGTTTCACTCGTAGTCTCAGTTTCATCAGTAGCATTGTTGTTGCCACAACCAGCCAAAACGCCTCCGGTTATCATAACAACAAGGAGTAACGCAATCATCCTCTTACTTAATAAATTTTTCATGAACTTATCTTTCCTTTCTAATTGAAGCAATAATCCTGCACATTTTCAGATACCGATTTATCACTACCCTAATTTGCTTATTATATAGGATTTTTATGAATCTATCAATGTTTTTATATGATTTATCACAAACTTTTCACATTTAATGATGCTTCGCCAGAAACTCTATCACTATCAATGCTTGTAAGCCAGAAATAAATTTGTTATACTTGAATTGGTTAATATTTTATAGATCTGGAGATTGCATGATGTATCATTTTATTATCAACCCCGAATCCCGCTCCGGTTTAGGAAAGAAAATATGGGATCGATTATTACCGATTATCGACAAAAATTTAAAGATGTATGACGTATTTTTTACTCAATACAAAGCACATGCCACTGAATACGTGTCTTTCATCACCAATGATATATCTTCACCAATAACCATTGTTGTTTTAGGTGGTGACGGTACTATGAATGAGGTGATTAACGGAATCAGACAAGCCGAGTATGTCACTTTAGGGTACATTCCCACAGGCTCTAGCAATGATTTTGCCAGAAGTCTGGGGCTTAATAAGAATCCTTTAAAGAATCTTGAGATAATTTTAGCGCCTGTTGCCTTTAAAGTTCTTGATTGCGGCGAAGCAATGAGTCCAAAACGGGAGTCACGGCGTTTTATCGTCAGCTGCGGCATTGGCTTTGATGCCTCGATAACCCATGAGGCCTTGTCTTCTCCATGGAAAGCCCGGTTAAATAAAATCAGGCTTGGTAAGCTTACCTATCTATTCATCGCCCTTAAGCAGCTTATCAAGCTGGAGAAAACAAACGCCTTATTATCTATTGATGGCGGCAAACCGATTCCTGTCAAAAAGATGATTTTTATGTCTACGCATATTCATCGGTATGAAGGCGGCGGATTTGCCTTTACCCCTGAAGCCAACCCTGAGGATGGTCTTTTGGACATATGTGTTATTAGTCATATATCCAAGCTAAAGATTCTCTGTCTGCTTCCCTTAGCTTTTACCGGCAGGCATATCCGATTTAAAGGTGTCGATATCTATCAATGCAAAAAGGCGGTTATCCAAACAAAAACCCCTTTAACGGTCCATACTGACGGAGAAACCTATGGATTTGAAAAACAACTGACCCTCACCTGCAAACCCCGTGCTATAAAAATAATTATTGGCTAACGCTTTAACTAGCACTTTCATGTGCCTGCCCTGAGCAATTTGTATTTAATACCACTCATAACTTCTCTGGTTGAACAGTATTTATCAATAAGGCATATAATGTATGCCTCTTTACATTTAGGCGGAATAATTGTCATTGGCCACATATGCTTTTTAATGATTTCGCATTCTATAAAAGATAATTCGAAATTCTTTTTAGCATTGTTAAGGGCAAAATTAGGGTGTTTAAAACCATGCCATCTAAAACCTTTATTCTTATCATGCCAATCATATAGAAAATAGTCGTGCAGCAGCGCTCCGCGGATTAATGCAGCTCTATCAACTTTTAGTTTGAGCTTACATGCAAATATATAGCTCAGAACAGCAACCGACTTACAATGGATTAGACAACTCACATTTCCATGCTGTATAAATTCATCCATTGCCTGAATAGATTCCATTGACAATAATCGATCCAATTCCTGCTCTAAATATTGTTTTTCCTTTTTAGTCATGATTCACCGCCTTAGCCGTATTATTTCCTGAATTTATTTTTCAAATCTTCATAAGCCTCCCGGAAATGTTTTGAAGATGCACTTGGGTTTCCTTTGATTAATGACGAATTGAAAAAGTTTATTCTATTAGCCGTCCCTTTATATTCTTCCTTTAAGTCCTTGATTCGTTCCTTACTTTCTTCTTTAAAGTTTTCCAGCCTAACCTTATTTTCCGCGCTTAATTGCTTCAAGGATTCTTCTAATCCTTCAAGCTCCTCTTTGAGCAGGGTCATTTTTTCAATAACTTTGCGAATATCCCATGCCGCATGAGTTGATACAATGACATCTGCCACAAATATAGACGAAACAACAATAACGATGACCATATTCATGTTTTTATCCAAATCAAGAACAACACTCTCAATCGGCCGATGAATTATCTTCGTTAAGATAATTGCAAAAAAACCCCAGGTAATTGATGAGGACAGACAAATATAGCCCTTATAATTAAACTTTTGATTGCTGTAGTCCCAGTATTTTACCTTAAAAAGAGCCTCCATCACAGCGCCGGTAACATATTCCAGCAATGTTGCTGCTATCATTCCCAAAATAAACATTAAGAAATAATTGTTTTCTACCGGAATTGAAACAAACAATAAAATAATAGCTCCGGAACCATAGATGGGCAACATGGGTATATGCAAAAATCCCCGGTTTACAAAATGCTTTTTTCGTATTGAAACATAAGTCGATTCAAAACACCAGCCTATAAAGCAGTATATAAAGAAAAAAGACAGCCATTGATACCATGTATAAGTGTACATTTAGTCACCTCGTTTGTAAATATTCATTACTAAAGCTTCGCACTTGTAAAAGTGCCTATGCACCTTGAAAATTCAATATTATTTGGCAATATAATAGCATGAAACCTTCGATTTTGGTATAATTGAGTTAAGGAAAAACAAAAAAACC